>Ga0302349_1002173_pt1 | contig 13031 bp, 12 predicted proteins | sample PhyAR1_FD_202176 | JGI IMG/M metagenome (GOLD analysis project Ga0302349, IMG submission 202176) | Leaf surface microbial communities from alfalfa plants in UC Gill Tract Community Farm, Albany, California, United States - DLSL A.R1... | ecosystem: Host-associated > Plants > Phyllosphere >...
ACGGGGGCAAAATCCACCGTGCCGCCTGTCGCTTTCACGTCCATCAGACGGGAAAGGCGCGTCACCACGCGAAAATACTGGTCATTACCCTGGCTCAGCAACGTCATCTGGTTCACCAGCTGGCGGTCAACCTCGTTACCCTCGGCCATTTTCGAGAGGGATGACACGCTGTACAGGCCCACGCCTGACCACAGCAGACAGAAGATGCCCAGAATAGAGAGCATGACAAAGCGGATAGTTAAGTTCTGAAGCATACGCATTTTTTATTTCCTTACCTGAGGTGCATTCTCCCCCGCAGGGGAGACTTATTTCCGTTATCGGCAAAAGATAGACGAGATGTATAGTTCAGCCACTTTTTTTTACTAAAAATCTGCCCGGGAAAATAACTGTTAAAAAAACAACCTCCGCTATTTTTCCTGACAGAAATACGCGACTTTCATTCACATTTTTTCAAGGAGATTGCGGTGCACCACACGCGAGCGCAGCTCGTAACCCGCTAATTGTTAACAAAAAATCCGTTACCGTGCTATTTAGTTCGCTAAGGGTTATATTTATTCCCTGCGTTAAATAGATTATTGCGAAGTTTACAAAAGACGATTCAATTATTTATACAGCCCTGTCTTTCACGATATATTCTACTTTAATTAATGACTATTATATTAAGCGCAGGATCTTTATCTAATCTCGTAAATATATTCTTTTGTTGATACCTCCGGCAATAATAAATAACCCTTATTATTGTATTAGAAAATGTTACCCGTAATAATTTCAGACACTTTTTGAGCAGAGAAAAGAGCAAGGCCGCGTCGTGCCTGGCGTGCAGGCCGATCGGCACAGAAAAGATCAATTCTTGCGGTTTGCGTAAATTAGGCCGGAGGAAGGAGTGTGATGGCGATCAATATAAAATGTATGTGTGCAACGCACTTACCTGACAGCTATTAACCTTCGGCAAACTCTATTTTAGCGCTGCTACATAGTCACGCGGGATGATTAATCGCTTTGCAGTGAGTGTAATAATCCGCTAACGCTGCATCCTTTTATCTGACCAATCCACGACAATGTGACCGTCCGGGCTTACGGGAGCGGCCAGAGACGCTAATATAGAAACGCTGTTTCGAAATCCAATAAACGAATAAGGAGACATCATGCCCTGGCCCGTCAATCCCGCCCGCTATGAGCAGATGCAGTATCGTTACTGCGGTAAAAGCGGCCTTCGCCTGCCCGCCCTGTCGCTGGGCTTATGGCACAGCTTCGGTCATGTTCAGGCGCTGGACACGCAGCGCGCATTGCTGCGGAAAGCCTTTGATTCCGGCATTACCCATTTCGATTTAGCCAATAACTACGGCCCGCCGCCGGGCAGCGCGGAGGAAAACTTTGGCCGCCTGCTGCGCGACGATTTTGCCGCCCACCGCGACGAGCTGATTATTTCCACCAAGGCCGGGTATGACATGTGGCCGGGGCCGTACGGTTCTGGCGGCTCGCGTAAGTATTTACTCGCAAGCCTCGATCAGAGTCTCAGCCGGATGGGGCTGGACTACGTGGATATCTTCTACTCCCACCGCGTTGATGAAAATACGCCGATGGAAGAGACTGCCTCCGCGCTGGCCCAGGCGGTACAAAGCGGCAAGGCGCTGTACGTCGGAATTTCCTCATACTCGCCGCGCCGCACGCAGGAGATGGCGCAATTGCTGCGCGAATGGAAAATCCCGCTGCTGATCCATCAGCCTTCTTACAACCTGCTAAATCGTTGGGTGGATAAAAGCGGTTTGCTGGATACCCTGGAAGCGAACGGCATCGGCTGCATTGCCTTTACGCCGCTGGCGCAAGGGCTTCTCAGCGGGAAATACCTGAACGGCATCCCGGACGGGTCGCGTATGCAGCGGGAAGGCAAAAAAGCGCGTGGGCTGACCGAAAATATGCTGACGGAAGCGAACCTCAACAGCCTTCGTCTGCTTAACGACATGGCGCAGCAGCGCGGTCAGTCGATGGCGCAAATGGCCCTGAGCTGGCTGCTGAAAGATAATCGTGTGACGTCGGTGTTGATTGGGGCGAGCCGCCCGGAGCAGATCGAAGAGAACGTGCAGGCGCTCAATAATCTGACCTTTAGCGAGCAGGAGCTGGCGCAGATTGATAAACACGTGGCCGATGGGGAGTTGAATCTCTGGCAGGCGTCGTCAGACAGGTAATAAGGATAAGGCCGGGTTTCTCCGGCCTTTATAGCGTGGCGGTGGTCACCTCTTTCGGGTCCACGTCCGGGCGTTCATACTCCGGCCAGACCAGCACTACCAGCGCCGGATAAGCATCCAGGCTGAATTCAACAAAACACTGCCGCAGGTTGATTAAATCAAGATCGGAATGCGGGACTCTTTCCCCGTTGAGACAACGCTTCTTTATATTATCGTAATACTTATACACCGCTGAATTCAGATCGCTGCAACGCCGCTGGGCTTCAAATAATCCCGGCACGCTATTTATTTGCGATATGTTCATTCTTTTAATTGTCGCGTGTAAAAAATCAATATATTCATGATTAACGCGCCAGTACCATACCGGCGTAATGCTATTCATTAACATCGAGAAATGGTCTTCGCCTTCCTCTTTCGACAATGGCGGAGCCTCAGGCGGCGGGCCTGATTCATTAACTGGCGTTGTTTTATTCAGCTCAAGCATCATAAAAAGCACACCGGCCGTAAGTAACAACAGGGCAATAACAGAATAAAAAACACTGTTCATGAGCAGGCTCCGTTTTTTTTGATTTTAAAAGTCTGCCATGATATTGTCAACGAACCTCACGCCAGGACTACCCCCACCTGTTTGATATCAAAGGATATTAGAATGCTGCCCGAGAACCTTGTCCCGGCTCGCTTTCGCATTTCCGCGAAGGAAACTGAACTGGGGGAAGCAGAAAAAGATGTTAATTTAACTCAGGGAAAAAGAACACTCTCTGATTTCGAAAGCGATATATTAACCAATGTGAGTCATACCCGGCAATCACGTAATATGTTGCTGGAAGAACGCGATCGCCATATAAAAGACCGATTATTCCGTACTATAAAAATAGAAACCTTTACCCGACTGCTTAACGATTTGCAGGCGGAAGGTGAGATTGACGCCCAGGCTTTAAGTCAAATATTGACTGAAAAAACAGAACAAATAAATGAAGCCGGGAATGAAATTTGGCTTAATCTCATTACCCGCGAAAAAGATGCGCCTTTATTTTATAGTCTGGAGGATGAATAACGTGAAAGATGTTGAAAACAACAACGTTTATTTGACTTTAGATGACAGAAATAGCGATGAGTTTATCTTAAAGCAAAATCTGGATGCGCTAATACAAAGTAAAAACGATCAAATCACCCGGCTGGCAAAAGATCTGATTTCTATCCCGGCCGCGCTGGTGCGCCTGAAATGGCAGAATCGCCGTGAAATCTACGCGCTTCAGGTGAAAGAAGAGATTTATGGCGCGACCATCAATGAAGTCATGCGGCTGCATCCTGAGCTTTATGAAAAAATCATGGCCCGCATTGAGACGAACTATCAGTATTTGCTGGCCCGTGAGACCGCCACGCTGCGTATCACGCGTAAACTGGCCGAGGGCGGCTACCGCACCTCAAACGTCACCACCGTCGCGTTGAAAGAGAAAACGCCGCCCGACGACGCCACGCCCCCGCCCTCCCCTGATAAGACCTGAACGCTCCAGAACGAGACTCATGACATCCCGCTGTCAGGCTTTTGCACGGCAAAAAAAAAGCCGGCACAGAGCCAGCTTCTTCTTATGTGAACGCGATTATTTTGCGCTCGCCACTTCTTCCCCGACAAGGCCAATCTTCAGATAACCCGCTTTGTGCAGCGTATCCATGACCTTCATCATCGTCTCGTAATCCACGGTTTTATCCGCGCGGAAGAAGACGGTGGTGTCTTTTTTACCGGCAGTTACCGCCGTCAGTGCGCTGATCATGGTCTCGTCTGTGACCTGATCGTTGCCGATAAACATGGTGTTATCTGCTTTCACCGACAAATAGACCGGTTTTTCCGGACGCGGCTGCGGCTGACTGGAGGAAGCAGGCAGATTCACCTTCACATCCACGGTCGCCAGCGGCGCAGCAACCATGAAGATGATCAGCAGAACCAGCATAACGTCGATAAACGGCGTTACGTTGATTTCATGCATTTCACCGTTGTCATCCAGGTTTTCGTTAAGATGCATCGCCATCGGACATTACCCTAAACGTAATTTCTGTGCCGCGTGCACCGGTTGCGCCGATGAACTGGCAGCGAGATCGAGGTCGCGGCTTTGCAGCAGCAGTACCTGAGCGGCCACATCGCCAAGCATCGCTTTATGACCACCGATCATGCGGGCGAAAATGTTGTAGATAACCACCGCCGGAATAGCGGCGACCAGGCCGATAGCCGTTGCCAGCAGCGCTTCCGCGATCCCTGGCGCAACCACAGCCAGGTTAGTGGTCTGGGTTTGGGCGATACCGATGAAGCTGTTCATGATGCCCCACACGGTGCCGAACAGACCGATAAACGGAGAAATGGCCCCGATCGTGGCCAGATAACCATTACCACGGCCCATCTGGCGACCAAAAGCGGCAACACGGCGCTCAAGGCGGAAACCGGTACGCTCTTTGATGCCTTCGTTATCTTCGGAACCCGCAGAGAGTTCCAGCTCGTTGCGCGCTTCGTTAATCAGATGCGTGCTGAGGCTTTTATTACCAAAAGCGGCAGCGATTTCCGTCGCCTGATTGAGCGAGCGGGCCTCGGCAAGCAGCTTTTGCTCGCGCTTAAGACGGCGCTTCTGTGAAAGCAGATCAGCACTTTTGCTAAAGAAAATAGCCCAGGTGACGACGGACGCGAGAAGCAGGCCGATCATCACAATTTTTACTACGATGTCAGCATGATGATACATGCCCCAAACGGACAGATCCGTTTGCATCAAATTATTACCCACTCTGTATCTCCGGACGCAAATCACAAAATCTGCGCATAATAATATCAAAAAGACGTCGAATTGATAGTAGTTCTCATTACTATTTACATAGTGCGCTAATTAACGCGTAGTTTCTTTGCGCTTACTCAGTAAAAAAGTTCCCTCGTTCATTTTTGAGAAAATATTATGCTGAATAGGGCCGCTTGCGATGCAGAGTAAAACATTCATGGTAGTCTGGACATCCAGACGTATAAAAGCAGGTATGCGAACATGACAGCGAAGCACATTGAAACCGCGCTGGTGAATGCCGGGCGCAGCAAAAAGTACACTCAGGGCGCAGTGAACAGCGTTATCCAGCGCGCGTCGTCGTTGGTTTTTGACACCGTTGAAGCTAAAAAGCAGGCCACACGCGGGCGGGCGAAAGGCGAATTGTTTTATGGTCGTCGCGGTACTCTGACGCATTTCTCTTTGCAGGAAGCAATGTGCGAGCTGGAAGGCGGCGCGGGCTGTGCGTTATTCCCATGCGGTGCGGCTGCCGTTGCTAATACCATCCTGGCGTTTGTCGAACAGGGCGATCACGTCTTAATGACCAATACCGCTTACGAACCCAGTCAGGATTTCTGCACGAAAATCCTCGCCAAACTGGGCGTCACAACGGGCTGGTTCGATCCGCTGATCGGCGCGGATATCGTCAATCATATTCAGCCCAATACCAAAGTGGTGTTTTTAGAGTCCCCCGGCTCCATCACTATGGAAGTGCATGACGTCCCGGCGATTGTCGCCGCCGTGCGCCGCGTGGCTCCTGACGCCATCATTATGATCGACAATACCTGGGCGGCGGGCATTCTGTTTAAAGCGCTCGATTTTGGCGTGGATATTTCCATCCAGGCGGGCACGAAATACCTGATTGGTCACTCGGACGCGATGGTTGGCACTGCGGTCTCCAACGCCCGCTGCTGGGATCAACTGCGTGAAAATGCCTATCTGATGGGGCAAATGCTGGATGCCGATACCGCCTACATGACCAGCCGGGGTCTGCGCACGCTGGGCGTACGTCTGCGTCAGCATCACGAAAGCAGTCTGCAAATCGCACAATGGCTCTCCCAACATCCGCAGGTCGCGACGGTCAATCACCCGGCGCTGCCGGGCAGCAAAGGGCATGAATTCTGGAAGCGTGACTTTACCGGCAGCAGCGGCCTGTTTTCCTTTGTGCTGAACAAGCGGCTCGATAATGACGAGCTGGCGGCGTATCTGGATAACTTCACGCTGTTCAGCATGGCTTATTCGTGGGGCGGCTTTGAGTCACTGATCCTGGCGAACCAGCCGGAACAGATTGCGGCGCTGCGTCCAGGGGCGGAAATCGACTTCACCGGTACGTTAATCCGCGTGCATATCGGTCTGGAAAACGCGGACGATTTGATCGCCGATTTAGCTGCGGGCTTCGAGCGCATCGCGTAAACCGGGCTTTTTGGTAAATAATTGCTCAATACCAGCGGAATTGTCTGCATTTCTTGCGTGAACGATCAAGGTGCCATTAACAAATCAGGCGTATAATGGCCCCTTATACGCTGTAGAGCTGTACCACAGGAAAGTCCATGGCTGTTATTCAAGATATTATCGCGGCGCTCTGGCAACATGATTTTGCGGCGCTGGCCGATCCCCGGGTCGTCGGCGTTGTTTATCTGGTGATGTTTGCGACGCTGTTTTTAGAAAATGGGCTATTACCGGCCTCGTTTTTACCCGGTGACAGTCTGCTGTTGTTAACCGGCGCACTGATTGCCCGCGGGGTGATGGATTTTATCCCGGCGCTGGCGATCCTCACGACGGCGGCAAGTCTCGGCTGCTGGCTGAGCTATATTCAGGGCCGCTGGCTCGGGAATACGCGTGTGGTGAAAAGCTGGCTCGATCAGTTACCTGAGAAGTACCACCAGCGCGCGACCTGCATGTTCGACAGACATGGCCTGCTGGCGCTGCTCGCCGGGCGTTTCCTGGCGTTTGTGCGCACCTTACTGCCTACCATGGCGGGCATTTCCGGGTTATCTAACCGCCGTTTCCAGTTCTTTAACTGGCTAAGCGCCCTGCTATGGGTCGGCGCAGTGACAAGCCTGGGTTACGCGCTGAGTATGATCCCCTTTGTGAAACGTCATGAAGATCAGGTGATGACGTGCCTGATGATCCTGCCGATTGTCCTGCTGGTCGCCGGGCTTCTGGGGACGGTCGTGGTGGTGATTAAGAAGAAGTATTGCAACGGGTGATGTAACCCTCACCCCGGCCCTCTCCCTCAGGGAGAGGGAGAAAGGTAAGCCCGCACTCGATCTCTCCCCTCTCCCTCCGGGAGAGGGCCAGGGTGAGGGGCGACTCCCCCACTACACCCCCTGCATCATCCTGATCCGCGCCGCATCCTCCCCCGGCGTCACGCCAAAATAGCGCTTAAACTCGCGGCTAAACTGCGACGCACTTTCATACCCCACCCGCATCGCTGCGGCGCTGGCCTTCATGCCGTCGTGGATCATCAGCATTCGCGCCCGGTGCAGACGGTAGGTCTTCAGGTATTGCAGCGGCGACGTGCTGGTTACCGATTTAAAATTATGGTGAAACGCCGACACGCTCATGTTCGCTTCAGCGGCAAGCTGATCGACGCTCAGGTTTTCGGTGTACTGACTTTCAATGCGCTTCAGCACCCGGCTAATCAGGCTGAAATGGGTCTGGCGGCTCACCAGCGCCAGCAGCGCACCACCGCGCGGGCCGGTCAGCACGTGATAGAGGATTTCGCGCACGATCTGCTTGCCTAAAATCCTGGCGTCGAGCGGGCGCTCCATCACGTCAAGCAACCGCTCCACCGCACAGAGGATCTCATCGGACAGCGTCGCGGAGTTAATACCGCTGGCCGCCATCGCAGGTTGAAAATGCTCGTCCTCACCGATGTCCATCAGCAACTCCTGAAGCTGGAGGATATCCACATTCACGCGGATGCCCGCCAGCGGGATCTCCGGCGTGGCGAAGGTTTCACACTCAAACGGCAGCGGTACGGTCAGCAGCAGATATTCATTGGCATCGTAGCGAAACACGCGCTCATTGATATAACCGATTTTATGCCCGGAAAAGAGGATCACGATGCCGGGCTGGTACATCACCGGGGTGCGCGTACCGGGCTGCGTACCGTGCAGCAGGCGGATATCCGGCAGCAGCGAGCTCAGTGCGTTCTCATTACTTTTCAGTCGCTTAATTTGTTCCGTCAGTTGCAGGCAAATCTCTTCGCGGTTCATTTAACACCACTCCGGCTACGGTTTTTGACCGCTACAGTGTGCGCATTTCTGTGCTTTTTCTCCAGCCCAACGGAGAAATGGGCAAGACATCGGCAGGAATGTGCATTGAGAGCGACACCCCCGACGCCCACAATACTTTCCATCAGGCAGTTTTTTCCCACATTAAGGGCACGAGCAATGAATAACTTTAATCTGCATACCCCCACCCGCATTCTGTTTGGTCAAAACGCCATTGCCGATCTGCGCGATCAGATCCCGGCAGACGCACGCGTGTTGATCACTTACGGCGGCGGCAGCGTGAAAAAAACCGGGGTGCTGGATCAGGTCTATAGCGCGTTGAACGGCATGGACGTGCTGGAGTTCGGCGGCATCGAACCGAACCCGTCTTACGAAACGCTGATGAAAGCCGTGGCAATCGCCCGCAGCGAAAACATCACCTTCCTGCTGGCCGTCGGTGGCGGTTCCGTGCTGGACGGCACTAAATTTATCGCTGCCGCCGCGCACTACCCTGACGGCGTCGACCCGTGGCAGATCCTGCAAAACTCCGGCAGTGAAATTAAAAGCGCGATCCCGATGGGCTCCGTGCTGACCCTGCCCGCCACAGGTTCAGAATCCAACAAAGGCGCGGTGATCTCCCGCAAAACCACCGGTGACAAGCAGGCGTTCCACTCCCCGCACGTGCAGCCGGTCTTCGCTATCCTCGATCCGGTTTACACCTACACTCTGCCGCCGCGTCAGGTGGCGAATGGCGTGGTGGACGCGTTTGTTCACACCGTTGAGCAGTATGTGACTTATCCGGTGGATGCAAAAATTCAGGATCGCTTCGCCGAAGGCATTCTGCTGACGCTGGTGGAAGAGGGTCCGAAAGCGTTGCAGGAGCCGGAGAACTACAACGTGCGCGCTAACGTAATGTGGGCCGCAACCCAGGCGCTGAACGGTCTGATTGGTGCGGGCGTCCCGCAGGACTGGGCAACGCATATGCTCGGTCATGAACTGACCGCAATGCACGGCCTGGATCACGCCCAGACGCTGGCGGTGGTGCTGCCCGCGCTGTGGAATGAAAAACGCGAAGCCAAACGCGGCAAACTGCTGCAATACGCCGAGCGCGTGTGGAACATCACCGAAGGATCTGACGATGCGCGTATTGACGCTGCCATCGCCGCCACCCGTGATTTCTTCGAGCAGATGGGCGTGCCGACCCGCCTCTCCGGTTACGGTCTGGATGGCAGTTCAATCCCAGGCCTGATTGCAAAACTGGAAGAACACGGTATGACTGCTTTAGGCGAACATCAGGATATTACTCTGGATGTCAGCCGTCGCATCTACGAAGCCGCACGCTAAAGGTTTTTTCTTCTGCGGCTTTCGTTTTTGCGCTTTTCGTCCAGACTTAAGTCACTTAACTTCACCAGGTCATGTACCTGGTGAACTTCTATAAAGGAGGAATGCATGGCAAATCCAACCGTAATCAAACTTCAGGACGGCAACCTGATGCCGCAACTGGGGCTCGGTGTGTGGAAAGCGGGCAATGAGGAAGTGATTTCCGCCATTCATAAGGCGCTGGAGGTGGGTTATCGTTCCATTGATACCGCCGCGGCGTACAAGAACGAGGAAGGTGTCGGCAAAGCGCTGAAGAGCGCAGGCGTGGCGCGTGACGATCTGTTCATCACCACTAAACTGTGGAATGACGATCAGAAGCGCCCGCAGGAAGCATTGCAGGAGAGCCTCGATAAGCTGCAACTCGATCATGTTGATCTCTACCTGATGCACTGGCCGGTTCCGGCGATCGATCATTATGTTGAAGCCTGGAAGGGCATGATCGATTTGCAAAAGCAGGGGCTGGTGAAAAGCATCGGCGTCTGTAATTTCCAGATCCACCATTTGCAGCGCCTGATTGATGAAACGGGTGTTGCGCCGGTGATCAACCAGATCGAACTGCACCCACTATTGCAGCAGCGTCAGCTTCACGCCTGGAATGCCACTCACAAGATCCAGACCGAATCCTGGAGCCCGCTGGCACAGGGCGGCGATGGGGTATTTGATCAGAAAATTATCCGCGAACTGGCAGATAAATACAGCAAGACCCCGGCGCAGATTGTGATCCGCTGGCACCTGGATCAGGGTCTGGTGGTGATCCCGAAATCTGTGACCGACTCCCGTATCGCAGAGAACTTCAACGTCTGGGATTTCCGTCTCGATAAAGACGAACTGAGTGAAATTGCGAAACTCGATCAGGGCAAACGCCTGGGGCCGGACCGGCGGCTGAGTTTTTACCCCCTTTCCCCTCACCCTAACCCTCTCCCACAGGGAGAGGGAACAGATCGAGCACGAACCCGACTTTCTCCCTCTCCCTTCGGCAAAGAGCCAGAGTTCGGGGTTTTGCTTTTCCTCCTCTCCCTAAGGGAGAGGGAATAGATCGAGCACGAACCCGACTTTCTCCCTCTCCCTCAGGGACAGCGAGCACTGACTTCCCCCTCTCCCTAAGGGAGAGGGCCGGGGTGAGGGTGTACCAGGCAAATCCTTACCGCCCCGCACCCTTCCCGCGTTTTTTATTGTCCGCAGGCGTCTGGCGCTGGTGCGCCACTGGCGTATGTTTGGTCAGCGCCGGTCGGGTATGACGGTTCTGGCGCTTCGCTTCGCGCATCTCTTCAATGGTCGGGGACGGCACCAGGCAGTCGCGGCGGCCACCGATCAGATGCTTTTTCCCCATCTCTTCCAGCGCCTGACGGATCAGCGGCCAGTTCTTCGGATCGTGGTAGCGCAGCAGCGCTTTATGCAGACGGCGCTGTTTATCGCCGCGCGGCACCACTACGTCTTCACTCTTGTAGCCAATCTTGCCGAGCGGGTTTTTACCGGTGTAATACATGGTCGTTGAGTTAGCGAGCGGCGACGGATAGAAGTTCTGCACCTGATCGAGGCGGAAACGACGCTGTTTCAGCCACAGCGCCAGGTTCACCATGTCCTCATCCCGCGTCCCAGGGTGCGCAGAGATGAAGTACGGGATCAGATACTGCTCTTTACCGGCCTGTTTCGAATAGGTGTCGAACAGCTCTTTAAAGCGATCGTAGCTGCCCATGCCCGGCTTCATCATCTTCGACAGCGGGCCTTCTTCGGTGTGCTCCGGGGCAATCTTCAGATAGCCGCCCACGTGGTGCGTTGCCAGCTCTTTGATATAACGCGGATCTTCCACGGCGATGTCGTAACGCACGCCGGACGCGATCAGGATTTTCTTGATGCCTTTCAGATCGCGGGCGCGGCGATACAGGTTAATGGTCGGCTCATGGTTGGTGTCCATGTGCGGGCAGATGTCCGGGTAGACGCACGACAGGCGGCGGCAGGTCTGCTCGGCGCGCGGCGATTTGCAGCGCAGCATATACATGTTGGCGGTCGGCCCGCCCAGATCGGAAATCACCCCGGTAAAACCGGGCACCGTGTCGCGAATGGCTTCAATTTCGTTGATGATCGAATCTTCAGAACGGCTCTGGATGATGCGCCCTTCGTGCTCGGTGATTGAACAGAACGAACAGCCACCAAAGCAGCCGCGCATGATGTTGATCGAGAAGCGGATCATTTCATACGCCGGGATACGCGCATTGCCATACGCCGGGTGCGGCACACGCTGATATGGCAGCGCAAATACGCTGTCCATCTCTTCGGTGGAAAGCGGGATCGCAGGCGGGTTGATCCAGACGTAGCGATCGCCGTGCTTTTGCAGCAGCGCACGCGCGCAGCCAGGGTTCGTTTCGTGATGCAAAATGCGCGACGCATGGGCGTACAGCACTTTGTCGCTTTTCACTTTTTCAAACGATGGCAGCAGGATGTAGGTTTTTTCCCACGGCTTCGGACGCGGCGGCTGAACCGTCACGCGTTTAGGCTCCTGCGGCTGTACCGGTTTGTTATCCGCGCACGGCAGATCGTCACCGTACGGATGGGGAATAGGATCGATTTTGCCCGGCGTGTCGAGGCGGGTGGAATCCACCCCGCTCCAGCCCGGCAGCGCTTCTTTAACGATGATCGCGGTATTACGCACATCGCGGATCTGGCTAATCGGCTCACCCGCCGCCAGACGATGCGCCACTTCCACCAGCGGACGCTCGCCGTTGCCGAACATCAGCATGTCGGCTTTGGCATCAATCAGCACAGAACGGCGCACAGTGTCAGACCAGTAATCGTAATGCGCGGTGCGACGCAGGCTGGCTTCGATGCCGCCGAGGATCACCGGCACATCTTTCCAGGCTTCTTTACAGCGCTGGGTGTACGCCAGTGAAGCGCGATCCGGGCGTTTGCCCGCGACGTTATCTGGCGTGTAGGCGTCGTCGTGACGCAGTTTACGATCGGCGGTGTAGCGGTTGATCATCGAATCCATGTTGCCCGCCGTGACGCCGAAAAACAGGTTCGGTTTGCCCAGACGCATAAAGTCATCTTTGCTGTTCCAGTCCGGCTGGGCGATGATCCCGACGCGGAAGCCCTGCGCTTCCAGCATCCGGCCACAGATCGCCATACCGAAGCTCGGGTGATCGACATACGCATCCCCGGTAACCAGAATGATGTCGCAGCTGTCCCAGCCAAGTTGATCCATCTCTTCGCGTGACATGGGCAAAAACGGCGCGGGGCCGAAACAGGCTGCCCAGTATTGCGGCCATGAGAAGAGGTCGCGATCCGGCTGGATCAGAGAAATTGAACTCATTGTGTTTCCGGGTGGTTAACGAAATTGAAGGGCGGGGATTATACGCTGTAAAGGTGGATTAAATGAAGGGGGATTGTTTAAAAAGTAGCCCTGGTTTTTACCCTCACCCCGGCCCTCTCCCTGAGGGAGAGGGCGGTTTTAGTCCCCT
>Ga0302349_1002174_pt1 | contig 13028 bp, 12 predicted proteins | sample PhyAR1_FD_202176 | JGI IMG/M metagenome (GOLD analysis project Ga0302349, IMG submission 202176) | Leaf surface microbial communities from alfalfa plants in UC Gill Tract Community Farm, Albany, California, United States - DLSL A.R1... | ecosystem: Host-associated > Plants > Phyllosphere >...
ACGTCCGGTCATAATGTCACCTGTTTTGACTATGAGGTGATGATATCACCTCTATTCAGGTGGCCAGATTTAGTATTCCACTTCAGTTAGAGAGATGGTAGAGGATATGTTCGAGGAAGGTGCTGTATGGCTAGCATGTGACGATGTGAAAGTTATTTAATGCTTGTATTTACTGAATCACAGGAATATTCCCACCTAAATTTAGAGGTAATGTATTTAATAAATTTAATGTATTTAATAAATTCATTCAGAAGCAGGGTTTCAATCGAAATAGTCCCATTTTTCTCGCGATCTTATTTAGGTTAACAAAAAATCTTCTCATTTTGGTTTTGTTTATAGTTTATTCGCTAAATTATTAAGCAAGTATACTATTGAGAAACTAAAATGCCTATTTATCAAGTCGCTTTATTATGCACAATGCTGATATCAACATCAAAATCCCATAATCTAAATTTATCTTATGAATCAATTAATTACGTAATATCCACCATAAGCCACGAACTGAAGGTATCAGTAAAAGATATTATCGATATAAATGATGACTATGCAGATCCTCCGATTAATTCAGATATAATGATCAGCGAAGAAGAAGCGTTCTTAGGCGCAGAATATGATGATTCAAAACATATACAAAATTATTCCTACAAATCGACCTAGATGATAATCTTTATAATTATTAATCACACCAATCGTTTGCGCAATATTTCTCATATGGCATGAATAGCCAATTTTCGTGTCATTTTACCCTCTATATATAATAATACCACTAGTAATAATCGAATAGTTGAATAATAACCAATGTTGCTTATGCTTATTTTTAATAATTACATTTGGCTCTATATAACAAAACAAAATCAACACCAGTCAAATTATAACCAAGCTAATATATTGGCTAATACAGAACTTTAAGTGATGATATAAAAAGATTAGTTAGCGAATGCTATTGGTAACTCTGAAAGCCTCTTGGGACAGGCTGGCGAAAGTATGTTTCGTTTCATCTGCCAGCTCTTTTGGATGCCTTGCCCCGCAAACCAAATCTTGCCCCTACCCTCACTGTTTATTTCATCGAGGACCGTCACCAGCGCCTCACTGTTTGGCCTTGGCCCCAGCTCATCAAACAGATTAAGCTGTGACACGCTATCCCTCTGAAAGCGAACTTCTGACTCTCGCACATACCAGAACTCCCATAGTCTTATACGTCTCGGACGTTTCGGACGTTTCGTCACAAGGCAATCATTGTCATTAGGATGTATGAGGATTTGATTCGGCAACCTAGTTATCAAACGCTGCTTTTAGTTAAAGCTTTTGTATTTTCGACTCAGATAGACTAATTGTTAATCTTCCAGACCGGCGGCCCCGCCCCCTTGATTACTCTATCATTACAGTTATTCTTGTGGCTCATAGCGGAGAGTTTCAATAATTAAGGACAGCGCGGGTAGGAGTTGACGTTCGCTAGAATAGAATATATCGAATCCTCTTTGTAAAGGACACCACGCTTCTAGGACTGTGTGCAGATGACCGTTTGACAGCCAAGGGCGTGCGAGCACTTCAGGGATATATGCCAGCCCATATCCAGCGTGCGCGGCATCAAGAGCCGCATAAACAGAATTAAAAACCAGCGAGCCTTCGACACGGCAAGGCAGATTGATGCCATCCTTTCTCAACTCCCAGGGGTTAACTCCTTCCCTAATCGAAAAACGGGTATTAATACATGAATGCTGGCTTAAATCACTCGGCGTAAGGGGGGGCAGATTATTCTTGAGATACTCAGGAGAAGCGACGATAACCATTTGCAGATCGGGAGAAATACGCACTGATGACATGTTTTTACCGATCTGGTCGCCCGGTCTGATACCTGCATCAAAACGGTCGGCAATAATACCAGTCATCGCAGAATCGTTAACGACCTCCAGCTTAACATCAGGATATTTCAGCAACTTGCTCGAAAGACGTGGCCATACGAAAGCGTTAAAGGCAAAATCTGACGCCGTTATTCTGACAGTTCCGGTGATCTTACTCCCCAGCACACGTAATGACGCTAGTTCATCCGCAATAACTGCAAACCGTGGCGACACGCGTTCAAGTAACCGTTCTCCCGCTTCTGTGGGAGAAACACTACGGGTGGTTCTGGTCAGCAGGCGTAACCCTAGCCGCTCTTCAAGTTGGTGCATAGCGTGGCTAAGCGCTGATTGTGAAACTCCCAGTTCCGCAGCCGCACGTGTAAAACTTCGCGCATGAGCAACGGTAATAAAGGCCACAATGTCCCGGTAGATTTCATCAGCCATATAATTTTACGCCTACTTTTCCTGATAACGCAGGGCCTCGACCATCAAGGTCATAGCCCGTGAATGTTGCCGTCGGTTGGGATAATAGAGATGGAGCCCTGGCCAGAGTGGGCACCACTTCTGAAGCAAGGAAACCATCTCTCCAGAATCAATCCAGGGCTTAACCATATCCAGAGGCAGATAAGCAAGGCCAAAACCTTCTTTCGCCGCATCAAAAATGTCATAAGCGTTATTACATATCACCGAGCCTGTGACCCTGACATCAAAGGTACGCCTGCCATCCGTAAACTCCCAATCATACAGGCCCCCATAGGTTGATGTACGCAGTCGGATGCACTGGTGCTGGCTAAGTTCGTCAGGGGAGTTAGGTATGGCGTGTCTAGAAAAATAGTCAGCGGACCCCACCACTGTATTTTTTACATCAGGGCCAATACGTACAGAGATCATATCCAACGCCAGCTCCATGCCAAAACGCACCCCGGCATCATAGCCTCTGGCGGCGATATCCACGCTGGCGTAATCGCTATTGAGCTCAATGGTAATATTCGGATACTGCTTCAGGAATGGGGAGAGTTTAGGCCATAAAACGGAGCGGATGGCGTAATCAATAGCGGTGATACGCAGCGTTCCCGTGGGCGTGTCTCGGAGATCATTAAGAGCATTCAGTTCATTATCAATTTGCTGAAACTCAGGAACGAGGCGATCCACAAGGTGTTGCCCGGCCATCGTCAATGTGGCGCTACGAGTACTACGTAGTAGAAGGCGGACGCCCAGCCGTTCTTCAAGGCCACGTATGCTGGTGCTTAGCGCAGGCTGTGTGACGCCAAGCTTCGCCGCCGCCCGGGTAAAGCTTCCTGTTTGTGCAACTGCTATCAATGCGATTAAGTCGCCAAAGCCTTCACGAGCCATCGCCCTCCCCCCTGACTTGCTCGGCAGAACAGACTGCCATTTTGCCAAAAGATTAATGAATTCCATTTATGAATGCAAGAAAGGCACAGGTCTGGTTTACAGTGCCTAGGTTCAGTAAATTATCCGTCACGAAATAACGAACGGCCATCAAGGATTCATTAATACATCGATATATTTATTTCAGAATTTAATTGTCTGGTAGATAAAAATACCACGGAGAGAATTATGTCCTTATTAAAGGCTTCATTATTATGCTCATCATTATTGATAGTGAGTACGGCTATTTCAGCTCAGAACCAGCCTGTTACAGTCGCCAATGGTATTAATACCGAGGGTTCGCAGAATGTCACATTCCAGAATGGGACGATCAAAATGGCGGCGAATTTATATCTTCCTGAAAATTATGACCGCTCCAAAAAATATCCCGCTATTGTTGTCTCTCATCCTTGGGGCGGCGTGAAGGAACAAACTTCAGGCCTGTACGCCCAACAGTTGGCAAATCGCGGCTTCATTACGCTGGCGTTCGATGCGTCCCACTATGGTGAAAGCGGCGGAATGCCGCGAGATCTGGAAAATCCAGCAGACCGCGTGCAGGATATTCGCAGCGCCGTTGGTTATCTCAGCAGCCTGCCACAGGTTGATGCTGCGCGCATTGGCACTTTAGGTATCTGTGCCGGAGGGGGCTACACCCTTCATGAAGCCCAGAGCGATCTGCGTGTGAAAGCTGTAGCTGGCGTCGTCACTTATGATATCGGGGAGGCGTCCCGCACCGGTATTGAAGGGACACCCGTCAGTGAAATCGAACGCCAGAAATTACTGAAAAGCGTGGATGAACAGTTGAATAGAGAGGCGAGAGGCGTACCAGTTCTCGTCCAGCAACTGCTGCCTTCGAAGAATACGCTGAATAACAGCACGCCAAATTTTGTGCGTGAAGCCACAGACTATTACCTGACGTCGCGCGGTACCCACCCTAATGCCCATAATCGTTACGTGGTGACCAGTCCGGGGCTGCATATGGCCTATTATCCCCTGGCGCATATGGATCAGATTGCACCTCGTCCGGTGCTGCTGATTACCGGAGAAAAAGCACAAACCCGGAAGTTCAGCCAGCAGGCTTATGATAATGCTGAGCTCCCGAAAGAATTAATGGTTATACCAGATGCATCGCATTTTGATTTATATGACAAGCCTCGATTTGTTAATCCAGCAGTCGATAAACTTGCCGCGTTTTTTAATAAAAACCTGTAATTAATCTAGCGTACTTTTAAATCATTCCATAAATATTTCCGCAACGTGTTTAATGCGATGCGCGGGAACGTTAATTTTAAAATTCAGTTATCAGCGGAGAAATAAAAATGAACTATTCATTAGAAAATAAAGTCGCCTTAGTCACTGGTGCAGCATCAGGTATTGGTCTTGCCACCGCCCGAGCCTATGCCGAAGCAGGCGCATCTGTTGTCCTGGCTGACCTAAATGCCAAAGCAGTACAGACAGCAGCGGAGGATCTCATCGCTAAAGGGTATAAAGCGAAAGCCATCATCTGTAATGCGGCAAACCTCGACGAAGTAGAGGCTATGGTTCATGAGACTGTTTCCGCCTTTGGGCGGTTGGATATCGCCTTTAATAATGCCGGTATTCAGAATATCTTGGCGGAGATTGCCGATGCCACTGTGGAGGACTTTGACCGGGTGAACGGAGTAAACCTGCGCGGTGTGTGGGGGTGTATGAAGCATGAACTGCAGCAGATGCGCAAACAAGGCAGCGGTATAATTGTTAACTGCTCATCCGTCGGCGGTATTGTCGGAGGTGCGGAGCGCGCCAACTACCACACAGCTAAGCATGGAGTTTTAGGCTTGACCAAGAGTGCTGCACTAGAATATGCCACGCGTAATATTCGTGTGAATGCCGTCTGCCCGGGGCTAATTTGGACGCCAATGTCGGAGCAAATGGTCGCGTCCGGCCAGAAAGCAGCGCTGGATGCTATGGTTAAGAGCGTTCCGATGCAGCGTCAGGGCAAGGCTGAAGAGATTGCTGATGTTGTACTGTGGTTATCCAGTGATGCTTCTTCTTTTGTTACTGGCCAGTCGATTTCTGTTGATGGTGGCTTAACCATGCGTTAATTCCGCGCCTCTCGAATGACTCAGAAGCTTTTCATGTCTGAGTCAAACGCCCCCTCGCGCGAAATGTAAGATCCGGTTTTCGCTCATAGCAGATCTTACAGTGCTTCAGGCCATCCACTTTATGCCTACAGCGGATATAGCTGTCAATTAGCAGCTATTTATCAGGTCTGTTCCATGGCATTTTAAGCAATAAACTCGCCATTCCACATAAACCGCTTACTCCTGCGAAGAGTAAACCTGCACCTACTAAGCCTGACAGTAAAAATAATCTGCTATCTATTGTATATCCCAATACAACGCTGATAAGAATCAGTGTGCCCGAAACAATCTGGACTTGCCTCATAATAGGCAACGGGTGTTTCTTGTCTTCAATAGTCGGAAGATGGGCGCTCTTCCAAGCGTTAATGCCGCCAGCCAACATTAAAGCCGGCACAGGACTTGCTGCGTTCATAAGCGCGTTGGCATTTTGAGTTGTGCGCCCCCCTGACAGACAATGAAAAATGACAGGTTGTCCCTTTATACCATCCAACTTTTTACCTGCCGTGATATCAGTAAGAGGAAGTGAGAGCGCGTTCGGTATGTGCTCACGCAGGTATTCACCGGGATCTCTAATATCAATGAGCACTGCGCCTTGATCAATCAGCCTTTTGGCTTCTTGCGGTGATATTGATTCTGGAGTCATTTGAAATCCTCTGGACAATAAATGCCTTTTAGCGTGGAGATAACCTTTTTCACCGCGTCATTCTTGATGAAATAGTTCACCTTTTGCGCCACCCTTTCAGACTCAATTAAGCCGTCTTCTTTCATTTTTGCTAGGTGTTGAGAGGTTGCTGAAGGCGTTAAGCCGGTCAATTGTCCCAAATCACCTGACGAGGTGCCGGGTTTATCAATCAGAATACAAAGGATTAATAGCCGATTGCTGTTGCTCATCGACTTAAGCAGCGTTGTTGCCAGCGAGGCACTTTTCTGTAACTGAAGCAGATGAGTCTCATTCATTTCTTTATTTTAGCACCCTCTAAATTTAGAAAACTCAAAATTAAATGATATTCAAACGCAATCAAGAAATTTTAATAGCAGTAGGATGTTCGCTTATTGCCTGCTGTCAGATTTTCTTGTTTTGTACAAAAAAATACTGGCAAGCCAAGTTGAGCCAGCATAATTTTGCGTGTGCCCCTTGGGTGCCCCTTTTCTACTTTTCAGTATTTTAAATCATTTAAAAACAGTCAATTAAACAGCGCCTCCAACTTTGTACTTATGAGTTACACAAATAGCCCATTAAAAAATGATGATTAAACCAACAATACGCTGAAAAAACGGTATCTGATCGTTGATAAAAGCAGCGCTTATCGCTAGGTTTGATCTACTTTTTTACAGCCTATTGCAGCTATTGATAAAAATGCCTGCTGGAACCTAGACCTCCAACCACAACTCTGGCAGGATAGAACTCAAGGAAACACGGATAACTTATTGTTTATATAAGCCTGTTTTTTTAGGTTGGATGATCCGACGCGATGTTAGCGACACTCTCCACCGCGCTCAGAGTCAAAAAATCGATATCGATTTATTACGGATGTTTCACTTTCACCGAATAATGAGGAATTCACGATTATGGCGACAACGAAAAAAGCGACAAAATCCCACATTGGTCTCGATACCAAACAATCTGCCAAACTGGCAGAAGCCCTCAATAGCCTGCTCGGTAACTACCAAGTGCTGTACATGAACGTACGTGGCTATCATTGGAATATCACCGGCCCACAGTTCTTTGAACTGCACGTGAAATTTGAAGAAACCTATAACGACCTGCTGCTGAAAGTCGATGAGCTCGCCGAACGTATCCTGACGCTGGGTTATCAGCCGCGCCATGCGTTCAGCGAATATCTGAAAACGGCGGATATTAAAGAAGATACCAACGTGACCGATGATAAAGGAACGTTGAAAGGTCTCTTGTCAGGCTATTCAATCCTGCTGACGCAGCAGCGTGAAATTTTGGAATTGGCGAGCGAAGCCGGTGACGAAGGGACGTCTTCTTTGATGAGCGACTACATCAAAGAGCAGGAAAAGCAGGTTTGGATGTTAAATGCCTATCTGGGCAAATAATCCCGTTTGAAGTTTTGCTCCAGCCCCGCGATGCGGGGCTGAATTTTTTCTACCACTCGTAAGCCACAGAATACAGCAATGAACGATGATGCTGAATTTTGTGTAAGCGGCGAACACTATAGATGTGTCGGTTTCTGCGGGATTGGCCTTCTAACCAGCAACTGCGTCGACGGTGTACCTGACGCAACATACGCCAGCGCCCTACTTCATTTCTACTACGTCGCATGACAAACGTCTCTCTGGGTGAGTGCGCGGGCATTATAAACCTATAGTGATATTTGTCACACAATCGATTTGCCTTCTTGGCTGTAAATCCTCAGCACATGTCCGACAATAATTTGTCTCAATGTTACAAGTCGTAAACTAATACGAATTTTAAATCGATGACTTTTATCCGCGAAAAGGTTTTACCTTTCAACAACAGTGCGTAAACTCAGTTGAGATAACGCTTTTTTGCGAAAGGATAACTCGCCTTTATGACAACGTTTTATACCGTAATTAGCTGGCTGACAATTTTTGGCTACTGGTTACTTATTGCCAGCGTGACACTTCGCATTTTGATGAAGCGCCGTGCGGTTCCTTCCGCCATGGCTTGGTTGCTCATCATCTATATCCTGCCACTGGTGGGGATCATCGCGTATCTCTCATTCGGAGAACTTCACTTAGGGAAAAGGCGTGCCGAGCGCGCTAAAGCGATGTGGCCTTCGACGGCGCATTGGCTAGCCGATCTGAAAAGCTGTAAATCTATTTTTGCCACCGGTAACAGTGAAGTCGCCGCGCCGCTGTTTCAGCTATGTGAGCGTCGTCAAGGGATTGCGGGCGTTAGAGGTAACCAACTACAGTTGCTGACCACTAGCGATGATACGCTGAAAGCCTTAATTCGTGACATTGAGCTGGCGCGCAGCAACATTGAGATGGTGTTTTATATTTGGCAGCCCGGAGGATTAGCCGATCAGGTCGCCGAATCGTTGATGGCGGCGGCAAGACGCGGCGTTCATTGCCGATTGCTGCTCGATTCTGCTGGCAGTGTCACCTTCTTCCGCAGCCCTTATCCTGCCATGATGCGAAACGCAGGTGTGGAAGTTGTCGAAGCGCTGAAGGTTAATCTGATGCGTGTCTTCTTACGCCGCATGGATTTACGCCAGCACCGCAAAGTGGTTTTAATCGATAACTTTATCGCCTATACCGGCAGCATGAACCTGGTTGATCCGCGTTTCTTTAAACAAGATGCCGGAGTTGGGCAATGGATTGACGTGATGGCGCGTATGGAAGGCCCCGTGGCCACCACTATGGGCATCATTTTCTCTTGTGATTGGGAAATTGAAACCGGTAAGCGTATTTTGCCGCCGGAGCCAGAATATCATTCACTGCCGTTCGAAGAAGAATCTGGCCATACCATTCAGGTTATTGCTTCCGGCCCGGGCTTTCCTGATGAACTGATCCATCAAGCGCTGTTGACCTCGGTCTATTCTGCGCGTGAACAGCTCATCATGACCACGCCTTATTTCGTGCCAAGCGATGACTTACTGCATGCCATTTGCACCGCGGCACAGCGTGGCGTTGACGTTTCTATCATCGTGCCGAAGAAAAACGACTCCATGTTGGTGGGCTGGGCCAGCCGCTCATTCTTCACTGAACTGCTGGAAGCGGGCGTTAAAATCTACCAGTTTGAAGGCGGCCTGCTGCATACCAAAAGCGTATTAGTCGATGGTCAGCTAAGTCTGGTTGGCACAGTCAATCTCGATATGCGTAGTCTGTGGCTGAATTTTGAAATCACCTTAGTAATTGACGACGATGGCTTTGGCGCTGACTTAGCCTGCGTGCAAGACGATTATATTGCCCGTTCTACCCTGCTTGACCACGCTGAATGGCTAAAACGTCCGCTGTGGCAGCGCGTAGTTGAACGACTGTTTTACTTTTTCAGCCCATTGCTGTAAATAGCTTGGCTAATTGATGACGAGACAGTACAGGACACTCTTATGATGGATTTAGACAATCGACTCACCGAAGATGAAGCCTTAGATCAGGCTTACGACATTTTTCTTGAACTGGCCGTCGATAACCTCGACCCTGCTGACGTTATTCTGTTTAACCTGCAGTTTGAAGAGCGCGGCGCAGCAGAGTTATTTGATCCTGCCGAAGACTGGAAAGATCACGTTGATTTTGACTTGAACCCTGACTTCTTCGTTGAAGTCGTGATTGGTTTAACCGATGGCGAATCAGAAGACATCACCGACGTGTTCGCACGTGTCCTGATTTGCCGCGAGAAAGATCACAAGCTTTGCCATATTTTGTGGAAAGAGTAAGTTTCGCCATTTAGCGCCAATCAAAACGCACAGCTCTGGCTGTGCGTTTTTGTTTTAATCATGAGTCTGTTTGCTAAGTCGTTTACTGCAAAACTTACAGTATATAGCATCATCGTCATGACCCGATTTATGGCAGTGTTCACAATGGCGCACGGTACGTCGACGCTGTAACACTTCGGTCATGTGCGCCGTTAACACCCCCGTTGGGATAGCAATAATAGAGTAGCCAATCAAAATTAACACCGAGGCCAGAATACGCCCCGCCGGTGTATGGGGCGTAATGTCACCATAGCCTACCGTCGTCATGGTGACTACCGCCCAATAAACTGACACTGGAAGGCTGGTAAAGCCGTGTTCAGGACCTTCAATCACATACATCACCCCGCCAAACAAACACAGCAGGATCATCACAAAGGTGAAGAACACCAGTAGCTTTTTACGCACGCCAACGATGCTATCCCACAGAAGCGCCGCAGAACCCATATAACGCAGCATTTTGAAGATGCGTAGCACCCTTAAAACACGCAGCAGACGCAGCAACGTGACATATTCAACGGCCATGTTAGGAAAGAGAATTAAGCAATAGAGCGGAAGCGTGGTTAGCAAATCAACAATGCCTAAAAAACTCGACGCGTACTTTTTGGGCTTCGGCGTGGTCAGCAGACGGAGCAGATATTCAACGGTAAATACCGCCGTAAACAATACTTCAAGCTTTAGGCCTAAATCCTCGCGGGCTACCAGCACTCGCAGCGGTTTTGGATCGCCTGATTCTATAAAAACCAGCGCCACGCTGGCCACCGCCATCGTGATCCAAAAAAATTCCATTTTGCGGCCAAAGGCCGTGTGGGTGTCAAATAAGCTGCTGTATAAACTCTGACGCCAAGTGCCTTTTGTCATGCCTGTCATGCTGACCCCAAAAGAGTTATTTGAGTATAATCCCGCACTTTAGCATCACAATATCAAACCGTGGCTTTATATAAGTGTCACTAACGGTAAAACATAACGTCACTTCGCTACACTCACTTGCCGCTACCAGAACTGATAGCGGCAAGTGGAATATCTACCAATTTACGATATTTTTCTCATCACCGAATTTTTCTGTTCACAGCATTTTCCTGATTACATAGTGCAAAATGCCGTCATTGCGGTAATAAGCCAGTTCGTTTCCGGTATCAATTCGGCAACGGGTTGGCACCACTTCACGTCGCCCATCGGCATAGGTGATTGTGACGTTAATCGTTTGTCCGGTCGTGAGATGCTGTAATCCACTAATATCCAGCGTTTCATCTCCGGTCAGATCAAGCGTCTTACGCGTTACCCCTTGCGGGAATTCTAACGGGAGAATGCCCATACCTATCAGGTTTGAACGGTGAATGCGTTCAAATGACTCGGCAATAACCACGCGCACGCCCAGCAAGCGCGGGCCTTTTGCCGCCCAGTCACGGCTTGACCCCGAGCCATACTCTTTACCGGCGATCACGGCGAGCGGCACGTTCTCCTCTTGATATTTCATCGCCGCATCATAGATTGCCATCTGTTGCTGAGTAGGAATATGACGCGTCACACCGCCCTCTACGTCGGGCACCATTTCGTTACGGATACGAATATTGGCGAACGTCCCGCGCATCATCACTTCATGATTACCGCGACGTGAACCGTAAGAGTTAAAATCGTTGCGCTCCACGCCGTGTCCCAACAGATAGCGCCCTGCCGGACTTTCTGCTTTGATATTGCCAGCGGGTGAGATATGGTCGGTGGTCACAGAGTCGCCTAACATCGCGAGCAGCCGAGCACCGTGGATATCCTTCACCGGTTCAGGCTCTGCCTGCATAGTGCTGAAAAATGGCGGATGGCGAATGTAAGTGGAATCCTCCTGCCAATCATAAGTGGCAGAGCCTTTCACCTGGATCCCCTGCCATACCGCATCGCCGTCAAAGACCTGCGCATACTCCTTGCGGAACATATCGGTTTTAACCATCTCAACCGCAGTGGCGATCTCTTGGCCATTTGGCCAGATATCCTTCAGGTAAACCGGTTTGCCCTGCGCGTCGTGCCCGAGTGGATCGGCAGAGAGATTTACGTTCATATTCCCCGCCAGCGCATAGGCCACCACCAGCGGAGGGGATGCCAACCAGTTGGTTTTCACCAGCGGATGAATACGCCCTTCAAAGTTACGGTTACCCGACAGCACCGCGCCAACGGTCAGATCGCCTGCTTTAATGGCCGTTTCTATTGGCTCAGGCAATGGCCCGGAGTTACCAATACAGGTAGTGCAGCCATAGCCAACCAGATTGAAACCGAGCTGTTCAAGATACGGCGTCAGTCCCGCCGCATCCAGATAATCGGTCACCACTTTCGATCCCGGTGCCAGCGACGTTTTTACCCATGGCTGCCGCGCTAAACCTTTCTCCACCGCTTTTTTCGCCAACAACCCCGCCGCCATCAGCACGCTTGGATTTGAGGTGTTGGTACATGAGGTGATCGCTGCAATCACCACCGCGCCATGCGTTAAGCGATGTTTCTCTCCCGCCAGCGTGAATTCTTCGAATTCCACGCGATTTTTTTGGCTGCTAATCTCTAGCTCTGTCGCCGCCTGAAAAGCCTGTGGAACCTTAGGTAGCGGTACACGATCTTGCGGGCGCTTTGGCCCAGCTAAACTTGACTCAACCGTGCTCATGTCTAGCGATAATGTACTGGTAAATACCGGTTCATCGCCGGCATGGCGCCACAGACCTTGCGCTTTGCAATAGGCTTCAACCAGCGCGATCTGTTCTTCACTGCGACCACTCAGACGCATATAGCCTAGAGTCACCTCATCAACGGGGAAAAATCCGCAGGTGGCACCAAACTCAGGCGACATATTGCCGATCGTTGCGCGATCGGCCAGCGGCAAATCGGCTAATCCATCACCGTAAAACTCAACGAATTTGCCCACTACGCCATGTTTACGCAGCATTTGCGTAACGGTCAGCACTAAATCCGTGGCGGTTATACCTTCACGCAGTTTTCCGGTAAGCTTAAATCCGACCACGTCAGGGATCAGCATCGATACCGGCTGCCCTAACATGGCCGCCTCAGCTTCGATTCCGCCCACGCCCCAGCCTAAAACTCCAAGGCCGTTAATCATCGTGGTATGAGAATCAGTCCCGACAAGTGTATCGGGATAGGCAAACCGCTGGCCGTTTTTCTCCTCATGCCAAACCGCCTGCCCCAAATACTCAAGGTTGACCTGATGACAAATGCCGGTTCCCGGTGGCACCACACGAAAACGGTCAAAGGCTTTCTGCCCCCAGCGTAGGAAAATATAG
>Ga0302349_1002180_pt1 | contig 12993 bp, 10 predicted proteins | sample PhyAR1_FD_202176 | JGI IMG/M metagenome (GOLD analysis project Ga0302349, IMG submission 202176) | Leaf surface microbial communities from alfalfa plants in UC Gill Tract Community Farm, Albany, California, United States - DLSL A.R1... | ecosystem: Host-associated > Plants > Phyllosphere >...
GGCCGGGTCTTGTCGTTGAGTTTGCCTGCCTCGTCGAACAGGCTGGCAGCGCCGCCAATGTAGGCCTCCGGCATCTGCATGCATGGCATGTCCAGGAACACCAGGGACTGGCGCACTGAATGGTTGGCACCGAAGCCGCCGATCGCACCTGGCGACACACTCGCCACGGCTGCCGGCTTGCCGCCCCACGCGCTTTGCCCGTAAGGCCTTGAACCCACATCGATGGCATTCTTCAGGCAGCCTGGCATGATCCGGTTGTACTCCGGCGTGACGAAGAGCACCGCATCGCTGCCCTTGATGTCGTTCCGAAAGCGTGTCCAGGCAGCTGGCGGGGCATCGGTTTCCAGGTCTTCGTTGTACAGGGGTAAGTCGCCGATCTCGACGATCTTCAGTGCCAGGCTCGACGGCGCCAGCTCAGACAGCGCGCGGGCCACCTTGCGGTTATAGGAATCCTTGCGCAGGCTACCGACGACGACGGCAACCGAATAGACCTGGGTCATGGCAATCTCCAACTTCATGTTTTCAGGGACGATGTAGTTATAGATGACCGTTTTGCGTTGCTTTGGTTTTTTTTCCCGGCCGCGAAAACTTCCCCTGCCCTTGGAAGGTCTACTGCTACAGACATTTCCTACGCAATTCAGAGGGTTCCACCCAAATGGCAGCAGTAATGGTCGGCCAATTCCATGCCCGCGACGCCGAAGGCCGTATCTATCCCGTGCACGAGTTTCAGGAATCTACCCTGCAACACGACGGCAGCACGACCGGCGCACCTATCACCACCTACCGCCTTGCCATCGGCGATCGCGTCAACTACCTGGGTGAAAATCGATTCGAGCTTGCCCGCACCGGTGTCGAAATCATCCGTATCCCATGACACGAAGAGGCACTGGCCTGTTACTGCTCGATGAGGGTGAGACCGCTTGCGGTCTTGATTGACCAGCAGCAGGCCGTCGCTTTTTTAGTCCGCTGACCGCTCAGCCAGTGCCTGCCAGAGCGATGGGCCGCCAGCGGACTTGGCAATCGCTGCAAGGCGTTCGGCATGAGCTTCGAGCTCATCCGGTGCGGCCAGAATGACCCGGCCGGGCGCGCGACCGCTGATGCGACGAATGTCAGCTCCTCCGCTACCCTGCCCGTTTTCGTCCGAATCGCTGCCATGCCCTGCCAACGAGAGGCTGGTCTGCCCCCCGGTCATTGCCAGGTAGACATCCGCCAGCAGCTCGGCGTCGAGCAACGCGCCGTGCAGTTCGCGCCCCGAGTTGTCGATATCGTAGCGTTTGCACAAGGCATCCAGGCTGTTGCGTTGCCCCGGATGACGCGCCCGCGCCAGCAACAAGGTGTCGAGAATGGTGCAGTGCTGGGACAGGTCAGCACGGTCCTGCTGGCCCAGCAGCGCGAACTCGTTGTTGATGAACCCGACGTCGAATGCCGCGTTGTGGATGACCAGCGTAGCGCCCTGGATGAACGCGAAGAACTCCTCGGCGACGTCGCCGAAGCGCGGCTTGCCAACCAGGAAGGCGTCAGTGATGCCGTGGACGTTGATCGCGCCCTCGTCACTTTCGCGGTCAGGCTGCAAGTAGACGTGGAAATGCCTGCCTGTCAGGCGCCTGCCGACCACCTCGACGCAGCCAATCTCGATGATGCGGTGCCCCTCGCTGACCGGCATACCCGTGGTTTCGGTATCGAGGATAACGAACCGCTTGTCTTGCTGTTGCTCCACTTGGGGGACTCCAACTTGCATCGTTTACAAAGGTGCGCAGTATAACAGCAGGGCGAGCGCTGAGCCCCCTTCGCACCTGGCATCGGGTTCAGCGCGTCATGCCCGGGCGCGCACTTCGTCCACGCCACGGTTGGCCAGCTGGTCCGCACGCTCGTTGCCGGGGTGGCCAATGTGGCCGCGGACCCATTTCCAGGTCACCTTGTGGCGGTTGACCTGTTCGTCGAGTAACTGCCACAGGTCGGCATTCTTCACAGGTTCCTTGGCCGCGGTTTTCCAGCCACGCTTTTTCCAGTTGACCATCCATTCGTTGATGCCTTTCATCACGTACTGCGAGTCAGTCGTCAGCACGACCTCGCATTCACGCTTGAGCGCCATCAGCCCCTGGATGGCGGCCATTAACTCCATGCGGTTGTTGGTGGTCTCGCGCTCGCCCCCCCACAACTCTTTTTCAACGCCTTTGAAAATCATCAGCACACCCCAGCCGCCGGGGCCAGGGTTGCCCTTGCAGGCACCATCGGTAAACATTTCGACGCTATCGCTCATGTACCACTCGTATTCACTGCTTATCGGGATCGGGGGTCGCCGAGGTGCGGTTGACCTTGGCCAATGGCAACGGCAGCAACTTGCCCATCGGCTCGCGACGCTGGGGCCGCAGCGGCCGCAGGCCCACGACCATCTTGCGCGCCACCAGCACATAGACACCGCCGCCAGCGCTTTGCCACCCGCCCGCCATGCGCTCCCACCCTTCCAGGCGCTGCTGCCAGGCGGGCGAAGCAAGCGGCGGACGATAGCACCCGAAGCGGCGTTTCTCCAAGGCAAAGCCCAGCAGGTTGAGCCAGTCACCCAGTCGCGAAGGCGAGATGCAGCGGGCCTTGCGCAAAGCGCCACGGCTAAACAGGTGACGCACCCCCCAACTGCTCCACGGATTGATCCCGACGATCAGCAGATGACCGCCTGGGCGCACGGCGCTGGCGGCCTCACGCAGCAGCCCGTGGGGCGACAGGCTGAAATCCAGCCCATGTTGCAACACCACCACATCGGCCGCGTGCTCGCTCAACGGCCAGGCCTGTTCCTCGCAGACGATCTCCACCCCCGGCAGCGGCGCGCCGAGGCGCACGTTGCGCTGGACCTTCGGCGCACTGGGTGGGGCGTCGGCGCAGGGGCCATAGTGCACCAGGTAGCCACCGAAGAAGCGCCCCAGCTCTTCCTCCAGCAGCTTCTGTTCTTCGTGCAGCATCAATTGGCCGAGCGGGCCCTGAAACCACTCACGGGCCAGGCTGATCAGCTTGATCCAGTCCGGGTCGGCCTGGGCAAAGGCTTGGTCGGTCATTGTGCAATTCCTCGAAAGGTTCTCCCACCGCGCCATCGCGGCTAAGATGCCTTCATGTGCCAAGCAAGGCGAATCGGATTCCCACCATGATACAGATCGAAGCGTTGCCCGCTTTCTCGGACAATTACATCTGGTTGTTACAGGATACTGCCAAACGCCGCTGCGCGGTGGTCGACCCTGGCGATGCCGGCCCGGTGGAACGGTGGCTTGCCGCGCATCCTGGTTGGCAGCTTACCGACATGCTCATCACTCACCATCACAACGACCATGTAGGCGGTGTGGCGCGGCTCAAGGCGTTGACGGGCGCGCAAGTACACGGCCCAGCCAACGAGGATATCCCTTGCAGGGATGTGGCACTGGACGATGGCGACCAGGTCACAGTGCTGGGTGAGGTCTATGAGGTGCTTGCCGTGCCGGGCCATACACTGGGGCACATCGCGTTCTTCAACGCTGGCGCGGCCACGCCTGTACTGTTCAGTGGCGATACCCTGTTCGCAGCCGGATGCGGACGCATGTTCGAGGGCACTGCCGAGCAGATGCAACCGGCCCTGGCCCGCCTGGCAGCCCTGCCAGCCGAGACCCAGGTCTACTGCGCACATGAATACACCTTGAGCAATTTGCGTTTTGCCAAGGCCGTGGAACCTGACAATGAAGATGTAGTGAAGCGCTTCGAAACGGTCTCCCGGCTGCGTGCGCAAGACTGCATCACACTGCCCTCCACCATTGGTCTGGAACGGCTGACAAACCCCTTCCTGCGCACCGCTGAAACATCTGTTAAACAAAAAGCAGACGAATGGAAGGGACATTCGAACACCTCGCATGTCGCTGTTTTTGCTGCCTTGAGGTCTTGGAAAGACAGCTTCTGATAACCCCAAGATATATCGCAAGTGGCGGTCAAAGGTTGACCCGGTCCGGAGCGGTTCCTAGAATCGCCGAAATTTTTTGCCCGGATACCTGTGCCCGCCGATGTCTTCCCGAAGCCGCAGAACCTCTCATTCCGTCGCGCTGACGCGCCTGGCCCAGGTCAGTGCGCTCGCTCTGGCCGCCACCTTGGTGGGCTGCCAGAGCACCCATCAGCTCGACGAAGCCGATAGCGTCCGTGCGCACAGCCAGCAAGCGCGAATCAAACCAAGGCCGGCGCCATTGCTGGTCAAGCCGGTCGAGCAAGCGCCTCGGGATGTCTGGGAACGCATGCGCCAGGGCTTCGTGCTCCAGGAGTACCGCGACGTCAACCCGCGCATCGATCAACAGCGCCTGTGGTTTGCCAGCAACCCCACGTTCATCGAAAGCGCCGGGGAGCGCGGCAGTCTCTACCTGCACTACATCGTCGAACGCCTCGAGGAGCGCGGCATGCCGCTGGAGCTGGCCCTGCTGCCGGCGATCGAGAGCGCCTACAACCCCATGGCGTACTCCCGCGCCAGTGCAGCCGGCATGTGGCAGTTCATGCCAGCCACCGGTCGACACTTCAACCTGCGCCAGACCAACTTCTATGACGGCCGTCGGGATGTCACCGCCTCGACCAACGCCGCGCTCGACTACCTGACCCGCCTGCACGACATGTTCAACGGCGACTGGCTGCTGGCACTGGCGGCCTACAATGCTGGCGAAGGCACGGTCAGCCGCGCGATGGAGCGCAACGAGAAGCTGGGCTTGCCCACCGACTACTGGAACCTGCCACTGCCTCAGGAAACCCGCGACTACGTGCCCAAGCTGCTGGCCTTGTCACAGGTGGTCTCCACACCTGAAGCCTACGGCGTGAACCTGACGCCGATCGCCAATGAGCCCTACTTCGAGGCCGTCGCGATCAACGACCGGCTCGACCTGACGCGGGTGGCCGCTTTCGCCGACATCGACGAAGACGAACTCATCCAGCTGAACCCAGCCTTCAAGAAGCGCATGACGGTCGATGGCCCGAAGCAGTTGCTGGTGCCCACGGCCAAGGCGCAGTTGCTCTCGGCCAGCCTCTCCAACCTCAACCCCGAGCAGTTGGTCACCCTGCAGCCACCCAAGGCCGCTTTCGCTCGCGCCGTGGCCGAAGCCCAGGCGCCTGTGGCCGCGCGCAGCTACAAGGTCAGGCGTGGTGACAACCTGGGGACCATCGCCAAGGCCAACCGTGTATCCATTGCGGACATCAAGCGCTGGAACCGCCTGTCGGGCAGCAGCCTGCGCGCCGGCCAGGTGCTAGCCTTGCGCGGCGGCAAAGCCTCCAGTGGCGCCGCTAGCCGGGTCGCCAGCTCGGCAAAACGCACAACCCAATACAAGGTGCGCAAGGGCGATTCGCTGTATCTGGTGGCCAAACGCTTCAATGTCGAGATGACCCACCTCAAGCGCTGGAATCCGCGCAGTGGCCATGCGCTCAAACCCGGCCAGACCCTGACCGTCTACGTCGGCCACTGACCCCAGGCGGCAAGCGGACACCTGTGCGTGCGCGTACCTGTGTTTTCTTGCCGTTTGGCGCTTGCTGCGCCAGTGCAAACTGTTACTGTAGCCCGATCAAAGCCCAATGCCTTTGGATCGGATGCCGACTTGATACGTCCCCTCCTTCTTACACTCAGCCTGGCCTTGAGCTTTCCCGCAGTCGCAACCGTGAGCGAAAGCCACGGTTACGCGCAGTTCGGCACGCTCAAGTACCCGGCCTCGTTCACCCATTTCGACTGGGTCAACCCGCAAGCCCCCAAAGGTGGCACGTTGCGGGCGATGGCCTTCGGTACGTTCGACACGCTCAACCCCTATACCTTCAAGGGTACGAGCCCGGTGAGCACGCCCAACTTTCAACAGTATGGGGTCAATGAACTCAACGAGACCCTCATGGTGGGTACCGGCCAGTACGACCCCTCGGGCGATGAGCCGACCTCCAGTTACGGGTTGATTGCCCGCTCGGTCGAATACAGCCAGGACCGCAGCTGGGTAGTGTTCAACCTGCGCCCGCAAGCCCGCTGGCACGATGGCAAGCCCATCACGTCGGCAGACGTGGCCTTCTCCTTCCGCACACTGCTCAAGGAAGGTCATCCGCTTTACCGGACCAACCTGCAGGAAGTGCAGCGGGTGGACATTCTCGGGCCGCTGCGTATTCGCTTCGTGTTCAAGCGAGCCGGCAACCCGTTGTTGATCCTGCGCCTTGGGGAAATGCCCGTCCTGCCCCAGCATTACTGGCGTACGCGCGACTTCAAGGCCACTACCTTCGAACCCCCGCTGGGCAGTGGGCCTTACCGGGTGACCCAGGTACAGCCAGGCCGGCGCCTGGTGTTCGAGCGCGTCAAAAACTACTGGGGCAAAGACCTGGCGGTGAATCGAGGCAAGTACAACTTCGACCGTGTCGAGTACGAGTTCTACCGCGACTCCACCGTTGCCTTCGAAGCCTTCAAGGCAGGTGAGTTCGACATCTACATCGAGCATCAGGCCAAGAACTGGGCCAACGGCTACACGTTCCCCGCCGTGCGACGGGGCGACGTGATCAAGGCGCAGATCCCCCACCGCATCCCTACCCAGACCCAGGGCCTGTTCATGAACAGCCGTCGCGCCACCTTCAGCGATCCACGGGTGCGCCAGGCACTGGGCTTGATGTTCGATTTCGAGTGGACCAACCGTGCCCTGTTCAGCAGCGCCTACCGGCGCTCGACCAGTTATTACCCCAATAGCGAGTTCGCGGCCGCTGGCCTGCCCCAAGGCAAGGAATGGCTGTTGCTGGCCCCGTTTCGCGACCAGCTCGCGGCCAAGCTGTTCACTGAACCCTACCAGGTCAGCCGTACGGACGGGCGCGGGATTGACCGGCAGACGTTGCGCAAGGCCCTGGCTTTGCTGGCTGAGGCCGGGTGGACACTCAAGGGCCAGCGTCTGGTCGACAGCAAGGGCCAACCGCTGCGCATGGAAGTGCTACTGGTAAACCCCAACCTGGAACGCATCCTGCAGCCGTATGTCGAAAACCTCTCCAGCATCGGTGTAGACGCGCGCTTGCGAACCGTGGACCGCGCTCAGTACAAACAGCGACTGGACCAGTTTGACTTCGACATGATTCTGATGACCCTGAACCAGACCCTGAGCCCGGGCCTCGAGCAGTGGCTGTACTTCCATTCAAGCCAGGCGGCCATCAAGGGCAGCAAGAACTACGCCGGGGTCGACGACCCCGTGGTCGATCACCTGCTAGACACCTTGCTGGCGGCGCGCACTCGCGATGATCAGGTCGCAGCGGCGCGAGCGCTGGACCGCGTGCTCTCATGGCAGCACTACATGATTCCCAACTGGTACCTCGACAATCACCGCCTGGCCTACCGCAATCGGTTCGGCTTCGTCACCACGCCGCCCTATACCCTCGGGCTGAACAGCTGGTGGATCAAGACTTCGGAGAAAGCCCAATGACGCCCACGCATTCCTTGCGCCGGCTGGCTGGCAGCCTGTTGCTGGCCTGCCTGAGCCTTCCCGCGCTGGCAGCGCCGCAGCACGCACTCACGCTGTACGACGAGCCGCCCAAGTACCCGGCGGATTTCAAGCACTTCGACTACGTGAACCCGGACGCCCCCAAGGGCGGCACCTTCCGCCAGTCCAGCTTTGGCGGGTTCGACAGCCTCAACCCCTTCATCAACAAAGGGGTATCTGCCGAAAACATCAGCATCATCTACGACACCTTGATGCGCCAGAGCCTAGACGAGCCTTTCACCGAATACGGCCTGGTCGCTCGACAGATCGAGAAGGCGCCTGACAACAGCTGGGTGCGCTTCTACCTGCGCCCCGAGGCGCGGTTCCACGATGGCCATCCCATGCGTGCCGAAGACGTGGTGTTCACCTTCAATGCGCTGATGAAGGACGGTGCTCCCCTGTACCGCCAATACTATGCGGACGTGGCCGAGGTGGTCGCCGAAGACCCGCTCAAGGTCGTGTTCAAGTTCAAGCACAAGGGCAACCGTGAACTGCCGCTGATCCTCGGCCAGTTGCCCGTGCTGCCCAAGCACTGGTACGCCCAGCGCGACTTCAACCGCGGCAATCTGGAAATCCCACTGGGCAGCGGCCCGTACAAGGTGGCCGAGGTCAAGGCCGGGCGTTCGGTCCGTTATGAGCGGGTCAAGGACTACTGGGCCAAGGACTTGCCCATCAACCGTGGCTTCTACAATTTCGACGCCATGACCTTCGACGCCTACCGCGACACCACGGTCGCGTTGGAGGCACTGAAGGCGGGCGCCTTCGATTATGCGCTGGAAGTCAGCGCCAAGAACTGGGCCACGGCTTACAACGTGCCTGCTGTGCGCGACGGCCGCCTGATCAAGGAGGAGCTGCCCAATGGCAACCCCACAGGCATGCAGGGCTTCATCTTCAACATTCGCCGGCCGGTATTCCAGGATATCCGCGTGCGCAAGGCGCTGAGCCTGCTGCTGGACTATGAATGGACCAACAAGCAGCTGTTCAACGGCGCCTACACACGCACCGGCAGTTACTTCGAGAACTCCGAGATGGCGGGCCGGGGCCTGCCCGGCCCTGGCGAACTTCAAATCCTCGAACCGGTGCGCAGCCAGGTGCCAGAACAGGTCTTCACCCAGGCCTTCCATAACCCGGTCAGCGACGGCAGCGGCATGATCCGGGAGCAGCAGCGCCAAGCCTACAAATTGCTGCAGGAGGCGGGCTGGAAAATCGTCGACGACAAGATGGTCGACACCAACGGCCAGCCGGTCAGCATCGAGTTCCTGCTCGCCCAGACCGAGTTCGAACGCATTTTGCTGCCGTTCAAGCGCAACCTCGCGGACCTGGGTATCGAACTCAACATCCGCCGGGTCGATGTGTCCCAGTACATCACCCGCCTGCGCTCGCGCGATTACGACATGATCGTGGGCGGCTACCCCCAGTCCAACTCTCCTGGCAACGAACAGAGGGAATTCTGGTCCAGCGCGGCCGCCGACAACCCTGGGAGCCGCAATTTCATCGGCCTGCGTGACCCCGCCATCGACCAACTGGTCGATGGCCTGATCAACGCCGAGTCGCGTCAGAGCCTGATCGACCACTGCCGTGCCCTGGACCGGGTATTGCTGTGGGGCTACTACGTGATCCCGAACTGGCACATCAAGACCTGGCGCGTGGCCTATTGGAACCACATCGGTCACCCCAAGGTTTCGCCCAAGTACGACATCGGCATCGACACCTGGTGGATCAAGCCCGGCTCAACGCCCAAGGCCACCCAGGCCACTGCTGGCGAGGCCAACTGATATGCTGGCCTATATCCTGCGGCGACTGCTGCTGATCATCCCTACACTGTTCGGCATCCTGATCATCAACTTCATCATCGTCCAAGCCGCACCTGGCGGGCCGGTGGAACAGATGATCGCCAAGCTCGAAGGCTTCGAAGGCGCCACCAGCCGGATCGCAGGTGGCGGTGCCGAGGTGTCGGTGGCCGGCTCCAACTACCGGGGTGCACAGGGCCTGGACCCTGCGCTGGTGGCGGAGATCGAGCGCATGTACGGCTTCGACAAATCGCCGCCCGAACGCCTGTGGATCATGATCAAGAACTACGCCCAGCTGGATTTTGGCGACAGTTTCTTCCGTGACGCCAAGGTCATCGACCTGATTCTGGAGAAGATGCCCGTATCGATCTCACTGGGGCTGTGGAGCACGCTGATCATGTACCTGATCTCGATCCCCCTGGGGATCGCCAAGGCGGTTCGCCACGGCAGTCACTTCGATGTGTGGACCAGCTCGGCGATCATCGTGGGCTATGCCATCCCGGCGTTCCTGTTCGCCATCTTGCTGATCGTCCTGTTCGCCGGCGGCAGCTACTTCGACTGGTTCCCACTGCGCGGCCTGACCTCCAACAACTTCGATGAGCTGAGCACCACAGGCAAGGTCCTCGATTATTTCTGGCACCTGGTGTTGCCGATCACGGCCTTGGTGATCGGCAACTTCGCCACCATGACGCTGCTGACCAAGAACAGCTTTCTCGACGAGATCAACAAGCAGTACGTGGTCACCGCCAAGGCCAAGGGCCTGAGCCGGTCGCGGGTGCTGTATGGCCACGTGTTCCGTAATGCCATGCTGCTGGTGATCGCCGGCTTTCCTTCGGCCTTCATCGGCATCTTCTTCACAGGCTCGCTGCTGATCGAGGTGATCTTCAGCCTCGACGGGCTGGGCCTGATGAGTTTCGAAGCGGCCATCAACCGCGATTACCCGGTGGTCTTCGGCACCCTGTTCATCTTCACCCTCCTGGGGCTGGTGGTGAAACTGATCGGCGACCTGACCTACACCCTGGTCGATCCACGTATCGACTTTGCCAGCCGGGAGCACTGACATGGCCTTGTCCCCCCTGAACCGTCGTCGCTTCGAGCGTTTCAAGGCCAACCGCCGTGGCTGGTGGTCGCTGTGGCTGTTCCTGATCCTGTTCGGGTTGAGCCTGGGCGCCGAGCTCATCGCCAATGACAAGCCCATTGCCGTGCATTACGACGGCCAGTGGTACTTCCCTGCCTTCAAGCGCTACCCGGAAACCACCTTTGGCGGTGAGTTCCCGCTGGAAGCCAACTACAAAAGCCCCTACGTGCGTGACCTGCTGGCCAAGAAAGACAGCTTCGTGCTGTGGGCGCCCATACCCTTCAGCTACCAGAGCATCAACTACGACCTGCGCGTACCCGCCCCCGCCCCGCCCTCATCCGACAACTGGCTGGGCACCGATGATCAAGGGCGCGACGTGCTGGCACGGGTAATCTACGGGTTTCGCATTTCGGTACTGTTCGCCCTGACCCTGACCGTGCTCAGCTCGATCATCGGCGTGATCGCCGGTGCCTTGCAGGGTTTCTATGGTGGCTGGGTAGACCTGGCCGGGCAACGCTTCTTGGAAATCTGGTCCGGCCTGCCGGTGCTTTACCTGCTGATCATCCTGGCCAGCTTCGTGCAGCCCAATTTCTGGTGGTTGCTGGGCATCATGCTGTTGTTTTCCTGGATGAGCCTGGTGGACGTGGTCCGCGCCGAATTCCTGCGCGGACGCAACCTTGAGTACGTGCGCGCCGCGCGCGCTCTGGGCATGCGCAACGGCGCGATCATGTACCGGCATATCCTGCCCAATGCCATGATCTCGACCATGACGTTCATGCCGTTCATTCTGACCGGCGCGATCGGCACGCTGACCGCGTTGGACTTCCTCGGCTTCGGCCTGCCTCCGGGCGCCCCGTCGCTCGGTGAGTTGGTTGCGCAGGGCAAATCCAACCTGCAGGCGCCGTGGCTTGGCATCAGCGCATTTGCCGTGCTGGCCGTGATGCTGAGCCTGCTGGTATTCATCGGCGAGTCCGCCCGCGACGCCTTCGACCCGAGGAAGTGACATGAGCGAAGAAAACCTGATCGAAGTGCGCGACCTGGCCGTCGAGTTCGTGAGTGGCGAGCACACCAACCGGGTGGTCGACGGCATCAGCTTCGACATCCGCAAGGGTGAAACGCTGGCGCTCGTCGGAGAAAGCGGTTCGGGCAAGTCGGTGACTGCCCACTCGATCCTGCGCTTGCTGCCCTATCCCCTGGCGCGTCATCCCAGTGGCACCATCCGCTACCAAGGCAAGGACTTGCTGCAGCAGAACGAAAAGAGCATGCAGCGCATTCGCGGCGACCGCATCGCAATGATTTTCCAGGAGCCGATGACCTCGCTCAATCCGCTGCACTGCATCGAAAAGCAGATCAACGAGATCCTGCTCATCCACAAGGGGCTGACCGGCAAGCAGGCCACCGCTCGCACCCTTGAGTTGCTGGAGATGGTGGGTATCCCAGAGCCGCGCAAGCGCCTCAAGGCGCTACCCCACGAGCTCTCGGGCGGCCAACGCCAACGTGTGATGATCGCCATGGCGTTGGCCAACGAGCCAGAACTGCTGATTGCAGATGAACCGACCACCGCGCTGGACGTGACCGTACAGCTCAAGGTGCTCGACCTGCTCAAGGCGCTGCAGGCGCGCCTGGGCATGGCCCTGTTGTTGATCAGCCACGACCTGAATTTGGTACGGCGAATCGCGCACCGGGTGTGCGTGATGCAGCAGGGGCATATCGTCGAACAAGCCGACTGCGCCACGCTGTTCGATGCCCCACAGCACCCGTATACGCAGATGCTGATCAACGCCGAGCCCAGCGGTTTGCCGGCTCACAACACACCCGGCTCGCCACTGCTGGCGGTGGACGACCTGAAAGTGTGGTTCCCGATCAAGAAAGGCTTGCTGCGCCGCACCGTCGACCACGTGAAAGCCGTGGACGGTATCAATTTCAGCCTGCCTCAGGGGCAGACCTTGGGCATTGTGGGCGAGTCGGGCTCAGGCAAGTCGACTCTGGGCCTGGCGATTCTGCGCTTGATTGGGAGCCAAGGCGGCATCCGCTTCCACGGCAAGGACCTGCAAGGGCTGAACCAGCAAGCCGTGCGTCCGCTGCGCCGGGAAATGCAGGTGGTATTCCAGGACCCGTTCGGCAGCCTCAGCCCCCGCATGAGCGTGGCCGAGATCGTGGGCGAAGGCCTGCGCATCCACCGTATCGGGACTGCCCAGGAACAGGAAGCAGCCATCATCGCAGCACTGCAGGAGGTCGGGCTGGACCCACAGACGCGCCATCGCTACCCCCATGAGTTCTCAGGCGGGCAGCGCCAGCGCATCGCGATCGCCAGGGCCCTGGTGCTCAAGCCGGCGCTGATCCTGCTGGACGAACCCACCTCCGCGCTGGACCGGACGGTGCAGCGCCAGGTGGTTGAGCTGCTGCGCAACCTGCAGCAAAAATACAACCTCACCTACTTGTTCATCAGTCACGACCTGGCGGTGGTCAAGGCCCTGAGCCATCAGCTGATGGTGATCAAGCAAGGTCATGTGGTCGAGCAAGGGGATGCTCAGGCCATCTTTCAGGACCCGCAGCACCCCTACACCCAGCAACTGCTGGAGGCGGCGTTCTTGCAGCCTGAGGGCCGCTGACACCCACGGCGCGTTAGTCATGTCCCGGCCCGACGCGCTCATCCACAGGGCGC
>Ga0302349_1002185_pt1 | contig 12981 bp, 11 predicted proteins | sample PhyAR1_FD_202176 | JGI IMG/M metagenome (GOLD analysis project Ga0302349, IMG submission 202176) | Leaf surface microbial communities from alfalfa plants in UC Gill Tract Community Farm, Albany, California, United States - DLSL A.R1... | ecosystem: Host-associated > Plants > Phyllosphere >...
AACTGCATATAAGACTCCCGTAGCAAATTTATCGACCTTTTTTGCGTTCATTATTTTAAGGCTCCTTTCTTACCAATCAGACGAATAACAATGTTGAAGAAGAGTGACATCAACAAGAGAATCAACGCCAAGGACCAAAGAACGTTATTTTCAACCGTACCCATGATGGTATTTCCGATACCCATTGTTAAAATACTGGTTAAAGTTGAAGCGGGAGTCGTTAAGCTACTAGGCATTATCGCAGCATTCCCGATAACCATTTGAATGGCTAAGGCTTCACCAAATGCGCGAGCCATTCCAAACACGACAGCCGTTAAAATTCCGGGAACCGCAGCTCTTAGCACGACTTTGTAAATCGTTTGCCAACGAGTAGCCCCTAAAGCTAAAGAAGCTTCACGATAATGACGCGGCACTGCTTTTAGGGCATCGACAGTCATTGTTGTGACCGTAGGTAAAATCATGACAAATAAAACAAAGGTTCCGGCTAATATCCCAAACCCAGTGCCGCCAAACAGAGAACGAACAAAAGGAACGATCACTGATAAACCGATAAAACCATACACAACTGAAGGGATACCGACCAGCAATTCAATGACTGGTTGTAAAAATTTAGAGCCTCTTTTAGGCGAGATTTCAGTCATGAAAACAGCCGCTCCAATTGCAAACGGTGTAGCAACAATCGCTGAAAGAAAAGTTACCAGAAATGAACCAGCAATCATTGGCAAAGCGCCAACCAATGGTTTGCCGTTGCTACCTGTTGCTCCCGGATTCCAGCTAGTGCCGAATAAAAAGTCAAATACATTAATTCTATCTTTAAAAAACGTCGCAAACCCTTTGCTGGCAACAAAATAAAAGATCGAAACTACCACGATAACAATCAACAAAATACACAGAAAACTAATAAATTTTCCACGCTGATCCATTCGTGCTCTTTTCGATTTAGTCAGCAGCTTTTTTTGTACATCTTCCAAGAAAATTCCTCCTCAAACGATTCCTCGTTACATCTTTACCCAGTGTACTGTACCTAGATCAATTTGCTTTTAATAACATGTAAAACTTACGTTAAGTTTGTAAATTTAATGTAAAGGCGACTTACTTAATAAGATTTCCCTGCCAGTCACGGGTCACTTTCATATGAGCTACAGGAATATACCCTAGTTGTTTAATGATCGTATTTTGAACCTCTTCAGATAACATAAAATTTAAAAAGTCTTCCGTTAAGGCTTTAGGAGCTCCCTTGGTATACATGTGTTCATAAGACCAAATCAACCATTTATTGGTAGTAACATTTTCATCAGTGGGTTGAACGCCAGCAATGCTTAAGGGTTTCACGTCATTACTGACATAAGAAAATGCCGTATAACTAATGGCACCTGGTGTATCAGCTACAATCGAACGGACCATCCCGCTGGAATCTTGTTCTTGAGCCCGAATAGCGGTTTTTCCGTCTAAGACCCAGCGTTCAAACGTAGCGCGAGTGCCACTGCCAGCAGCTCGGTTCAAGATAACGATTTTTTGATCGTTACCACCGATTTCTTTCCAGTTGGTAATTTCTCCGAGAAAGATTTTACGTAGGTTTTCCATGGAAATATCAGAAATCGCCACGCCTTTATTGACAATTGGCGTAATGCCGACCACTGCTACTTTGTGATCAACTAATTTTGATGCATCAATGCCTTTTTTCTCTTCAGCGAATAAATCTGAATTCCCAATATCCACCGCTCCTGCTTGGACTTGACTTAAGCCAGTTCCACTGCCGCCACCTTGAACATTGATGAAACGACCGGGATAATGACTTTGATAATCTTCACTAGCAGTTTCAACAAGTGGTTGTAACGCAGATGAGCCCACGGCTGTAATTGATTCGCCATGGTCAATCCATTTGGCGCATCCAGATAATAGTAAGATTCCTATTAAACTAAATAGTAGTAGTATGCTTTTTTTCATTGCTGTGTAACTCCTCCAAATTCAATTCAATCAACTTATTTTACCATTGTCTACGAGGGATGAACATTATAAGTTGTTATTTTATGTCTTATCTAAGGGAAATATAAAATAAAATAACAAAAAAAGAGCAAGACAACCATTTAGAGATGGCAGTTATACTCTTTAGGATTTAAACATCTATACCTTACAACAAAGGTGAAATTAGACGTGCCAAACCTTCTTTCAGTTTAATCTTAATGCCTCTTCGTTGATATTTAGCTTTTGTAAGTAAAAAAGAGACTTTAGAATCTTCATAAAAGGCAGCACGAACTGCTTGTGCGAAACTTTGGTCATAGATTAATGTGTTCACTTCAAAGTCAAGGCGGAAAGAACGCACGTCAATGTTAGCAGATCCCACTGAAACAATCCCTTCATCAATAATCATCGTCTTAGCATGGATAAAGCCATTTTCGTATGTTTCAATAATGGCGCCGTACTCTAAAAGCTCAGCGGCAAATGAATAAGTCGCCCAATAAACCATCATATGGTCCGGCTTGTTAGGAATTTGAATCCGCACTTTCACACCGGAAAGTAAAGCCAGCTTTAAGGCTTCATGGATCGAAGCATCGGGAATATAATACGGCGTTTGAATCAAAATTTCTTTTTTAGCCAAGGAAATCATTTTTAAATAAACCATTTTAATTTGTTCATGTTCTGAATCTGGTCCACTGGTTACAATATGGACTGCTTTATGACCATTGGTTTGAATCGGAGGAAAATAGGTGTCTTCATATCTTAATTCCTTAGTATGCTGTGAATTCCAATCCATCAAAAAACGGTTCTGTAAGCTATAAACGGCTTCGCCATGAATGCGCAAGTGATTATCACGCCAATAGCCAAATTTTTTCACCTTACCTAAGTATTCATCACCTACATTAAAGCCGCCGGTATAGCCAATCTCCCCATCAATAACAACAATTTTACGATGGTTTCGATAATTAATTCGAGGATTTAAGTAGGGAACAAAAAGCGGAAAGAAAAACGCTACTTCACCACCAGCTTCTGTTAGCGGCTGGAAGAATTTCATGTTTACTTTATTTGAGCCCCAAGCATCCAATAATACACGCACTTGTACACCTCGTTTCGCCGCAGCCACTAATGCTTGTCGTACTTTTTGACCTAAGTGATCTCCTCGATAAATGTAATATTCCATATGGATGTGTTTTTTAGCTTGGGCAATATCGGCTAATAGAGCGTCAAATTTTTTTTCACCGTCTGTAAACAACTGAACCTCATTGTTGGTAGTGTAAAGCATGCTCTCAAATACTGTCAGCATATAAATCAGCTGTTTGGGCTCTACTTCACCAGTAGGCGGATGAGGAAAAAGTCCCCGTTGTAAAGCTTGACGTTCTCTTTCTATTTCAGTATTCAAACCAAGTTTTGGCTGCATCTTCATATCAAAGATACGATCTTTCGTGATACCACGACCAAAAAAAATATATAAAATAAAGCCCAATACCGGAATATACATCAGCACCAGCAACCAGGACCAAGTCTGTGCTGTTTGCCGCCGTTCCCGAAAGACAATAATTAATGAAAGCAATATATTGATAATTAAAATAAAAAAGAAAAAATTACCCGTAACAAAACCCATGGATTCACCCCAATTCTTCATCCTTATCCCTTTTAAAGAATAGCGAATTTATTAGCGGAAGTAAAGAAAAAGCAGAAAAGAAATAAAAGAACCTCTAAAAGTTAACGAGTTACGTTAACTTTTAGAGATCAATAAATAATTTTTTTAGATTAAAATTTCAAGAAGCGACGCATAGAGATTACAGAACCTAATGAACCGATAACCATACCTACAACTATCATTAAAATATTAATTTTCCAAATAAAATCGCTTGGATGAAGCATTGAATAGTTCGATTGTAGTAACTGCTTATTGAAAATATTGTAGACTTGCTGATAACCAAAGGTCATAATCACAATTGGAATGATTGAGCCCAACAAACCGATCCAAGCTCCTTCAATGAAGAAAGGCCAACGAATAAAGCTGTTTTTAGCCCCCACCAGACGCATGATTTGGATTTCTCTTTGGCGAGATAAAATCGTAATACGAATAGTATTTGAAATTAAGAAAACAGCCACAAAAAGTAATAACAAGGCTGCTCCCAGCCCCCAAGTCCGTACTGCTTCAGCAATTTTGAAGATTTTATCTGAGTTGACGCCGCCGTAGTCTGCTTTGAATACACTTGGTAATTTTCCAGCTTCCTTCGCGATTTTTTTCGTATCAGCTGGTTCTTTGGCTTGGACGTAATAAACGTCATAAAGCGGATTGCTGTCCCCTTCAAACAGGTTCCAAGCATCGCCCATTTGTTCTTGGATTTTTTTTAATTGTTGATCTTTGCTGGAGTAAGAAATAGTTTCTACTTTAGGAAGAGCTTTTAATTTCTTCTCAAGAGTTTTCATTTCTTGCTTGTTGGTGCCAATATCAACAAACACTGAAACAGTCACATTTTCTTCTATGTCTTTAGCTAATTTCGTTGCATTGAAAATAACTGCCATAAAAATGCCCACCAGCACTAAAGTGATGGTGACAGCACTAGCAGAGGCAACGGTCATCCAGCCGTTTCGTTTTAAACTTTTGATACTTTCTGATAAATGAGCGAAGAACGTTCTAATCATCGTAGCCATATTCTCCTTCCGCTTGATCGCGAATAATGCGTCCATTTTCGATCGCAATAACCCGATGACGAATGGTATTAACGATGGTACTATTATGGGTTGCCATTACGACAGTCGTCCCTTGTGCATTAATTCTATCTAATAATTTCATAATCTCCCAGGAATTTTCCGGGTCTAAATTTCCTGTTGGCTCATCGGCAATCAAAACTTTCGGTGTGTTGACAATCGCACGGGCAATGGAAACTCGTTGCTGTTCACCGCCGGATAATTCGCTTGGGAAAACTCGAACTTTATGTTTTAATCCGACTAAGTCTAAAACTTCCATTACTCTTTTTTTTATTTCACGTGGGCGGCGGCCAATTACTTGCATGGCATACGCTACGTTTTCATAGACTGTTTTTTTAGATAACAATTTGTAGTCTTGGAAGACAATGCCGATTTCTCTGCGCAAGTATGGAACTTCTCGATTTTTTATACGAATTAAATCGTGACCAGCTACTGTCAAATTTCCTTTCGTAGCTTTTTCTTCACGATACATTAGCTTGATAAAGGTTGATTTGCCAGCACCTGAAGGTCCAACGACGTACACAAATTCGCCTTGGTCAATTTTTATCGTAAGATTGCGAATCGCAGTTGTGCCATTAGAATATTTCTTCATCACGTCTTTCATTTCAATCATGGCGTTTCTCTCCATCTCTTTTACTTGAATACTGTTTATTATAACATGGATATATTGCAAAACTCTTTCAAGAGGTTACAATTCCATTTCATTTGTATGAAGCAATTAGGATAATCGTTGCTTTAAGTAAGCATCGATAAACCCCTCTAAGTCCCCATCCATCACTGCTTGGACGTTACCAGTCTCACAATTGGTTCGATGATCTTTAACCATGGAATAAGGATGAAAAACGTAAGAACGGATTTGAGAGCCCCAGCCAATTTCCATCTGTTCTCCTCTTAGACTGGCAGCTTCTTGAGCTTTCTTTTCCATTTCAAGTTGGTATAATTTAGCTTTCAACATGCCCATAGCCTGTTCTCTATTTTTTAATTGAGAACGTTGCGCTTGACTGGCAACAACTGTACCAGTAGGAAGGTGCGTAATTCGAACAGCGGATTCCGTTTTATTAATGTGTTGTCCGCCGGCGCCGCTAGCCCGATACGTGTCTATTTTTAAATCATCAGGATTGATTTCAATTTCGATAGTTTCATCTAGTTCCGGCATAATATCTACAGAACAAAAGGATGTATGACGTCGCTTCGCCGAATCAAAGGGTGAAATACGCACTAGTCGATGAACGCCTTTTTCGGATTTCAAGAAGCCATATGCGTTGTATCCTTTGATCAATAATGTAACACTTTTAATGCCCGCTTCTTCACCGGCTTGATAATCCAAGGTTTCAACTTGAAAGCCGTGACTTTCCGCCCAGCGAATATACATACGCAGTAGCATACTGCCCCAGTCTTGTGACTCTGTACCACCGGCTCCCGGATGAAGCTCCATAATCGCATTATTTTTATCATAAGGCTCGTCCAACAGCAAAGCTAATTCATAGGTGTTTAGCTGTTCATTTAGCCGGCGTAACCGTTCTTCTAGCTCTTGTTGAATCTCTTCATCATATTCTTCTAGCTGTAATTCAAACATGACATTTAATTCTTCCAGTTCACTCACAAAATGATGAAATTGTTGATACTTTTCTTTGCGGACATTCGTTTCATTAATTAGTTGTTGTGCCGCTTCCGTGTGATCCCAAAAACCCGGTTCACTCATACGGTCTTCAGCTTCTGCAATGTCTTCTTCTAACTGTTCTAAGTCAAAGAGACCTCCTGAAGCTTGAGATTTTTTGTTCCATTTCGTCAAGGATGGAACGAATTTCTGCGTTTTCCATAATCATTCCTTCTTTCTTTAGTAGTACAATGAAAGGAGTGTAGAACATAAGGCGAATGACTTATGTCCCACACTCTCAAACAGAAAGGAGCAGCTATATTAACCAGCTTTCCATTCGGCTTATAGCAGCAGAGGCTCTAAACCTTTGTGAGCGTCTGCCGTAAAGGCGTTCAGTATTTACCACTACTACCGTTGCCGACCGTGACAGTTTTTAAACTTCTTCCCACTACCGCACGGACATGGTTCATTGCGGCCGATTTTTTCCACATGGACAGGCTGTTTTTTCGCCGTAGTGTCACTTTGACTGGTTGCATCTTCTGTTTCAGCATAAGTTGCTTCACCTTGAGCCACTTGTTCACGCTGCACATTTTGGCGAATTTCAGATTTCATAAATAAGCGTGTAACTTCATATTCAATCGCTCCGACCATCGCTTCAAACATTGAATAGCCTTCTGTTTGGTATTCAACTAGCGGATTGTTTTGACCGTATGCCCGCAAGCCAACTGATTGGCGCAATTGATCCATCGCATCAATGTGGTCGGTCCACTTGGTGTCTACTACTCGTAAGATAACGACTTTTTGGAATTCAAGCATTTGTTCTTGTCCGTTTAATTGACCTGCTTTCACGTCATAGACTGCCTGTGCTCGCTCCATTAGATAGCTTTTGATTTCGTCCGGTGTTTTTCCTTTTAAATCAGCTACAGTAATCGTATCTTCATGAACTAATGCTGAACTGGCAAAATCAACGATACCTTCAAGATTCCAGTCTTCTTTTTCCAATTGTGTGTGACTTTCGACTACTCGTTCAATAGTTCGTTTGACCATATTCATCAAAATTTCAGTCAGGTCGTTTTCTTCCATGATGACTTCTTGTCGTTGTGCGTAGATTACTTCCCGTTGTTCACGCATCACGTCATCGTATTGTAAGACATTTTTTCGGGTGTCGTAGTTATTTCCTTCAACTCGTTTTTGTGCTGATTCCACTTGTCGAGTAAACATTTTACTTTGAATAACGGCATCAGATTCTTGAATATTCATGCGTTCCAAGAACGTTTTAATGCGTTCAGAACCAAAGCGTTTCATTAAATCGTCTTCCAAAGAAAGATAAAATTGAGATACCCCTGGATCCCCTTGACGACCAGCACGACCTCTTAGCTGGTTATCAATACGGCGAGATTCATGACGTTCAGTCCCGATAACTGCCAAACCACCTAATTCAACGACACCTAGGCCTAACTTAATGTCGGTACCACGACCGGCCATGTTAGTGGCGATAGTCACTGCTCCTTTTTGACCGGCATTCATGATAATTTCGGCTTCTTTGAAGTGGTTTTTCGCATTTAACACTTCATGTGGGATTTTTTCTGCATTTAGTTTTTCAGACAGCAATTCAGATGTTTCAACAGCTACAGTACCTACCAGCACTGGTTGTCCTTTTAGATGACGTTCTTTAATATCTTCAACTACCGCATTAAATTTACTTTTTAGCGTTGGATACAATAAGTCTGATTTGTCATCGCGAATAACAGGACGATTTGTTGGAATTTGAATAACTTGAATGTTATAGATTTCCCGGAATTCTTCTTCTTCGGTTTTGGCTGTACCTGTCATACCGGCTAATTTCTTATACATCCGGAAGTAGTTTTGGAACGTAATAGTCGCCATCGTTTTGGTTTCGTCTTCGATTTCCACGCCTTCTTTGGCTTCAATCGCTTGATGCAACCCGTCAGAATAACGACGTCCATCCATAATTCGACCGGTAAATTGGTCAACAATTAACACTTTTCCTTCTTGTACTACGTAATCAATGTCGCGGATCATAATATAATTTGCGCGCAATGCTTGATCTAAGTGGTGCGTTAATGCAGTATTTTCAATGTCATATAAATTGTCTAATCCAAAGGTTGCTTCAGCTTTTTCAATTCCTGTTTCGGTTAAACCAATTGTTTTTGATTGAATATCAATCTTGTAGTCTTCATCTTCTTTCAATCGCTTGACAAAATTATCAGTGCGTGTGTACAAGGCAGTAGATTTTTCCGCTTGGCCGGAAATAATTAACGGCGTTCTCGCTTCATCGATCAAAATGGAATCTACTTCATCGACAATTGCATAATTCAACGGCCGTTGTACCATTTGATTGCGATAAACAACCATATTATCGCGGAGGTAGTCAAAGCCTAATTCATTATTGGTACTGTAAGTAATATCACAATTATAAGCAGCCCGTTTTTCTTCTGACGTCTTTGAATTGATATTCAAGCCAACGCTCAAGCCTAAAAAGTTATATAATTCACCCATTTCGTTAGAGTCACGTGTAGCTAAATATTCATTGACTGTTACTACGTGCACACCTTCGCCAGATAGCGCATTTAAATAAACAGGCATGGTTGCTGTTAACGTTTTTCCTTCCCCTGTTCGCATCTCAGGAATATTGCCATCGTGAAGCACAATACCTCCCATCAACTGAACGTGATAAGGGTATAAACCTAGCACTCGTTTAGCAGCTTCCCGAACCACAGCAAAGGCTTCAGGCAGAAGTTGATCCAATGTTTCGCCCTTTTGGTAGCGTGCTTTAAACTCATCTGTTTTTGCTCGCAGTTCTTCATCGCTTAAACGTTCCATATCAGCGGCCAATTGTTCAATTTTGTTGGCGATGCCGTCTAATCGTTTTAGTTCTTTTTTATCGTTTTCAATCATTTTTCTTAAAAAATTTGCCATGTGTATACCGTGTTCCTTTCGATTAACTCAATTTATTTTTTGTACAATGAGCACAATTATCTCATTTATTTTATCACTACTTGCTTGGAAAGAAAACCGTTTCTCTTTAATTTCATGTGTTTTGATTCAATTCTCACAAAAATATTCAAATTATGTAGGGCTCAGAATGAAAAATGTAATGTGTTTAGCCGTAGTTTAATTATCTAAGTTTACTAAAAACCACAGTTTAGCAAATGACAGTACAGGTAATGCCTGTTGTTCTTTCCACAGAATCATTTCTTTGATGTAAAAGGAACCTCATTGGTTCTCTGATTTTCTAAGAACCAATGAGGTACCTATAGGCAACTGTCTTATGCATCGATAAGGGTCAGTCTTATTTTTGATTTTGCTAAAAACTGCTCAGCCATAACTTGGCAGGTTGTGTTAATCTGTTTCAATTAGTCCATATTTGCCATCTTTACGGCGGTAAACAATGCTAGTTCCATTAGTTTCTGCATCTTCAAAGATAAAGAAATTGTGACCTAACATGTTCATCTGTAAAACGGCTTCTTCACTATCCATTGGTTTTAATGATAGGCGCTTGGTCCGCACAATATCAAGTTCTGAAGAAGTATCTTCTGTATCTTCTCCATTTAAAAAGATCGCAGCTTTCGCAGTATTTAAACCTGTTTCACGAGATTTACGATTGATTTTTGTTTTGAACTTGCGTATTTGACGTTCTAATTTGTCGACGACTAGATCGATGCTTGCATAAAGGTCAGGAGAAGTTTCTTCTGCCCGGAGTACTAGATAAGGTAGCGGAATCGTTACCTCCACTTTTGCTGTTTTTTCAGTGTAAACTTTTAAATTCACATGTACTGTTGCTTCTGGTGAATCACTGAAATATCTTTCTAATTTGCCAACCTTTTTTTCTACGTAGTCACGAATCGCTGCGGTAACCTCGATATTTTCACCACGTACGTTATATCTAAACATAAGCATCTTACCCCTTTCATTTACCAATAAAGAAAGAATTAAAGGACCACTCTTCGTTCCTTTCTTCTTATCTACATTATATCTAAATCTCCTTCATTTGCCAACAAAATTGCGGTTACATTTCGGGCTTTCTTCCGTTATCGTGCCAACGAAAAAGATTGAACTTGTTTTGGCTGATATTTTCGAATACTGTCAGCAGCATGAAATAAAGTACGACCGGTAGTATAGACATCATCCACCAACAAGATAGAGCAATTTTTTATTTTTTCTTTAAATTTTGGTGAAACCTGAAAAGGCTGTTTAAGGGTTAAACGCTGTTGTCGTGTTCGTTGTGCTTGCGGTAAATCATCAACTATACGTTCAAGGAACAGGTGATAGGCAATTCCAGCTCCATCAAGCAAGCCTTCAACTTGATTGAAACCTCGTTGGATTCTACGCTGTTGACTAACGGGAATTGGTACGACAAACCACGAGCGCTTCGTAGCAAAATATTTTTTTAACGGTAAAGCAAAGCTACTCTTTAGATGATAGGCTCCTTGAAACTTGTAAGCTTTCATCCACTCTTGCATAGCTTGATCGTATTGATATAAGGCATCGTGATGAAAATCATAATCCGGATAAAGCTGTTGCCATTTTTGACAATCTAAACAATACTGTGTTTCCGAAGGCCGATGACACCCTTGACAACTTTTTTCAGGGCAAAGCAGGTGAAATTGTGCCTGACACTTTTGGCACATTCCTTCTGTGACAAGAGCTGTGAAGGAAAAAATTTGTTTAAGTGACAACTTATTTTGTTGTGCTTGCCCACAATAATTACACTTCATCAATCAATCCCTCCGCTTTTGCTAAATAATTCATATGTTTAATTTGTTGAACAGCTTCGTTAAGTGCTTGCGTACGTCCGCTGTGTAAAAACCAAACTTCTCCCTCTGTATAATGCCAACGCCGATCGACTCGGCCAGCAATTTGCACTAAAGCAGCAGCGGAAAACACTTGATGATTTGCTCCATAAACAATAACAGAAACTCGCTCAAAAGTTACCCCTCGTTCCAATATGGTTGTGGTAATCAAAAGATCCACTTGTTCTTGTCTCATTGCTTTCACTTTCTCAAGTCGAGCGTTATCATCGCCATAAACCATTTCCACAGATTGTTGCGGAAAAGCTGTTGAAAGCTGTTCATACAATAGTTTAATCAATTTGATACTGGGACAAAATAGCAAGACTTTGTTTTGTTTGATTAAGCGTTGAATCAATGCCAATACTTTTTTTAAGCTGTGTGTGTGAGAAACTTGTTGCCAATGGCTGCACCACATTAAATTAGGTACTGGAAGTAAACGACGATGATAGCGAGCTGGTAAGACACTTACTCCTAACAATTTCTTTTTGATTTGAACTTGTAATTCTTTAGTGGGCGTAGCTGTTAAATAAACCAGACTGCCAGAAGTTTTAAGCGCTTGTTGTACACCATAATAAAGAGGACGGTTATTTACAAAAGGAAAAGAATCCACTTCATCTACGATTAAAAGATCGAAGGCTTGATAAAAGCGCCACAACTGATGAACCGTGCAAATTACCAACTTAGTATAGCGATATTCTGCCGTTTGCTGCCCATGTAATAAAGCAATTGTTTCTTTTGGAAAAACTGCTTGGATCCGCGGATAAAGCTCTAAACAAACGTCCACTCTAGGTGAAGCAAGGGCAATGCGAGCACCTTTTTGTAATTTTTCATGCAAGGTCGCAAACAACATCTCGGTTTTTCCGGCGCCAGTCACTGCCCAAATTAAATGCGGAGCTTTCTTTGCCACTGCTTGTCTAAGCTGAGCGGACACCTTTTGTTGCCCCGCAGTCAAATTACCCTGCCAATTGAATAACACAGCTCTAGCTTGTAAAGGCGGCTCTGGTAAATGATAAAAATAAGCATCTGAGGTGACCCTTCCCAATTGAATACAGTTACTGCAATAATAAGTACCCGTTGGTAGCATCGTTCGTTGTTTGTCAATGATTGTACTGCAGCGAAAGCACTTACCTTTTAAATGATTCAGCTGCTGAAAGGCGGGAAAAACTTGAGTTGCTACTGAAAAGCTTCCTTTACATTCCTCCTTTAAGACCTTTCTTCCCCATAAATATTCCATCACAAACCTCCCTTACTTATAAGTTACGCAAGTAGGTCTTTTTTTCATTAAAACTATAAAAAAAGCTAGAGGAAAATATTTTTCACTTTCCGCCTAGCTGGTTCTCCATTTTTATAAAAAAGGTAATTGTAAAAATCATTGAAGCACTCAATTTTCTTCTTTGATCAATGTTAGCGCTTGTTGTAATACTTTTTCACCATTCATCATTCCATAATCTGCCATGTTGATCACTTCTAACGGAATTCCTTTTGGTGCTAAACGCTTTTCAAAATCACCTTTCATAAAGCGAACTTGCGGACCTAAAAGCAATACATCCACAGGTTTGGTTTCTAAGCTGTTGTCAGCTTCTGAAGCAGAGACTGCAAAGATATCAGTTTCAATTCCTTCTGCTGCGGCAGCTTTTTGCATTTTAGTGACTAGCAAACTTGTACTCATCCCCGCAGAACAAACCAGCATAATCGTCTTTTTTGCCATTTGTAACACTCCTTTTTTATCATAGTCATCACCCTTGGGCTTTCGACGTTTGGCGAAATGAAGTATAGTATATTAATTATAAATGATCCCGCTTATTTGTCAACGAAGACTGTTTTTTAAAGCGGATTCATTCTTTATTTAAACAAGCCATGTAGATTTTAATAATTTATTAAATACTACAT
>Ga0302349_1002187_pt1 | contig 12957 bp, 9 predicted proteins | sample PhyAR1_FD_202176 | JGI IMG/M metagenome (GOLD analysis project Ga0302349, IMG submission 202176) | Leaf surface microbial communities from alfalfa plants in UC Gill Tract Community Farm, Albany, California, United States - DLSL A.R1... | ecosystem: Host-associated > Plants > Phyllosphere >...
TTAGACAGGTCAGCTTTTTCTGCGATCACATCAATCAGTTGAGTCTTGTTCATAAGTTATCCTTAAAGTGTATTTATCGCTTGCTAAGCAACGAGTGCGAGGGAAAAGCCATATTCTGGCACTCTTCAGCCTGCACGCACCGATAGCCACAATTTTCAGCCCCCCAAATGTAGACCAGAGAGGGGGCTGATGTGAAGCCTCCAGGCGCGCTAATTCGGGCCTGAAGTCACGTTTTGTCGCCTTACTGCTGGAAATTTATACCGATGTTGCTAATTCCCGCTTCACGCAGGTCCGATCGCAGACCTTTGATCAATTCAAGGTCACGCTCTTCGCACTCGGCGAGCAGTCGGAAAATCTCCCATTGGAGGTCCCATTCATCGATGATGGCCGGGTTTTCACGAAGCTCTTCGTCGGTCATTTCGCGTCCAGCCTGGGTCATTTCCAGCATGGCAACGGTGGTAATTGAAGTCTCACTGACTTCAATTGCGTGCTCAAGAGTGTCGCCGCTCAGCTGCGCATGAACCACTTCGCTTAACGCCACACAGGCATCAATCGCCGGATATACGCCGTAAACCTCAAATGCATCGCCATCAGGAATGGCGGCTTCGAGTTTTTCCAGCTGGCTGTCGAAGTTTATCTTCGCATCTTTGACCGTCAGGTTTTCCCAGATCAGATCAAGAATACGGCGATAGAGTGCCGGATCGGCAAATTCGGTCTGCTCGCAGAATGCCCGATAGTTGGGATACATGCGCTCGCACAGGCAGGCCATAAAAGTAAGATGCTGCCAGCTTTCCAGCTTCGCCAGACGCAGATGAACGGGATTTTGTAACATAAAGGTGGCTCTTATTCGTTTCGCTGGCGGCAGTGTAACTGCAAAAGCGCAGCACAAACAGTGTTAAAGCGCGTTTTGCCAGCGCTGGAAAGCCGGACGATTCGAGGCAACCGCATCTGCCCAGCGGGTTGGCTCCGGCAAACGGTAGCCGCGCGTACAGTTTTCAACCCAGTGCAGCGCAGTATCCAGACTGACGCGATGGCCGGTGGCGACAAACAGCGGATTGCAACGTTGCTTGCTGCGCCAGACCCAGCCGATCTGCTCACCTTTATCCATCAGTGGCTGACGGCTGCCCGGCTGCGCATCCAGTTCGGCAAATCGGCCGCACAGGCGGCGTTTCGCTACGCCAATGGTCGGGACATCCACCAGCAGACCAAAGTGCGACGCCACGCCGAGCCGCCGGGGATGCGAGATGCCGTGACCGTCGACAAACAGCAGGTCCGGTTTCTGCTCCAGCATCTGCCATGCCGCCATTAACGCCGGATACTCACGGAAGGAGAGAAAGCCGGGAATGTACGGCATGGTGGTCTCAATGCGCGCAATGCGATGCTCCACCAGCGTTAGCGAGGGATATTCAAGCACCACCAGCGCCGCCCGGGTGACCGCGCCTTCCTGCTCAAACCCCACATCCGCCCCGCCGATAAAGCGTGGCGGCAAGACGTCAAAATCATCTTCACGCACCACATCAGCGGCGCGTTGCAACTGCTCAGCGCGAAGTGCGGCAATATCCATAGTTACTCCTGATGGAAAGGACGTGACAAACGGTGCACGGCTTCTACAAATACGCCCGCGTTTTCTGGCGGAACGTCCTGATGAATCCCGTGACCGAGGTTGAAAACATGACCGGTGCCGTTGCCGAAGCGCTCCAGAATCCCGGCGACTTCCTGTTCGATACGGGCGGGCGGCGCATACAGCATTGAAGGGTCCATGTTGCCCTGCAGCGCGACTTTATCGCCAACACGACGACGTGCATCGTCGATATCCGTGGTCCAGTCGAGGCCCAGCGCATCACAGCCGGTTTCCGCCATCGCTTCCAGCCACTGACCGCCACCTTTGGTAAACAGGGTAATCGGCACGCGTCGGCCGTCATTTTCACGCAGCACGTTGTCGACGATTTTGTGCATGTAGTGCAGCGAGAACTCACGGTAATCGCGGCCGGTCAGTACGCCGCCCCAGGTATCAAATACCATCACCGACTGGGCGCCAGCACGAATCTGGGCGTTGAGATAGAGGATGACGCTGTCCGCCAGTTTATCCAGCATTGCATGCAGTGTGGCCGGATCGGCATACATCATCTTTTTGATTTTGGTAAACGCCTTACTGCTGCCGCCTTCCACCATGTAGGTCGCCAGCGTCCACGGGCTGCCGGTAAAACCGATCAGCGGCAGGTCACCGTTCAGGCTTTTACGGATGGTACGCACCGCGTTCATCACGTAGCCCAGCTCCATTTCCGGATCGGGCACCGGCAAGCGCTCGACATCAGCCCGACAGGTAATCGGATTCGAGAAGCGTGGACCTTCGCCGGTTTCGAAATAGAGGCCCAGCCCCATCGCATCCGGGATGGTCAGGATGTCACTGAAGAGGATGGCCGCATCCAGCGGATAACGGCGCAGCGGCTGCAGCGTTACCTCACAGGCCAGCTCGGCATTTTTACACAGCGACATAAAATCACCGGCTTCGGCGCGCGTCGCTTTGTATTCCGGCAAATAGCGTCCGGCCTGGCGCATCATCCACACCGGCGTCACATCAACTGGCTGACGCAACAGGGCACGCAAATAACGGTCGTTCTTCAGTTCACTCATCTTATTACTCTCTCAATTTCAGGCGTGTAGTGTAGCACTTTCACGCTCCGGCGCGGCACAGGGCGACGGTATCTTCAATCAGGCGACGCGCCACGGTGCCCGGTGGCGGCAGCAAAGGTAAGGCATCAAAACGGAACCAGGCGGCATCTAACAGCTCTTTGCCGTCATGTTGCAGATCGCCGCTGTCATACTCCGCCATAAAGGCCGTCATCAGCGACTGCGGGAAGGGCCACGGCTGAGAGGTGACATAGCGCACGTTTTTAACGCGGATGTTGCTCTCTTCCATCACTTCCCGCGCCACCGCCTGCTCCAGCGTCTCGCCCACTTCGACGAAACCGGCCAGCACGGTATAGACCTTATTGCGGTGGCGGGCATGATTGGCCAGCAGGATCTGGTCGCCATGGCGGATCGCCACGATGATGCAGGGCGCAATCTGCGGATAATATCGCTCGCGACAATGGCTGCACAGGCAGGCAAATTCATGTTTACTGTGGTGCATTTCGTGGCCGCAGTAGCCGCACCAGCGATGCGAACGGTAGAACTCCGCCAGCTGCACGCCGCGACCTGCCAGCTGAAACAGCCCGACATCCAGATCGATCAGTTGCCGCACCGAGAACATGCTTTCTGAACGCGGCTCGCAAATCAGCCAGACGTTTTCCCCCTGCCACTCGCCAATCAGTCGGGCTTTCGTGCCAGTCAGACCGAAATTTTCGGCGCTTCCGTGGGGTAAATCACCTTGTGGCAACCAAAGTTTCTGCTCGTGGCTGACAATCCACCATCCAGCGTCTACGCTTGAGATTTCGCATTGCATTTATTTCGTCATCCTTAGCGTCAACTCGCACGCTGAAGTCCTGATGTTAAGTGTGTAGATAAACAACTATAACTCACATGGAGTTAGATATGCTTAACCAGTTAGACGTCCTGGCCGAACGCGTAGGTGGCAGTAACGAACTGGTCGATTCGTGGCTGGAAGCCCGTCGCCAGCTGTTAGTGACCTATTACCATCTGGTCGGCCTGAAACCGAAAAAAGAAGCTCTGACCCGCCTCGATGAGCAGGCGCTGGATAACTTCTGTCATGGCCTGGTCGATTATCTCTCCGCCGGTCACTTTAGTATTTATGAACGCATCATCAGCGAGATGAGCGGTGACAGCCCGATGATCGCAGCAGCCCAGGTTTACCCGCCGCTGGAAGCCAACACCGAGCGCCTGATGCAACTGTACGATGGCCATTTGCAGCAGGCGATCGATGACGATAACTGCATGACGTTCCAGCAGGCGTTGTCTGAAGTTGGTGAAGTGCTGGAAGCGCGCTTCACGCTGGAAGATAAGCTGATCCAGCTGGCATGGGACAACCATCTGGCCCCCCCGCCGGTAGCCAATGACAGCCAGATGGCTCGTCCGGCGTAACGTTAATCACCGGTAAAGGGGTTGTGATTCTGTTACAGCCCTTTTATGCTGAAAGGGTTCTGGCGGCTCAGGCCTGATGAACCTTTTTTCTGTTTAAAAGTTATCGTTTTAAGCCGGTGCCTATCGGCGCAGCGTAAAACGTCTTCTTGTCGGAGTGCCCAATTGGGCTGAGACCGTTAATTCGGGATCCGCGGAACCTGATCAGGTTAGAACCTGCGAAGGGAACAAGAGTAAATATTGCCAGTACGCCAGTGTCTTGCGCTGCCCGTGCTGTTACTCCTGCCGAACTCCGGACAAGCATCATTCCCACTCAACTGGAAGATTGCTATGTCTGACTCAAAAATGACCCGTCGTGAACAGCGTGCCCAGGCCCAGGAATTTATCGATTCACTGCAAGGCGGCAACGCGTTCCCCCGTTCTGAACGTATCTGGATCACCGGCAGCCGGGAGGATATTCGCGTGCCAATGCGCGAAATCAGGCTCAGCCCGACCCACATCGGTGGCAGCCAGGATCAGCCGCGCTATGAGCCGAATGATGCGGTGCCGGTCTATGATACCGCCGGCCCCTATGGCGATCCCGCCGCGCAGATCGATCTGCATCGCGGACTGACGAAACTGCGTGCCGGCTGGATCGAAGAACGTCATGACAGCCAGCCACTGCCGCAGCGCAGTTCAGGCTATACCCAGCAGCGTCTGGCGGATGAAAGCCTCGATCATCTGCGTTTTAACGCGCTGCCTGTGCCGCGCCGCGCCCTTACCGGCCGTTGCGTCACACAGATGCATTATGCGCGTCAGGGCATCGTTACGCCGGAAATGGAGTTTATCGCCCTGCGAGAGAATATGGGCCGTGAGCGAATCCGCGACCAGATTTTGCTGCAACAGCATCCCGGCCATAGTTTTGGCGCGCAACTGCCGGATAACATCACGCCCGAATTTGTCCGTCAGGAAGTGGCCGCGGGTCGGGCCATTATCCCCGCCAACATTAACCATCCTGAATCGGAACCGATGATTATCGGCCGTCACTTTCTGGTCAAGGTAAATGCCAACATCGGCAATTCAGCGGTCAGCTCATCGATTGAGGAGGAGGTCGAAAAGCTGGTCTGGTCAACGCGCTGGGGTGCCGATACGGTAATGGATCTCTCTACCGGCCGGAATATTCATGAAACGCGCGAGTGGATTTTGCGAAACAGCCCGGTGCCGATCGGCACAGTGCCGATTTATCAGGCGCTGGAAAAAGTGAACGGCGTGGCCGAAGCGCTTAACTGGGCGGTGTTCCGCGATACGCTGCTTGAACAGGCGGAACAAGGGGTTGATTACTTCACCATCCATGCTGGCGTGCTGCTGCGCTATGTGCCGATGACGGCAAAACGGCTGACCGGTATTGTCTCGCGCGGCGGATCGATCATGGCGAAATGGTGCCTGTCGCATCATCAGGAGAGCTTTCTCTATCAGCATTTCCGCGAAATCTGTGAAATCTGTGCCGCCTACGATGTCTCACTGTCGCTGGGAGATGGTTTACGTCCAGGCTCGATTCAGGATGCGAATGACGAAGCGCAATTTGCCGAACTGCGTACGCTGGGAGAGCTGACAAAGATCGCCTGGGAGTATGATGTGCAGGTGATGATTGAAGGCCCCGGCCACGTCCCGATGCATATGATCCGCCGCAACATGACGGAGCAGCTCGACCATTGCCATGAAGCGCCCTTCTATACGCTTGGGCCGCTCACTACTGACATTGCGCCCGGTTATGACCACATTACATCAGGTATCGGTGCCGCCATGATTGGCTGGTTTGGCTGCGCCATGCTCTGTTATGTCACCCCCAAAGAGCATCTTGGGCTGCCAAATAAAGAGGATGTGAAGCAGGGATTGATCACCTACAAGATTGCCGCTCATGCCGCCGATCTCGCCAAAGGCCATCCGGGTGCGCAGATCCGCGATAACGCGATGTCAAAAGCGCGCTTTGAATTTCGCTGGGAAGATCAGTTTAATCTGGCGCTCGATCCCCATACCGCGCGCGCCATGCATGATGAAACCCTGCCGCAGGAGTCAGGCAAGGTGGCGCATTTCTGTTCAATGTGCGGCCCAAAGTTCTGCTCAATGAAAATATCGCAGGAGGTGCGGGATTTTGCCGCACGCCAGCAAGCCAGCGCTGAGCCGATTGAGGTGGGTATGGCTCAGATGTCTGAACAATTTCGCCGCCGCGGTGGTGAGCTTTACCACCCCGCCGATGCCATGAAGGAGGAGTAACAATGACTGCATTTCCTGCTACCGCGCCGCGCCTTGGGCTTTATCCGGTAGTCGATAGCGTTGACTGGATCGAACGCCTGCTGGACGCGGGCGTCCGTACTCTGCAACTGCGCATCAAAGACCAGCCGGACGAGGCCGCCGAAGCCGCTGTCGCCCAGGCGATTGCGCTGGGCAAACGCTACGATGCGCGCCTGTTTATCAATGACTACTGGCGGCTGGCGATTAAACATCACGCCTACGGTGTGCATCTGGGTCAGGAAGATCTGGAGGTGGCAGACCTGGCGCAGATCCACCAGGCCGGACTACGGCTCGGTATTTCTACCCATGATGATGCCGAACTGGATCGTGCCCTGGCTATTCAGCCCTCTTATATCGCGCTGGGCCACATTTTCCCAACCCGGACCAAAGAGATGCCCTCGGCACCACAGGGACTGGCGGAACTGCAGCGACATCTGGCGCGCCTGTCACACATTCCCACCGTGGCGATTGGCGGTATCTCTGTGGATCGCGCGCCAGCGGTGCTGGCGACGGGCGTCGGCAGTATTGCGGTGGTCAGCGCCATTACTCAGGCAGATGACTGGCGTGAGGCGACCCGTATTCTGCTGGCACTGGCCGAACCGGAGCCGTTTGCATGAGTATGACTGAGTAACCTGCCGCAAAAATAATCAACGTACTGTAACGACAGCGAAAAAGCAGGAAGGCCGCGCGCAGTGATTCATTCAGTTGCTGGCGCGGCATCGGCCTACGGCTTACGGTAACGGTCGTCAGGTGATCGTTATCTGACCAGGGCCAGTTCCCTCCCTCTTTCTGGCCCTGCTTCTTCCTTATTTAGCCACCAGCAGATCGGACGCTAAGGCAATGGGGAGATCATCATGCTGGCAGGCGCGCATCGCCCGCTCAACGGCGGCTCCCACTTTTGCCAGCGCCTGTTCAGTGTGATCATTGATCGGCAAGCCATAATTTAAGCGCAGGCAGTTACGGTATTTACCCGAGGCAGAAAACAGCGAGCCTACGGCAATCTGGATTTTAGATTCATGCAACTCGCGATTGAGCCGCACCGCATCAAAGGGTTCGGGCAACTCAATCCACATCAGAAAACCGCCCTGAGGTCGGGAAACACATATACCGCAGGGGAAGTAGTGCCGTACCCAGCAACTGAAAATTTCATAATTGCGATGGTAGATTTGCCGCATCCGCCGCAGATGAGGTTGATAATGGCCCTGACGAATAAACTCGGACACCGCATGTTGCGGCTGCGTGGCGGTAGAACCGGTAACGATGTACTTCATATGCAGAACGCGGTCCCGGTAGCGGCCCGGTGCTACCCAGCCAACCCGTAAACCGGGCGCCAGGGTTTTAGAAAAGGAGCTGCAGAGCAGAACCCGGCCATCCAGATCCAGCGCTTTAATGGTCGGCGGACGCGGATATTCCCAGGCAAGTTCACCATAGACGTCATCTTCAATTACTGCGGCGTCAAAACGTTGTGCCAGCGTCAGCAGCGCGCGTTTGCGCGGTTCCGGCATGATGAAACCCAGCGGGTTATTACAGTTCGGCACCACGACCACTGCTTTAATGGGCCACTGATCAAAGGCCAGTTCCAGCGCTTCCAGACTGATGCCGGTGACCGCATCGGTGGGAATTTCAATGGCGCGGATGCCAAAGCCGCGCAGCGTCTGCATGATGCCGTGAAAAGAGGGTGACTCCACCGCAATGATATCGCCGGGCTCGCAGACCGCGCGTACCGCCACCGATAACGCTTCATGACAGCCGGTGGTAATCACGATGTCATCCGCAGTGAGCTGACAGCCGCTGTCGATCGCCAGACGTGCCACCTGTTGCCGCAGTTCCAGCACGCCATACAGGTTGTCATAGTTGAGTAACGCCATTTCCTGCTTCTGGGCCTGGCGGCTGAATGCCTTCCACAGCGGTTTAATCGTCGGCTGGGTCAGATCCGGCATGCCACTGCCCAGCTGAAGCACATCGTTGTCCAGACGACTGTTGATCAACTCCAGTACCGCATCCCATTGGGTCACTTCAACCGGACGCTGCGCAGGCCGAGTCAGTGCCGGTATCGGCGGTGTCGCTTTCCGCGACGCGACGAAATAACCTGAACGCGACTGGGGCGTGATCATCTGCTTCTCTTCCAGCAGGTGATACGCCTGCTGGACCGTGCTGATACTGACGCCATGCTCGGCGCTAAGGCTGCGTACCGAAGGGAGACGCTCACCGCTGCGGTACAGGCCCTGTTCAATACGCTGTGCCAGCAGCGTTGCCAGATGTTCATAGCGGGTCATCGTATCCTCTCTCTTCGTTTCGCAAAGTCTTAACCAGTACAGTTAGCCACTATTATTACCATTCAGATCGGTTTCCCAGCAATCTGTATGTTAAATAAAGGTGAATTTTGCATCTGTATCATACAGCGCATTCCCAACAAAATGGTCTCAGGCAATTCAATGAGGACCGGACAATGGGATATGATGAAAATCGCGCGGGAAAACCGTTTACAGGCACCCCTTATACGCTGGTGCGTTATCTGTGGCGCAGCTTTAAACGCTGGCAGTGCCGGCGTGAAACCCGCCTCATTCTGTCGAAGCTCAGCGACGGGCAGCTGAAAGATATCGGCCTCGGTCGCGATGACTGGAAATAGCTGTACTGAAGCCAAAAAAAAACCCTGCCGAGGCAGGGTTTTTTATTTCACCAGCGACAATTACTCGTCGTTGTTACCGCCAAGACCGGCGTTCAGCAACTCGGCCAGGCTGGCTGAGGCTTCATCCGCAGTGACCTGCGGTGCAACCGGCACTTCGCCTGCCGCTTTGCGGCGCATACGATCCTGATGGTAAGCGTAACCGGTACCGGCCGGGATCAAACGACCCACGATTACGTTCTCTTTCAGGCCGCGCAGTTCGTCGCGCTTGCCTGCTACTGCAGCTTCGGTCAGGACACGAGTGGTCTCCTGGAACGATGCGGCAGAGATGAACGATTCGGTTGCCAGTGACGCTTTGGTGATACCCAGCAGGTCACGCATGAAGGTAGCGCCAACTTTTCCGTTCGCTTCCAGATCGCGGTTAGCAATCTTGATGCGAGAGAATTCAGCCTGCTCACCTTCGAGGAAGTCTGCACTTCCTGCGCTCATGATGGTTGCTTTACGCAGCATCTGACGAACGATGACTTCGATGTGCTTATCGTTAATCTTAACGCCTTGCAGACGGTAAACTTCCTGCACTTCGTTAGTGATATAACGGGTCACCGCATGCACGCCGCGCAAGCGCAGGATGTCATGTGGAGATTCCGGGCCATCGGAAACCACGTCACCGCGCTCAACACGTTCACCTTCGAACACGTTCAGCTGACGCCATTTCGGAATCATCTCTTCGTACGGCTCGCTACCATCCAGCGGTGTAATCACCAGACGACGCTTACCTTTGGTCTCTTTACCGAACGAGATAATACCGCTGATCTCGGCCAGAATTGCTGGCTCTTTCGGACGACGCGCTTCGAACAGGTCGGCAACGCGTGGCAGACCACCGGTAATATCTTTGGTACCGCCAGATTCCTGCGGAACACGCGACAGGGTGTCACCCGCGCTGATCTTAACGCCATCTTCCAGCTGAACAATCGCTTTACCTGGCAGGAAGTACTGAGCCGGCATATCGGTGCCCGGGATCAGAACGTCGTTGCCGTTGGCATCAACAATTTTCAGTGCAGGACGCAGATCTTTACCGCCCGCAGTACGCTCGGCGCTGTCCAGAACCACCAGCGAGGAGAGACCGGTTAAGTCATCTGTCTGACGGGTGATCGTCTGGCCATCAATCATGTCGGTGAAGCGAATGAAACCGCCCACTTCGGTGATAACCGGCATGGTGTGCGGATCCCAGTTTGCAACGGTTTCGCCCGCTGCAACCTGCTCACCATCACCTTTCGCCATGGTGGCACCGTAAGGAACTTTATAGCTCTCTTTGGTACGACCAAATTCGTCGATCATTTTCAGTTCAACGTTACGCGAGGTGATCACCAGCTTGCCAGCCGAGTTGGTTACCGACTTGGCATTGGTCAGCTTGATGGTACCTTTGTTCTTCACCTGAATGCTGGATTCAGCAGCCGCACGAGATGCCGCACCACCGATGTGGAACGTACGCATCGTCAGCTGTGTACCTGGCTCACCGATGGACTGTGCTGCGATAACACCGATCGCTTCACCTTTGTTGATGATGTGACCACGTGCCAGGTCGCGACCGTAGCAGTGTGCACAAACACCAAAGTCGGTTTCACAACCTACTACCGAACGGACTTTCAGGCTGTCGACTGAGTTCAGTTCCAGCACGTCACACCAGTGCTCATCGAGCAGGGTGTTACGTGGAACCAGAATGTCAGCGGTGCCAGGCTTCAGTACGTCTTCAGCAGTTACACGACCCAGTACACGTTCACGCAGTGGCTCTTTAACGTCGCCACCTTCGATGACCGGAGTCATCATGATGCCTTCGTGCGTACCACAATCGTCTTCGGTAACGACCAGATCCTGAGCAACGTCAACCAGACGACGCGTCAGATAACCGGAGTTCGCAGTTTTCAGTGCGGTATCCGCCAGACCTTTACGTGCACCGTGGGTTGAGATGAAGTACTGAAGTACGTTCAACCCTTCACGGAAGTTTGCCGTGATAGGTGTTTCGATGATGGAGCCATCTGGCTTCGCCATCAGACCACGCATACCGGCCAGCTGACGAATCTGTGCAGCAGAACCACGCGCACCGGAGTCAGCCATCATAAAGATGCTGTTGAAGGAAACCTGTTTCTCTTCTTCGCCATGACGGTTGATCACGGTTTCGGTTGAGAGGTTTTCCATCATCGCTTTAGCAACACGTTCGTTTGCCGCAGCCCAGATATCGATGACTTTGTTGTAACGTTCGCCGGCGGTAACCAGACCTGACTGGAACTGTTCCTGAATCTCAGCCACTTCGGCTTCCGCTTCAGAGATGATTTCCACTTTCTTGGCCGGGATAACCATGTCGTCGATGCCGACTGACGCGCCTGAACGGGCAGCGTAAGCAAAACCGGTGTACATGGTCTGGTCAGCAAAGATAACGGTCGGCTTCAGGCCCAAAATGCGGTAACAGGTGTTCAGCATTTTGGAGATCGCTTTTTTACCCAGCGCCTGGTTGACGATGGAGTACGGCAGACCTTGCGGTACGATCATCCACAGAATCGCACGACCAATGGTGGTGTCGATAATGCTGGTTTTCGGAACGAATTCGTCCTGCTCGTTTTTGCTGTATTCAGTGATACGAACTTTAACGCGGGCATGCAGCTCAGCCAGGCCAGCGCGATAAACACGCTCAGCTTCTTTCGGGCCGGTCAGCACCATGCCTTCGCCGCGGGCGTTCACTTTGTCGCGGGTCATGTAGTACAGACCCAGAACAACGTCCTGTGAAGGAACGATGATTGGCTCACCGTTCGCTGGAGACAGAATGTTGTTGGTCGACATCATCAGCGCACGTGCTTCCAGCTGGGCTTCCAGCGTCAGCGGTACGTGAACAGCCATCTGGTCACCATCGAAGTCGGCGTTATAAGCCGCACAAACCAGCGGGTGCAGCTGGATCGCTTTACCTTCGATCAGAACCGGTTCAAACGCCTGAATACCCAGACGGTGCAGCGTAGGCGCACGGTTCAGCAGAACCGGGTGCTCACGGATCACTTCGTCGAGGATATCCCAGACAACCGCTTCTTCGCGCTCAACCATTTTCTTCGCGGCTTTGATGGTGGTGGCCAGGCCACGCAGTTCCAGCTTGCCGTAAATGAACGGTTTGAACAGTTCGAGTGCCATTTTCTTCGGCAGACCGCACTGATGCAGGCGCAGGTATGGACCCACGGTGATAACCGAACGACCAGAATAGTCGACACGTTTACCCAGCAGGTTCTGACGGAAACGACCCTGCTTACCTTTGATCATGTCAGCCAGCGATTTCAGCGGACGCTTGTTGGAACCGGTGATCGCACGACCGCGACGACCGTTATCCAGCAGAGCATCGACCGCTTCCTGCAGCATACGTTTTTCGTTACGTACGATGATATCTGGCGCAGCCAGATCCAGCAGGCGCTTCAGACGGTTGTTACGGTTGATCACACGACGATAAAGATCGTTCAGATCCGACGTAGCAAAACGGCCACCGTCCAGCGGTACCAGCGGACGCAGATCCGGCGGCAGTACAGGCAGCACGGTCAGGATCATCCACTCTGGCTTGTTGCCAGACTGCACGAACGCTTCCAGCAGCTTGATACGCTTGGTCAGTTTTTTACGCTTGGTTTCAGAGTTGGTTTCGTTCAGCTCTTCACGCAGCTGCTCGCACTCCTGCTCCAGATCCATGTTTTTCAACAGGGCCTGGATCGCTTCGGCGCCCATTTTGGCGTCGAACTCGTCACCGAACTCTTCCAGTGCGTCAAGGTACTGCTCTTCAGTCAGAATCTGGCGCTTCTCGAGGTTGGTCATGCCACCTTCGACAACCACGTAAGATTCAAAGTAGAGCACGCGCTCGATGTCACGCAGCGGCATATCCAGCAGTAAGCCGATACGCGATGGCAGTGACTTCAGGAACCAGATGTGCGCAGTCGGCGACGCCAGTTCGATGTGGCCCATACGCTCACGGCGTACTTTAGTCTGGGTCACTTCAACGC
>Ga0302349_1002189_pt1 | contig 12949 bp, 10 predicted proteins | sample PhyAR1_FD_202176 | JGI IMG/M metagenome (GOLD analysis project Ga0302349, IMG submission 202176) | Leaf surface microbial communities from alfalfa plants in UC Gill Tract Community Farm, Albany, California, United States - DLSL A.R1... | ecosystem: Host-associated > Plants > Phyllosphere >...
TCATCGTCGGCCTGCTGCTGGGTGGCAGCGCCGGCGCCTACATGGCCAAGCGCGTGGAAATGACCAAGATGCCCGAGCTGGTGGCCTTCATGCACAGCATGATCGGCCTGGCCGCGGTGTTCATCGCCATCGCCGCGGTGGTCGAGCCGCAGTCCCTGGGCATCGTCGCCGTCTATGGTCAGCCGATCCCCAGCGGCAATCGCCTGGAGTTGTTCCTCGGCGCGGCCATCGGCGCCATCACCTTTTCCGGCTCGGTGATCGCCTTCGGCAAGCTCTCCGGCAAATACAAGTTCCGCCTGTTCCAGGGCGCCCCGGTGCAGTTCGCCGGCCAGCACATCCTCAACCTGGTGATCGGCCTCGCCATCCTCGCCCTGGGCCTGATGTTCACCTTCAGCGGCAACCTCGGCGCCTTCGTCGTGCTGGTGGCCCTGGCCTTCGCTATCGGCGTGCTGATCATCATCCCCATCGGCGGCGCCGACATGCCGGTGGTGGTCTCCATGCTCAACAGCTACTCCGGCTGGGCCGCCGCCGGCATCGGCTTCTCGCTGAACAACTCCATGCTGATCATCGCCGGGTCGCTGGTGGGGTCGAGCGGCGCCATCCTCTCCTACATCATGTGCAAGGCGATGAACCGCTCCTTCTTCAACGTCATCCTCGGCGGCTTCGGCGGTGCGACGGAAGCCGCGGCCAGCGGCGGCAGCGCAGAGCAGCGCCCGGTCAAATCCGGCTCGGCGGACGACGCCGCCTTCCTGCTCGGCAACGCCGACAGCGTCATCATCGTCCCCGGCTACGGCCTGGCGGTGGCCCGCGCCCAGCATGCCCTCAAGGAGCTGACCGAAAAGCTGGTGCATAACGGCGTGACGGTGAAATACGCCATCCACCCGGTGGCCGGCCGCATGCCCGGCCATATGAACGTGCTCCTGGCCGAAGCCGAGGTGCCCTACGACCAGGTGTTCGAGATGGACGACATCAACTCCGAATTCGGCCAGGCCGACGTGGTGCTGGTGCTCGGCGCCAACGACGTGGTCAATCCGGCGGCCAAGAACGACCCCAAGTCGCCCATCGCCGGCATGCCCATCCTCGAAGCCTTCAAGGCCAAGATGATCGTCGTCAACAAGAGGTCCATGGCCAGCGGCTACGCGGGCCTGGACAACAAACTCTTCTACCTGGACAAGACCCTGATGGTCTTTGGCGATGCCAAGAAGGTCATCGAGGAGATGGTGAAGGCGGTGGATTAAGTCGTAGCCCCTCGCGACCGCTTGAGTGGTCGCGAGGGGCTGTTCGTTGGCACCCCATAAGACATACGTTTCCCTCTCGAAGCCTCCAGGCTTACGCACTCAACGCAAGACCGTTCACGCAAGGATCAGCATCGCTCCTTCGACCGATTGCGCCTTCAGCCTTACTAATCAGACTATCCCTCAGCGCCTCACCTATCCCCTACCTCCAATCGAACGCTCACGCTCCGGGCTCTCCCAGCCCTCACAAGGACCGTCCCCATGCAAACCTCCCGCTCCCTCATGGTCGCGTTGCTGCTGGCCAACACCGGTGCCGCCTGGGCCGAGTCCAATACGGCCAACGTCCAGCAGAACGGCGGCTTCAATGTGGTGAACCTGAACCAGGGCAGCGAGCTGTCGGCGCGCAACCAGGCAGATATCCAGCAGAGCGGCAGTTTTCTCAATGCCCAGGTCACCCAGCAGAACGATGCCGATGACCGTGTGCGGGTGGTGCAAACCAATGCCAGGAGCGCGGTCGAGGTCAATCAGGTCTGGGGGTCGCAGCGCCTGGTGGATATCGAGCAGCGCGATGGCGGCTATGACCGGGTACAGGTCGATCAGGGGCCGGGCAGCGGCAACGCGACGGTGGTGCGGCAGAGCGGCTTGCGGCAGGACACCTATGTCCACCAGGATGGCGGCTATCATCGGATCGACATCGAGCAGAGCAGCTACGCCGCGGGCCAGAACACCCTGACGGTCCGCCAGGATGGACTCAACGGCAAGCTGGACCTGGCTCAGCACGGTGACCGCCAGGACCTACAGGTGACCAGCTTCGGCCTGCGCAACGAGGCCTGGGTGAGGCAGACCGGCGAGGACTCGACCACGATCGTCGAGCAGCGCGGCAACGACAACTATGTCGGCCTCAAGCAAGGCGGCGAGCGGGTGGATTCCAAGGTGGTGCAGGAGGGCAATGGCAACGATGCCCGCGTTCGGCACTCCAGCAGCTACTCGCGACCCAGTACCGTCGACATCGCCCAGCGCGGCGATCTCAACCGCGCCGACGTCAATGTCTATGGCGTGGGCAGCAGGCTGACCCTGGCGCAGACCGGTGACGGCAATGGCGCCGCCGCCATCGTCTCGGGCGAGGGTAACCAGCTGGATCTGGCGTCCAATGGCGACGCCAATGGCATCAATGCCTATTACCTGGGCAACGACGGCCAGTTGAAGGTCGATCAGCAGGGCGACAACCTCGGGGTGACGGCCTACGTGACCGGTAATGCCTCCACCATCACCGTCGCCCAGAGCGGCGGCCAGCACACCGCCGACCTCACCCAGAACACCGCGGGCAATGCTCTCAACCTGACCCAGAGCGGTTTTTCCAACCACGCCGTCATCAGCCAGTAGCCTGGGATCAGCGGGGCCCCTCCCGGCAGCGGTTGAGGGCCCGCCGCCCTTCCCGCTCAATCTTTGCCCCACGCGGCCGTTACCCTTGGGATGTACCTTTCAAGGAGTCCGCGATGTCCAGCACGCTGTCGGTGAATGGCATTGGCCACGGCATCCTGCGCGCACCCGCGCTCAGGCTGGGTGGCGCGACGGCCAAGCCCACCGCCGAGGAAGAGGCGGCCAAGGTCGAGCAATCCAAGAAGCCCAAGGGCATCGGCAAGCCCAATCCGCTGAACCAGATCAAGGACCAGGCCGAAGCCGACGCTGCCCCTGCCAGCGAGAAGGGCAGCACCGGCAACAAGACCCTGGACACCCTGCAGAAGGCCATCGACATGGCCAAGCGGCAACTGGAGCTGGCGCAAAAGCAGTTGCGCGCGGTGGAAGGCCAGAGCAAGGGCGGCAGCAAGGCCGAGCAGGAAGCCAGCCAGGCTGCACGCGAAGCCGCCCAGGCCAATGTCGCCGCCGCCAGCGAAGCCCTGACGACGGCCTACGCCGCCTATACCGAAGCCCTGAAGAAGGCCGGCGAGAGTACCGGCGGGGTGAGCGCCAAGGCGTGATGCTGGCCCCCTGACCCGACCACCTGGACTACCCTCGGATGCTAGTCACGATCTGGAGGGCGTATTCGCATGGCAGCCAAACTCAAGGACAAGACCGCCCTGGTCACCGGCGCGGCCCAGGGCATAGGCGCCGCCATCGCCCGGGCCTTCGTGGCGGAAGGCGCCTTCGTCTATGTCACCGACCTCAACGCCGAGCTCGGCCACGCCGTCGCAGCCGAGCTGGGCGAAAGCGCCTGCTTTCTGCCCCTGGATGTGCGCCTGGAAGCCGACTGGCAGCGGGTGACCGGGCAGGTCCTCATGGAGCGCGGTCGGATCGACGTGCTGGTGAACAACGCGGGCATTACCGGCTTCGAGCAGGGCGTGGTGGCCCACGATCCGGAACACGCCCGGCTCGAAGACTGGCACGCGGTGCATCGCACCAATCTCGATGGCGTCTTTCTCGGCTGCAAGCATGGCATCCGTGCCATGCGTCCGGCGGGGGCCGGGTCCATCATCAATATTTCGTCGCGTTCCGGGCTGGTAGGTATTCCCGGCGCGGCCGCCTATGCCTCGTCCAAGGCGGCAGTGCGTAATCACAGCAAGACGGTGGCGCTCTATTGCGCGGAACAGGGCCTCGCCATCCGCTGCAATTCGATCCACCCCGCGGCCATCCTCACGCCGATGTGGGAGCCCATGCTGGGCGACGGCCCGGATCGCGCGGCGCGCATGGCGGCGCTGGTGCGGGACACGCCACTGCGGCGCTTTGGTCGCCCCGAGGAGGTGGCGTCCGTGGCGCTGCTACTGGCGTCCGACGAAGCCGCCTACATGACCGGCAGCGAGCTGAATCTGGATGGCGGCCTGCTGGCCGGCTCAGCGGTGACGCCCACGGTGGTCGAGTCGCCCTAGCCCGCTACGCCTTGACCTTGAAGCTCAGGCGCAGCTCGGTCCCGCGCTGGCCGGCAGGCGACCATTGCGCCTTACCGCCGATCTGGCCGGCCAGGCCCTCGATCAGCTTCATGCCGGTGCCCGAGCCGGGCTTGGCCGCTGGCGCCGTCAGGGGCAGACCCTTGCCGTCGTCCCGGATGCGTACCGTCCAGGCACCGTCTTCGTCGCTTTCGATATTGACCGCCAGCAGACCACCCTCCCCGTCGAAGGCGTATCTGAGGCTGTTGGAGGCGAATTCGGTCAGGATCAGGCCCAGGGGCACGGCGGTGTCGGGGCTCAGGTCCACGTCTTGGATGGCGATCTCCAGGCGCACCTGGCCGGAGTGTTCCTGATGCAGGTGGCAGAGGTTTTCCAGGAGTTGCATGACGAAGGGCCGCAGGCGCAGCTGCTTGGCGGTGTTGGCCGCATAGAGCTGTTCGTGAACGAGCCTCAGGGTATCGATGCGCGCCCCGATGGACTGCAGCTCCTTGCGGGTCTCGTCCGACTGGGCTGCGCGGGATCTCAGCCACACCAGCCCGGCGATGATGGCGATATGGTTCTTGATGCGGTGCTGCATCTCCTGCATCAACCGGGTATTGGTCTCCAGGGCGTCGTTGAGGTCGTGGGTCTTGAGCAGGCGGTCGATGACCGGACCAAGCACCGTGGCATAGGAGCGCAGGAATTCCACGTCTTCCTCGCCGAAGTCCCGCGGCTCGCGGGCATCGACCTGCAGCAGGCCATAGGGCGTGCCGCCCGGCAGGAAGATGGGCACGTTCACCAGGGCAACCACACCGTGCTCGCGCAGGAATTCGGGCAGGTCAAAGCGCTCTTCCTTGGCGATATCCGAGGTGATGACCGGGCGGCTGACCTTGATCGAATAGGCTTCGGAGGAGCGCTCGCCGAGGGACACCCGGGCCTGGCCCACCACCCCCGGCTTCCAGCCGACCCCGGCACGCACCAGCGCCTGGTGCGCGCCGCGCTCGATCTCCAGCACCTTGGACAGGTCGGTGCCGAGGGCATCGCCCACCAACTGGCAGGCGCGGGTGAGGATCTCGTCCAGGTCATCGCAGCGCAGGGCGAAATCGCCGAAGTCGGCCAGCAGCTTCTGCCGGTGGGTCAGGGTCTGGATCTGCTGATGAGCGTTCATCGCGCCTTGTCTCTTGTCTGTCATGTCTGCGGGCAGTCCGGATCCGCCCACGGGGAATCTTCCTATCCGAGCGGGCCGGTCAGCCCTGGCCAGCGTCCGGTTCGGTCTGGCCACCGGGCCGGGGTCGGTCATCCGGGTAGATGTCCTGGTCGGTGACGGCCGGATAGCTGCCCATGGCGCGCAACTGGTTGACCGCGTCGCGGATCACGTCATAGAGCAGCGAGGTGTTGCGCAACAGGCGCTGGCTGAGCGTCCGGGTAACGCGCGCAGGGCGTGTGGGATCGATCAGGGTGATGACCAGGTTGTCGCCCTGGGATTCGAGTTCGTGCTTGATGGGCGGATCCAGTGCCGCCAACTGGCTACGTAGTGCCTGCATGAGGCCGCCTGCTCCCCGATGGCTGTTGTTTCAGTCCGACTCGGTGGGCGGCGGCGGTGTTCCAGCGCTTCGTTTGCCCGGCTGCGCCTGAACGGCGAGGTGCAGGGCGACCTCCCGGCGGCAGGCGCCCGCGGTAGCGCGGTTGCGCCCTGGCGGAGGCGCTCAGAGCGGCGTGTCTTCCTCCCGATAGATCCGCAGTCCGCGCGCCTGGTAGTTGGCCAGCGCGGCCGGATGATCCAGGGTGCAGGTGTGCACCCAGACGCGCTCGGTGCCGGGCCACTCCCAGGCGGAGCGCAGGGCATGGCTGAGCAACGGACCGCCGAAGCCGAGGCCCATGAAGGCGCCGGCCAGGCCGAAGTAGCGGATTTCGACGTTGCGGCCATCTGGGCGGTACAGCTCGTAGTACCCGGCGATGGCGCCACGGTGATAGGCGACCCAGGTGCGATGGCCTTCCTGCTCCACCAGTTCGCGCCACTGGGCGTCGCTCCAGCCGCTGAGATCGCTCCAGTCCCAGGCCTGGCCGACCAGGGCATAGAGAAAGCGGTTGAGTTCGGGTTGCGGCACCTCGCACTCGACGATCTGCAGGTCGGGCCGTGGCGGCTTCTCGCGCAACTCGGTCGAGGCCGTCATTTCGAGGTAGAAGGTGGTGCAGGTCCGGTCCATCGCCAAGACTCCCTGGAAAAGGTCAGACCCGATTGTGACCAGAGCAGCGGGAGTGGTGCCAGTCTGATTGCGACGCCCGCGGAAAGCGGATCGCCGCAGGTGTCTTGGCTACCCGGCTACCGCGGCCCCGGCTGCCCGACCGCGCCAGGCCAGGACCAGGGCCATCGCCAGGCCCAGGGCGGCCATGCCGGCGCCGGCCAGGGAGATCGCCGGATAGCCCAGACCGGCGTCGATCACCGCGCCGCCCAGGGCCGCGCCGAGGGCATTGCCCAGGTTGAAGGCGCCGATGTTGACCGCCGAGGCCAGGTTGGGGGCGTCCTTGGCGGCTTCCATCACGCGCATCTGCAAAGGCGGCACCAGGGCGAAGCTGGCGATGCCCCAGACGAGGATGGCCACGGCGGCCGCCAGCGGCCAGCGCATCAATACGCTAAAGGCCAGCAGCACCACGATCAGCACGCCCAGGGAGGCGATCAGGGTGCGGTCGATGGATTTGTCCGCCGCCTTGCCGCCCCAGAGATTGCCCAGGGTCAGCCCGACGCCAAACAGCACCAGCATGGCGGTGATGAAGGCCGTGGAACCGTGGGTCTCGCGGGCGAGGATGGGCGCGATATAGGTGAAGACGGTGAACATGGCACCGGAGCCGACCACGGTCAGCCCCAGGGCGGCCAGCACCGGCGGGCGACCCAGCACGCGGATCTCCGCCAGTACCCCGTCGCTCGGCGGCAGGGCCACGTTGGGCAGCGCGAACCAGAGCGCGGCCATGGTCAGCAGGCCGAGTCCGGCGATGCCCCAGAAGGCCTGGCGCCAGCCGAGCAATTCACCGAACCAGGTGGCCAGCGGCACCCCGCCGATGGTCGCCAGGGTCAGGCCCATGAACATGGCGGCGACCGCCCCGGCGCGCCGGTCCGGGGCGACCACGCTGGCCGCCACCAGGGCGCCGACGCCAAAGAAGGCGCCGTGGTTGAGCGAGGTCACCACCCGGGCGATCAGCAGGCTGGTGTAGTCGGTGGCCAGCGCCGACATCAGGTTGCCCAGGGTGAAGATGGCCATCAGGCCGATCAGCAGCTGGCGGCGCGGAATGCGGCCGGTGGTCAGGGTCATCAAGGGCGCACCGATCAGTACGCCCAGGGCATAGGCGCTGATCAGGAGGCCCGCCGCCGGAATGGACACGCCAAGATCGGCGGCGATGCCGGGCAGCATGCCCATGGGCGTGAATTCGGTGACGCCGATGCCGAAGGCACCGGTGGCCAGGGCCAGCAGGGGTGGATTGATACGCATGGGAAAGGCTCCTTATCTATGCCGCGAATGCTAAGCTCCCCGCTCAAGCGCCGGTAGACGGCGGTTTTGGCATGCACCTTTGCCTTGGAGTCACAAGTGGATCTGAATGGTCGCTCGGGAGAGATGGCGGTGTTCGCCCAGGTGGTGGAGGCCGGCAGTCTGTCCGCTGCTGCCAGAGCCCTGCGCCTGACGCCTTCGGCGGTGAGTCGCTCCATCGCCCGTACCGAGCAGCGCCTCGGCACGCGACTGCTGTTGCGCACCACCCGGGCCATCACCCTCACGGCCGAGGGCGAGGCCTATCTGCGCGCGGCGCGACGCATCCTGGCGGACCTGGCCGAGGTGGAAGACGCCATCGCCGACCAGGGCGTACCGCGCGGGCGCCTGCGCGTCAGCGCCGCCCTCGGCCATGGCCGCATGACCCTGGTGCCGCTGGTGGCGGCCTTCAGCGCCCGCTATCCGGACATCGTGGTGGACCTGGCGCTGGGCGACGAGGTGGTGGACATCCTCGCCGGCCAGGCCGACGTGGCGATCCGCTTCGGCCAGCTGGCCGACAGCCCCCTGAGCGCCCGCCCCATCGGCGTCACCGGGCAGGTGGTGGTGGCCTCGCCGGCCTATCTCGCCCGCCACGGCACGCCCCAGATGCCGGAAGACCTGCTCGAGCACAATTGCCTGAGATTCAACTTTCGCCGCGCCCTGCCCGACTGGCCCTTCGTGCGTGATGGCCAGGCCTTCGCCCTGAAGATCAGCGGCAACATCGAATGCAACAGTGGCGAGGCCCTGGCGCTGCTGGCCCGCGAAGGCGCCGGCATCGCCCGCATCGGGGAATTTAGCGTGGCCGACGACCTGCGCAGCGGCGCCCTGGTGCCGTTGCTGGAGGCCTGGAATCCGGGCGATCTGGAGCCCATCCACGCGGTCTTCGTCGGCGGCTCGACCATGCCGGCGCGGGTACGGGTGTTCGTGGATTTCCTGGTGGAGCGGCTGGGCAGCTGACGCCCTCAGGCGAAGCGCCCGTCCCGCTTGAAACGCTCCGTGGCTTCGATCAAGGCACTGGTGGTGCCGGGCTCCGTGGGCGCATGGCCGGCGTCGTTGACGATCTTGAGCACCGAGCCGGGCCAGGCCTTGTGCAGACGGTAGGCGGAGTTCGGCGTGGCAATCATGTCGTGACCGCCCTGGACCAGGTAGCAGGGCAGCTGGCGGATGCGCGCCAGGCCCTGAATCAACTGGTCTTCTTCGAGAAAGAGCTGATGCTTGAAGTACCAGGCGTCGAGCACGGCCATGCCCAGGGTGGTCTGCTCGTCGGCGGCCTGGGCCTCCACGCCTTCCGGATCATGGCGCAGCAGGGAGCAGCTGGCCGAATAACGTACCCAGGCCCGGGCGGCGTCCAGGCGCGCCTGCGGGTCTGCGCCGAGCAGACGTTCGAGGTAGGCGTCCAGGGCGGCATCGCGCCGGTCTTCCGGGATCCAGCTGACGAAATCCTCGTAGGCGCGGGGAAAGAAGCGGCGCATGCCATGCAGGTACCAGTGCACCTCGTCGGCGGTGCCGAGAAAGATGCCGCGCAGCAGGAAACCCAGGCAGCGCTCGGGATGGGCCTCGCCATAGGCCAGCGCCAGGGTGGTGCCCCAGGAGCCGGCGGTGAGCAGCCAGCGCTCGATGCCCAGGTGCTCGCGCAATCGTTCGAGGTCCTCGATGAGGTGCTGGGTGGTGTTGTCGCGGGTCTCGGCCAGGGGGGTGGATCTCAGGGCGCCGCGCTGATCAAACAGCACGATGCGGTAGTGGTCCGGATCCCAGAAACGTCTTTTGCTGGGCTCGGCCCCCTCGCCGGGTCCACCGTGCAGGTAAACCACCGGCACGCCCTGGGGATTGCCGCATTCCTCCCAGTACAGTTCGTGCAACTCGCTCACCCGCAGCCGACCGCTGCGGTTGGGCTGCTCGATTTCCGGAAAGAGCTGGTAGGTGACGGCGCAGGGTGCATCCATGGTCATTTCTCAGGTGGGCTTCGAGGTAGCTGAGCCAACGCCGGCTGCCCGAGTTCCAGTCGAAGCGGCGTCGGAAAACGGCTGCCCGCCGCAGCCGCGCCGGGCTGCACAGGCCGCGCCAGCGGCGCGGCCCGTTGGTCGGAACGAGACTGCTGTGAGCCCTGGGGAACTCCAGCCAGCATCCCCGCCCTAATCCCCCACGCCTGCACTCGTGGCGCCCCTTCGCTGACTCGAAACGTTGCATTCGTTCGCTTCGCTGGCCTGGGGGCGCCCGGTTCGCCGGCCCCTTTCGTGTCTTGCCAGGATCCCGCTCTGCCATGTCCGCTTCCGCTTCCCCCGCCGTCGACCCCGACCAGAAGGCTTCGGCCCGCCGGCTGATCTTCATTACCGTGCTGGTCGCCACCATGGGCGCCCTGGCCTTCGGCTACGACACCGGCATCATCGCCGGCGCCCTGCCCTTCATGACCCTGCCGCCCGACCAGGGTGGCCTGGGCCTCAATGCCTACACCGAGGGGCTGGTCACCGCCGCCCTGATCGTCGGCGCAGCCTTCGGCTCGCTGGCGGCGGGTTATCTCGCCGACCGCTATGGCCGCCGCACCACCCTGCGCCTGCTGTCGATCCTCTTCGTCGTCGGCGCCCTGGGCACCGCGGTGGCGCCCTCGGTGGAGCTGATGGTGGTCGCGCGCTTCGTGCTCGGCCTGGCGGTGGGCGGCGGTTCTGCCACGGTGCCGGTGTTCATCGCCGAGATCGCCGGTCCCAAGCGCCGCGGTCGCCTGGTGAGTCGCAACGAGCTGATGATCGTCAGCGGCCAGCTGCTGGCCTATGTGCTCAGCGCCCTGCTCGCCTGGCTGGTGCACGACAACGGCATCTGGCGCTACATGCTGGCCATCGCCATGGTGCCGGGCATCCTGCTGTTCGCCGGCACCTTCCTCTTGCCCACCTCGCCGCGCTGGCTGGCGGCCAAGGGCCGCATCGAAGAAGCCGAAGCCGTGCTGGAACGCCTGCGCGATACCCCCGAGGAGGTGCAGCGCGAGGTCGAGGAGATGCGTGAGAGCGAGGAGCAGGCGAAACATCGGCCACCGCTGCGCGAATTGCTCGCCCAGGGCTGGGTGGTCAAGTTGCTCCTGCTGGGCATAGGCCTGGGCTTCGTCGCCCAGTTCACCGGGGTCAACGCCTTCATGTACTACACGCCGATCATCCTCAAGAGCACCGGCATGGGCACCAGCGCAGCCCTCACCGCCACCATCGGCAACGGCGTGGTTTCGGTGATCGCCACCCTGCTCGGCATCTGGGCCATCGGACGCGCCGGACGGCGTACCCTGCTGCTGATCGGCCTGGTGATCGTGGTCGTGGCGCAACTGGCGCTGGGCAGCGTGCTGCTGTGGCTGCCGCAGGACCTCACCCAGAGCTACCTGGCGCTGGCCTGCATCCTGGTGTTCCTGCTGTTCATGCAGATGTGCATCGCCCCGGTCTACTGGCTGCTGATGTCCGAGCTGTTTCCCAACCAGGTCCGCGGCCTGCTGACCGGGGTGGCGGTGGCCGTGCAGTGGCTGTGCAACGCCACCGTGGCCTTCAGCTTTCCGGTGGCCCTGGAAGCCATCGGCAACTACACCTTCTATGTGTTTGCCGCCATCAACCTGGGCTCGCTGTTGTTCGTCTATTTCTGCCTGCCGGAGACTCGCGGCAAGTCCCTGGAAGAAATCGAACGCCATCTGAAGAAAGAGTTATAGCGGGTCGTTAGCCGACCGATCGCCGATTTTCCGACTTGTTGCGGACCAAATGGAATAATTTCTCATCCCGTATCAAGTCGGACTTTTCCGGGCCGATGCAGAGTGAAGGCATGTCGCCGTCACTCTTCGCGCCGGGGCGCGTTCGGGGCTTTCGATGAACATCAAGCAGAAACTCACCTCGCTTTTCGCGGTAACCGCCTGCCTCCCGGTGATCCTGGTGGCGGGCGTGGTGATCATGAACGTGCGCAGCCAGGCCACCGGCGATTTCCTCGACGGCAGCGGGCGCGAAATCCGCCAGATCGATCGCAACATCCAGCAGTTCTTCTCCGGCATCCAGCAGAACGTCGACTTCCTCGCCAAGGAGCCGAACATCCTCGCCCTGGAAGGCCTGAAGAACTACAGCGGCGCCGATGCCGCCCAGTTGCCGCAGCCGGAAGCCGGCCAGCAGGCGCTGGCCTATTTCACCCGCTTCGCCAAGACCCACCCCACCACCGCCTACCTGTCGGTCGGCCTGAGCGATGGCGGCTACGTCAGCTGGCCGGACGACGCCAAGCTGGCCAACTACGATCCGCGCGTGCGTCCCTGGTACCAGGCGGCCATGAACAATCCGGGCAAGGTGGTGCGCACCCCGGCCTACTACTGGGCGACCGACGACGTCTCGCTGATGGGCGTGGTACGCACCATGGAAGACGCCAGCGGCAAGGTCCGCGGCGTGGTGGGCCTGGACATCTCGCTCAAGCAGCTCACCGACCTGGTCAAGAGCATCACCCTGGGTCAGAGCGGCTATCTGCTGCTGGTGGAAGACAGCGGCAACGTGCTGGTCGACCCGCGCGATCCCAAGCACAACTTCAAGCAGCTCAAGGAGCTGGGCGACGCCTACCAGACCCTCAGCGGCATCCAGAGCGGCCTGGGTGAGGTCAACCTCAACGGCACCGACTACATGGTCAACGTCTACCCGGCCAAGGACCTGGGCTGGAAATTCATCGGCCTGATCGAGCGCAGCGAAGTGATGGGCAAGGCCACCGCCCTGACCTGGCAGATCGCCGGCATCACCGCGGTGCTGGCGCTGCTGTTCGCCGTGCTCGGCGCCGCCTTTGCCGGCATGATCGTACGGCCGATCCGCGGCGTTTCTGCGGGCCTCGAATCCATCGCCCAGGGCGAAGGCGACCTGACCAAGAGCCTCAGCGTCCAGGGCAGGGACGAAACCGCCACCCTGGCCGGCTGGTTCAACCAGTTCCTCGCCAGCATCCGCCAGCTGGTGCAGCGCATCGGCCAGGCGTCCAACGATCTGCAGCAGGCATCGCAGACTACCACCCAGGCCGCGGTCAGCATGAACGAGGTAGCCGGCCGGCAGCGCGAGGCCGTGGAAATGGTCTCCACCGCCTTCAACGAGATGGTCGCCACCTCCAACGAAGTGGCGCGCTCCTGCAGCCAGGCCGCCGCTTCCGCCGATGCCGGTCATCACAAGGTGCAGGAAGGCTACGGCCAGATCGAGAAGGCCACCGGCAACGTCAATCGCCTGAGCGGCAGCCTGGCCCAGTCGGCCCAGGCCATGGCGGTGCTGGAGCAGGACAGCCACAACATCAACACCATCCTCGACACCATCCGCGGCATCGCCGAACAGACCAACCTGCTGGCGCTCAACGCCGCCATCGAAGCGGC
>Ga0302349_1002192_pt1 | contig 12929 bp, 15 predicted proteins | sample PhyAR1_FD_202176 | JGI IMG/M metagenome (GOLD analysis project Ga0302349, IMG submission 202176) | Leaf surface microbial communities from alfalfa plants in UC Gill Tract Community Farm, Albany, California, United States - DLSL A.R1... | ecosystem: Host-associated > Plants > Phyllosphere >...
AGGCCTCTAAACCCACCAAATAATTTACGGCGATTTCCTCGTTCACCCACGGCACACTAGCCATTTCCGGCGGCGTTTATTCGGGCGGGCGCGCCCTATTTTTTTCGTTATACCGATCGCGTGGCGATATTCAGGGAGGCATTGATGTCGCGGAGCATTTCTGTCCCGCACTCCGGAGACTGCCACCTGCGTTCGGCCAGCGTCAGTGCGTCGTTAATTTCCCCGCAGCAGCGCTTGCTGGACGGTTCCCAGCGACTGACTTTCAGCAGCGCCGCACCTCACCAGGCACATTAGTACTCCAGCTGGCGGAAGAATTCGCCCAGGCTGGCGCTGGCCAGCGACCGGGACAGCCCACGTTTGCGACTTGCGCTATTCGGCAGGAAAGTACCCGGTTTTGGTTTTGCTATCATCCCCTGCACATTCACCAGTGCTTGGTTCTCGCAGGTCAGGCGGTGAGTGAGTTTGTGCAGGAAATCCCGACGAACGGTACTGATGCGCTCGTGCAGCTGCGCGACGCTTTTGTTTAATCCGGCTGGCACTGCTTTTTTGTTTTCTGACCAGCTGGCGTGATGCCCGGCGCAATCGTTTCATCTGCCGCTTGTACTCCGCCGATGTGGTGATGATTTAGTCGGTAGACAGCGCTGCAAACTGGTGCGTGAATCCCTCAGTTTTACAGCCTATATCGATATCCAGTGGCGTCAGGTTCGTTGTTGGCGGCACCGGCAGACGCCCGTTCATCAATCAGCACGGTCGTGTAATATTTCCCGGTCAGTGTCTGCCGCACCGTAGCCCTTTAATTTTACCTTCCCATTCCCAGCCACCCGGGCAACGTACCCGGCCCACTTTTGGCAGCTTCAGTTGGTATGGCTGCAGCCGTAACGGTATAAGTGGCATCGCTCCGATGTTTTGATTTAAACCGGGCTTTACGATGGATCAATGATGAAACGGCTACCGGGCTTTGTTTTCATCGTCAAATGCCAGAATAACACCTGTAGATATCAGGGCCGCGTAGCCTAGCTGGAGAACGATAGTGACAGCAAGAGGGACATGGCTGGCGAGCAGAAGGGGGACGACAAGCAGAACGCTGAAAAGGATCATTCCCCTGCCTGTTTTCTTCAGGGTTTCAGGCATTTCTGTCTCCGGCACCCCTGCCCTTCGCAGCAGCCGTGCTGCAATAAGTTCCACTTTTTCTTTAAATTGTGGCATCGCTTCTCCTGTCAGAACATTTGTCAGAACAGTTTTTTCATATTATTTCTGAGGGTACTTTCTCCGGCAGCGTCAGCAACCGGCATGCCGTCCCTGCCCGTTTCTGGACGTGCAACCGCAGTGCTCATTGTCTCAGTATTCAGGCCTGTCACTTCGGTCAGGAGACTCAGAAACGCAGGGAGCGTACAAGGCGGTGCCGGCAGGTTTGTCAGTAGCTTTGGCAGCCGGATATCCAGCGTATGAAGCGCACATCCCGTTGTGATTAGCTGGCGCAACAACTGTCCCCGTAGTCGGGAGGGTGCAGATTCAATCAGCCTGACTGCGGTATTATTCTCCGGCAACTGTAGTGTAATACGCCGGCGCTCATCGGGTTCTTCACACTCCTTTTCAGCCCATTTCCTTGCAGGAAAAGAGACACCCTCTACTGCCGGCGATGCCGGCAGCGATCCGTTCAGCGCGCCGATAAGGCACGTAAGCTGTACCGCATACAGCTTACCGTCAAACAGCTCGGTGATGAGGGAGGGAAGCCGCGTATCTATCCGGTACAACACCCCGCCCGCTGTGATTGCCGTGCGCAGGAATTCCCCGCGCAGCGGCTGTGACACAGTTTCAAGTGTGTCTGAAACCAGCATATCCGTGCGGTCATCGGTGTGAAGGTAGAAAGAATATTTGCCGGCTGGCACAGTCAGACCTCGCTATGATAAAGAGCAATCTCCCTCGCCAGTGCCAGCTGAGGATCGGGAATAAGTTCGATCCGATCGGCCTTTAATGGCCACGCCTGCCGGACCGCGTCTTCAATCAGCATCGCTCCGCCACCGACCAGAAAAATTCTGTTTACGTTACGATAGCGAGCCAGTTCTCCGATCACCTGCGCACCCAGCGTGGCGATTGCTTCTTCAATTTTGTCAGTTACATAATCAATTTTGTCTCCATCATTGATGATGCTGCTCAGAAATGCACGATCTTTCCGGGACCGGATGACGGTGTCGGCCATCAGAGGGCTGGTTTCACTGTCGGCAACACGCAGTGCGGCCTGGGCTGCACGCGTCACCACAGATACCCCGACGCCCGGGTTGCCATGCACCGCGCTGATGTCATCGAACTGGCCCACAATAATCCCGGCATCGAGCGTGGTTCCCCCCAGATCGATGATCAGTGATGTCTCTGAGGGGCCGGGTTTAAGCTCGGCCAGCCTGCTGAAGGCGGCAGGAAGAGATTCCGGCATCACCTTCACATCAGTAATGGTGAAACGCTCCCGCTTATTAACAGTCAGCTCACGGAGTAAGTTAGAACGTTTTCGCTCAATGTTTTCTTCATTTTTCTGGCAATCCTGATCATAAAATTCGCTCAGGGGCAGCGTGACAGTAAGTGAAACCGGCTGCGGTGAAATACCACTGTTCAGAAGCGCGTGGTGGACGGCAAGGAGATTCATATCGCCATACTGATATTCCACATTCGTTGTCGGCACTGCATCACGACTTACACTGTCCCAGGTGTACTTCAACAGCCCTGCCTGATAGTTAAACGCGCTCGCGCCGAAATCAGCCACTTTCCAGCCATGACGGAAAGAATTGGCAGAAATAGACGTTTTCAGGGAGCCATCAGCAAACCAGGCCAGCTTTACATTGGTTGAGCCATCATCACAGTAGATATTCATCACTAAGAGCATTCTATGTTTCTCAAATTGAGAACAAAGCTATCATATTGATCTTTAGTGTCAATATTAAATACTCAAAATGAGTATAATTAAATTCTCTTAAAGATAACAAGACCTATAAACAGCGACGCAATCAAGGCACTACATAATTTTTTACGCTTCACTTTTAAAATGTTCTCCACCTATACTGTTTATACATACAGTATAAAAGAGATAAGAAGATGAAACTGGTTATGACGTTTCCCGCCAGTGATTGTCCTCCACTGGCATTTCCATTATTTGCAGACAGGGCTTCCTGTGGTTTTCCTTCCCCTGCACAGGACTATGTTGAGAAGGAGCTTGATTTAAATGACTATTGCATAAGACACCGCAGTGCAACCTACTATCTGCGTGCGAGCGGAGACAGCATGGCGGATGGCAGTCTTTTCAATGGCGATCTGCTGGTTGTCGACAGTGCGGAAAAACCTGTACACGGCGATATTGTCGTGGCCAGCGTTGATGGGGGGTTTACTGTCAAACGCCTCCAACTGCGGCCGCGCCTTGCCCTGCTACCGATGAATGCCAGTTTTCCCACATTATATCCGGACCCGAATGAACTGGAGATCTTTGGCGTGGTCACACATATCATCCACCGGCCACGGGAGATGTTCTGATGTTTGCTCTGGCTGACGTAAATTCCTTTTATGCAAGCTGTGAGAAAGTCTTCAGGCCTGATTTGCGAGCCCGGGCGGTCGTCGTTCTGTCGAACAACGATGGCTGTGTTATCGCGAGAAGTGCCGAAGCAAAGAGATTAAACATAAAAATGGGCATGCCGTGGTTTCAGCTTAAAGACATGCGATTCTCAGAGAAAGTCGTTATTTTTTCCAGCAATTATGAGCTTTATGCCTCCCTCTCGAACCGGGTAATGTCGTGCCTGGAAGAACTCTCTCCCCGTGTCAAACAGTACAGCATCGATGAAATGTTTTTAGATATACGCGGGATCGACAACTGTACCGAATTTGAAACCTTTGGCAGCCAGTTGAGGGAACATGTTTTTGCGTGTACTCGCCTTACCATCGGCGTGGGTATGGGACCGACTAAAACCCTAGCAAAATCAGCACAATGGGCTTCTAAAGAGTGGCCACAATTTGGCGGTGTGCTGGCTTTAACCACGGCTAATACCAGGCGAACAGAAAAATTACTTTCTCTGCAGCCGGTGGAGGAGCTGTGGGGGGTTGGTCGCCGCATTGCGAAAAAATTGAACACGCTGGGGATAACCACGTCGCTGGAGCTGGCGCGGACAAACCCTGCCTTTATCCGTAAAAATTTCAGTGTGGTTCTGGAGCGCACGGTACGGGAACTGAACGGCGAAAGCTGTATCGCCCTGGAGGAAGCTCCGCCTGCTAAACAGCAAATTGTCTGCAGCCGGTCATTTGGCCAGCGGATCACTACTCTTGAAGAGATGCGTCAGGCGATCTGCCAGTATGCCGAACGCGCAGCTGAGAAGCTGCGTGGGGAACGTCAGTTCTGCCGGCATATCTCAGTTTTTATTAAATCCTCCCCTTTTGCCATAAATGAGCCTTACTACGGTAACGTGGGGACAGAGAAGCTTCTCACCCCTACTCAGGATACCCGGGATGTTATTGCAGCTGCTGTACGCGCATTAGAGCGTATCTGGAAGGATGACCACCGGTATGCAAAAGCGGGCGTTATGCTTAATGATTTCAGTGCCACGGGCGTGGCGCAGCTGAATCTTTTTGATGAACAACAGCCGCGTCCAAACAGCGCTGAGCTGATGAAAGTGCTGGATGGCATAAATCACTCTGGTCTGGGGCAGATCTGGTTTGCTGGTCGTGGCATTGCACCTGAGTGGAAAATGAAACGGGAAATGCTCTCACCTGCTTACACAACACGCTGGAAAGAGATCCCAGTTGCAAGTATTTGCTGATAATCCACACGTTCCGAAAGAGATGGCAGCGCTCGCCGCAGACACGTGACCGGGCGCAGCCCGCGAGCGTGCGAGGAAGCGCAATTTCATCGATCGTGCGTTTTTCCACTTACGCGCTGGGCTTGAAAATTTTTATGGCTTATCCACTTATAAGATCTTTTTAAAGATCTTGTTAGATCTTCCTTTTTAGACAGTGTTGCAGCCCTTTGATGGCGCGGCTTACAGGAAGATCACTGTGACAATCTGCCCTTAAAGTGTGACAAATTGCCTTCACTACCCTTCCTAATCTGTGACTATTTGCCCTTAACCTTGTGACAATTTGCCCTCAGTCATTAAGAGACCTCACAAAGTTATACCCAACGGTTGACTCTTATGAAATTGGTGTGACAATCTAAATTCGTGTCACACATTAAACGGACCTGTCATGACGGAAGTTGCGGTTATAAACCATAAAAAACGTAGAAATAGCCCGCGAATTGTCCAGTCTAATGAGCTGACTGAGGCGGCCTACAGTCTTTCCCGCGATCAAAAGCGCATGCTTTATCTCTTTGTTGAGCAAATAAGGAAATCTGACGGCACGCTTCAGGAACATGATGGGATCTGCGAGATTCAGGTCGCTAAGTATGCTGAAACCTTCGGCCTTACGTCAGCTGAGGCAAGTAAAGATATCCGTCAAGCACTTAAGGGTTTTGCAGGAAAGGAAGTAGTTTTCTATCGGCCCGAAGAAGATGCTGGTGAGGACAAGGGTTATGAATCCTTTCCCTGGTTCATTAAACGTGCGCACAGCCCGTCCAGGGGGCTCTACAGCGTTCATATCAATCCTTACCTGATTCCTTTCTTTATAGGCTTGCAGAACCGCTTTACGCAGTTCCGTCTCAGTGAAACGAAAGAGATTACCAACCCTTATGCCATGCGTTTGTATGAGTCCCTTTGTCAGTACCGTAAAGCGGATGGTTCCGGTGTGGTTTCCTTGAAAATCGGCTGGATCATGGAGCGATATCAGTTACCACAAAGCTATCAGCGTATGCCTGACTTTCGCCGCAGATTCTTACAGGCCAGCGTGGATGAAATTAATTCCCGAACACCAATGCGCTTGAGTTACATCGAAAAGAAGAAAGGGCGACAAACCACGCATATAGTCTTTTCATTCAGCGACATAACAGCTATTTCACGAGATTAGTTGAGGGTCATTTGTCACACTTCTAGGTGCGATTTGTCACGCTTCTGGGTGCAATTTGTCACACTCTTACTGTTGAAGTGAGGGTTATTTGTCACACTTCAGCTTTTCCTTTCCTATTCACCACAGGTTTACGTGAATAGATTCCCTCATAATTTCATTATTAGCACCCATTTTGAGGGCAAATTGTCACAATTAGCTGAGTGCTGTTTGTCACATTCTCACTGCCAACATTGAGTGCCATTTGTCACAATAGATTCCGCTGCCTCGTCCTAGTGAACCTAGACCTAAGGGTAAATTGTCACAGTTGATATTTAAAAAAGATAAACCCACTATTATCGATGTGTTTTACATGCACTGAAAATGTGTTTTAGGAGATAGCTATTAAATGTTTTATCAGTAGCTCCAGGCCAACCCGGAGGATCTGTCAGTAAAACTCCTTCATGTTCCATCCAGCTATGGGTATTGCTTTTACGCTCAATATAGTCTTCTGAATCATAACCCATTGTTTCTATAATGAATGTTGTTACTGTGTTTTCTTTTGCAGGAGCCACATTAAGTATGAAATCAGGGTGAATGATTTCTTCCACACCGTTCTTAACGCTTTTTGTAGTAAAGAGTGGTTTACCGAGGCTTATTGCTTCTGGGTGATTTGGCTGACGGCCTGCATAACTACTGGCATTAATGATGACCTTTAGAGTCTCACGTTCCTTGTTACTATCCACCGGCACCGGGTTGTCAAGGGTGTAAGCGGCATGTGCATATCCTTCATGGCAATATACTTTGCTATCCCTACCCCGTCGATATTCCAGAATGGCCCAATAAGGTGCCCGGCTACCGGCGTTATAAGTATTTTCACCATTAATGGTAAGCCGTGCTTCAGGCCGATGCGTAAAAGTTCTGCCACGAATGCGGAAGATTGCCTCTTCCCGATTGGCGTCAGTTGCTATTCCGATGACATAAATGCAGGGTTCTTTCTCCTGACTGTTGTTGCCATTCGCAGTTTCCAGTAGTGAAAGCATCTCTTCGATGCGTTCCATGGGTATCCAGGGTTCGCAACTGAAGAGCTGACTGAGTAGTATGCCGCTGCTCATTGAATGCTCTTGAAGCACTTCTCTGATTCTGCTGATCGCACCAGATAACCCCGGACTTTGATACTCAGGGACCAGTTCCAACTGGTTCAGTCCCGCGGCCTGGATGAGTGTCAGCAATTTCCGTCCCAATGCCGGTACTGGTTTAAGCGGTTTACGTCGGCGCTTACGCGTTACCACAGTACCTTCTACCAGTTTAATCCTGGCGGCCTTCTTTCTATCCGGTAGCCAGTCATCCCCCCCCACAGGGTTAAGGGGGCTAGTTTTACCCGTGCTGACGTTATGATCAGCGTCTTTGTCCTTTTTAAGCCGAAACAACGGACATTGTTCATCATGCGGCCTGGTCGTCTTCACATGACGTAACTTGTTAACATTCACTTCACAGTTAAAGGGGCCTTCAGTTTTCGGGTCTGGGGCAACACAGTCACAACTGATCCAAAGTTCCTGCCTGTCCATCTCCTCAAGAATTTTATTAGCTATACGCAAGTCTGCTTGTGCAGGTTTTCGCCCGTTGCTGAAGACGTGGAGTAACGCTTCCTTTTCAGCATAATTTAGTTTTCGTTCAAACTGGCCTCTTGGATTCTTCTTCCATACCAGGTCCATTCTTATCACTCCTTACTAACTAAACGTAATTTGAACTTCACCGTTTGTTTATAAATTATTATCATAATAACATAATTTTAGGTTAACTTATTAAGTTATTATCTTAATAACCAAATAATTTAACTTGTTGATTATCATAATTATATTAAGTTATTAACATAATATGATATTAACTTGTTGAAAGGTGATGGTCCTTCATTTATTATCTTAACAACTTAACAAAATCAAGGGTGTAATGATGATCATAGTTCTTGGAAGTCAAAAGGGTGGAGTTGGTAAAAGTACGCTAGCTGTTTCCATTGCTGCGTATCTCATGACCCTTGGTAAACGTGTGCTTATTGTTGATGCTGATGATCAGAAATCTGTTTTAACTTGGTATAACAATAGGCCGGAACAACTTCCCCACATACCTGTTACAGGTGCTACTGGCAATATAAAAGCTATGTTGAAGGAGCATGAGAAATCTTATGAGTTTGTTATTGCTGACTGTGCTGGCCGTGATAGCGCTGAAATGAGAAGTGGTTTGATGGCGGCAGATGTATTCATTTCACCTTTACGGCCTTCGCAAATGGATCTGGATGTCGTTCCTCACACATGTTCCGTATTTACTGCAGCTAAAGATTTCAATGAAGCAGTTCGTGGGTACTTAGTGTTGAACATGACACCTACTAATATGTTTGTAAATGAGGCAAATCAGGCTGCTGAAGTCCTTAAAGATTTTCCAGAAATGAAACTCTCTGATTCTCGAATTTGTGACCGTAAAGCCCATAGAGATGCATGGGCAGAGTCTATGACCATTTTCGAAACACAGAACAATAAGGCACAAGAAGAGATTGAGGCATTGGTTAAGGAGATTATTCTATGAGGAATCGAGCTAATACTCCGCCAAAGGATGAAGCTTCATTCATCAATGGTGGTTCTGCTGGCCTTAATACTAAAGAAGTTGAAACTCTCGCAAAAAAGCCAACAGTGAGTAAAGCTAAACCTGTGAGTATTTCTCTCGCTGAAGATAACTTACGAGCTATCGATAATGTCATCAGAGAAGAAATGCTAACTGGACGAACGAGAGTAAACAGGTCAGATGTAGTCAGAGCGGCTGTGATGGCATTAGAAGCATTGTCAAAAAATGAAATTTCATTGCTCATTGAAAAGGCTAAACTAAAGTAGTTGTTAAGTTAATAAGTGATTAACCTGTTTAGATAACAAGAACGTAAGATAACAACATACTAACTTAACAAGATGTTAAGATTCTAAGAGTTTTGTCATATAATGACCATATTGAGGGCTTGCTAAGTTGTTATGCTCCGCCCCATCAGATAGCTCGTCACTTTGAAGAAAAGGCCGCGCCAGCGGCCCTTTATGGGAGCCCTTTTAACAAAGCCACTGCTTCAGCACCCGGCATTTGGAACTGCACTCGGTGTCGCGCAGCGACATCCAGAGCAAACACTTTGGTGTAAACTTCCGTCGAGCTGACCGATTTGTGCCCCATCAGCGACTGGAGCATCTTCAGCGGAATCCCCGCATACAGCATATGCATGGCGTAGGAATGCCGGAAAGTGCGCGGGGTAACCGGAACCGAAAACGTAACCCCGTCCGCAGCCGCTGTCTCAACAGCTTCATTAATCCAGGTTCTAGCCGTGCGATCGGTGATTTCCCAGATGCGCGCCTTATCGGTTGTGCCGGTGCGTTTGTTGCGGCGCTCCAGCGGAATTTTCAGCGTGGCCACCATCATCTCCACCTGGCTGACGTAATGCGAGTCAGAGAGAGGAACGAGCCGGTGAGCCTGACTGCCGGCCGGGGCGCGGCCTGCCGTTCTGGCCGCTTTTTCCGTGCGCTGTTGAGCGTGGCCAGCTGTACGAAGGGGTAGGGCTGCGCCAGGGAAAAATCAATCCGGGTCAGGGCCAGGGCTTCGTTAATGCGCGCGCCCGTATTCCAGAGTGTCGCCAGAAGGATTTTGCGGTGCAGATCGGGCACGTAATGGAGCAGGGCGCTGACCTCCGGAGCCAGCAGATACCTCGGCAGCTCTTCATGCACCATCGCCATCTGACGCAGCGCCAGTGCGGCCGGATAATCGATGGCGACAGGTAACGAGGCCGCCTGCGACGGGAGTGTGGGATAGTTATTGATGGTCACGTGGTTATCCTTTGTGATCGTCTAAAGAGTGATGGTCTGTTCGCCGACGGAGTCTGTCTGCGGTGATCGCCTCCCATCAGAGGTTGAAATCATTATCTTCAGGCTACCTGCGTCTTTGTTTTCGTTCACGACGCAGAACGCGCAGCATTTCGGGCTGCGCTGACCAGGCTGAGTCATTGAGGCGGGAGCGCGGTAGCCCGCATAATCGGCGCAGCTGTCTGGCAAGATGTATGGCCCTCAGTCCCATACGTGCAAATTCATACTGACGCGCCCTGAAAACTTCACAGTGATCAGGAGGAGTGGAGTTTGCCTCTGCATCGTGGATTGCGCCCATTGCATACGTACGGAGTAAAGGCAATTCCCTGATCCGGAACATAAGTACAGGAGGCAGGCTCCGCCAGTCGCCGGTCACCGTTTCAAAATTAAGTGGGACTGGATAACTGGTGTTTGGCACGCGCTCCGCTTGTCGGTTAGGTTCATAAAACAACTCACCGTCATCGCCGGCAACAGCTGCACAGTCTTCTGCATACTGTTCCAGAAGAATAATCAGCTCCGTAGAGATATAGGTAAGCTCTTTATGGCGCTTATCTTCTTCAAGCTGCCGGGCCTGGAACTGGCGTTTATCTGCAGCCTTATCCTCCCTGTCGAGCGTATAGGTATGATTCTGTCTCGCCAGAAGAAATGCAACGATACCTGAGATGGCGGCACCGCCCAGCCCGGACAACAGTGGAACCCATACTGAAACCTGCTGAACGGCTTCTTTAACAGCGGCATTTAACAAAACTTCATCGCCCATGTTTGTTCCTTAATGAAAAATCCCGACCACTATTACCTATCATTCAGCCATCCAGGTTTTTAATAACGAACGTGATGCCTATTATGGCATCAATCTCCTTTTCCTTTGTTAGCTCACCGCAATCCGCAGGAGATGGATTAAGGGGGGGTAGATCAGGTGGCAAATAGTCATCGGCAAGATCCCACTGATTTGCATTTCCAACCTGATAAGCGAGATAGCGCCCACCTGGTGAAAGAAAACTGGCATAGCTCCAGTTTGCTGGCTCACCAGTGTCATGAACAAAATTTTGTGTGCCTGACCAAAACCATAAAACCGGATAGTGCTTTCGTAGTTCCGTAATAATCTCCGCATAGGTCATCTTTTCCAGCCCCCGCTAATAATGATACGAATAGTCACCCAAGGTAATTATGAGTACAGCATAACCGGCTGCGCACAACCCCATATCTGTCATCCGGGTTATTTTCCCTGCCGTTATAATTTTATGGCTGATAATAAGCAAGTATATAAAACCTAAATGAAATTACCGGAAGCCGGTTTCGGTTTGATCCGATTTTTTGCATATTCATGACTTTCCGGAAGTGTACCACGGCGGGAAAATAAGCAAAGCGACAGTAATCAAGATGCTGCAGCGGCAGGGAGCGCAAGTAGAAAACCCCGCGCAGCTCCTGTGTACCGGCAGTATAGGTCATAAAAAAATTCTGTTTCACCGAAATTTCCGGTACCAAGGAGGGTAGATCCGGGACTTACTTTTTCCGGATCTCAGGTGGGATGAAGAAAGATTTGTGCTGATAATGCAACATTAAGTATAGATTTTGAATATTATTGCATAATTGGCATTAATAATTTAAATGCTATACATAATTGTCAATAAAAGAGTGAGGCTCTTATTTCCCATGTAAATATATGCCCTTATAGAGAGCAAGGTGATTTTCAACTTGCGGTAATAAGAATAAAATATACCGACTCTTCCGGGGTACTGAAGTGTTCAGGTTTACGACAGAGCCCTGCGCCTTTTGCATGAAAAAATTAAAGGACTGAACATGGCGACCACAGTAATAGCTGCCTTTAACGAATTTATGAAAGACACCGTGAATCTCGAAAAGGCAGACACCGATGACGCGCGTGCAAGTCGCGACTGGCTAATCGGTAAGATTAATGATTTTGAAAATGACGAGGTTTTTCCGGTGAGTTATCCCGGGATCCACATTGCTTTCGGTTCGTTCGCAAGAAGAACCAAAATTCGTCCGCTTGATGATATCGATCTGATGTTTGGCTTAACCGGGCAAGGTGCCACCTATACAATCCTGAGTGACCGGGTAACTATAACCTCCTCCGGAGAGGGTTCACGTCTGCACCGTTACCGCCATTCCGGGGCAGATACCGTCTGCTCCGTCAGAATTCTGAATGCCTTTAAAAGTCGTCTGCAGGATGTTGCCCAGTATGCCCAAGCTGATATCAGGCGTAACCAGGAAGCCGTCACGCTTAAGCTGGTCAGCAAGGACTGGAATTTCGATATCGTGCCCTGCTTTATTACCAGTGAAGATGCCTATGGTAAAACGTATTATCTGATCCCAGACGGGAACGGACACTGGAAATTTACCGACCCCCGAATTGACAGAGACAGGGTCAAGGCTATCAATGTTAAGAATGACGGCAATGTTCTCAATGTTATCCGGGCTGTAAAATACTGGCAGCGGCGTTCGACAATGCCGTCCATGAGCTCCTACCTGCTGGAGACGCTTATTCTGGACTATTATGCCGGCAGGACATCCTGCTCATCGTTTGTCGATATGGAACTGGAAGCCCTTTTCCGCCATCTTGGTTTTTTCGTACAGTTCTCCGTCAACGATCCCAAAGGCATACAGGGAGATATCAACTCTCTTTCAGCCGAGGCACGTAAGGCGATATCGGACCGATGTTATCTCGATGCGCATAAGGTATCGGAGGCGAGATGGTTTGAGGAGAACAAAGAGTATGAAAAATCCATCAATAAATGGCGCGATGTGTTCGGGCCGTTCTTTCCTGTTTACGGGTGAACCATGAATGCCATTTACACGAACCAGTCGACCAGAGAAAACCTTGATTTACTGTATGCGCAGGCCCGTGTTTACGACAGGGTAAAAAACTGGAACAGGCTGAATTTTATCTTCAGCATCATCGTGCCGCTCCTGCTTTCGCTCGTTACCGTATACAACCGGAGCCGGGGCTTTGTCGATTCAGAGCTGCTGTCTTCACTGCTGGGGTTGTATGGACTCCTAGTGCTTACTTTTAACATTATCATCAGCGGACACATTGCGGCACTGCGCAGGAAGGCAGCCTCAATCCAGGAAATGTACGAC
>Ga0302349_1002196_pt1 | contig 12911 bp, 11 predicted proteins | sample PhyAR1_FD_202176 | JGI IMG/M metagenome (GOLD analysis project Ga0302349, IMG submission 202176) | Leaf surface microbial communities from alfalfa plants in UC Gill Tract Community Farm, Albany, California, United States - DLSL A.R1... | ecosystem: Host-associated > Plants > Phyllosphere >...
GGCGCCAGCGGCCTCGGTGGCCAGGCGGGTTTCTTCCAGATCCTTGAACTTGCCGGTGCCGGTGAGCAGGCGGGAAGCATAGGTCTTGCCGGCGATCACCAGCGAATCAGTGGGGGCAGGTGCATTCATGGCCCGAATTATCGCCTATCGCGCGTCACGATGCTGCCTCAGCCGCCGCCCAGTGCATGCACGATCTCGACCACGTCGCCCTCGCGCAGGGGGTGGCTGGCGTGCTGGCTGCGGGTGACGATCTCGCCATTGACTTCGACCGCGACGCGGCGCTCGAGCAGGTGCTCGCTGCGCAGCAGGTCGTGGACAGTGGCGGTGTGCGGAAGCTGGCGGTTCTCGCCGTTGAGCTGGATGTTCATGACGGTATTGTCCCGTAATCACATCCCAGTGCGTACCCTGTGCGCCCCGCGGCAGAGGTGCCGCGAGCGCCAGGCCAACGATGGCCGGGCGGCGGGCTGCGGCGTTCATGCCGCAGCGCAGCGTGATGCCGGCCAGGTGCAGTGGAACCATGGCACCGTGCGCCGGCGTACGTCCGCCGTCTTCCCCACCCTCAAGGAGTTTCCATGTTGCTCAGCAAACGCCCGATCCGTTCCCTCATGGCCGTGGCCATCGCCCTGGCGGCGATGCCGGCCATGGCCCAGTCGCCGTACACCAAGACCGTCTTCATCGGCGACAGCCTGACCGATTCCGGCTACTACCGCCCGCTGCTGCCGGCCGCTGTCCGCCCGGTGACCGGCCAGGCCACCACCAACCCGGGTTGGCAATGGGCGCAGCACGTGGCGAACTACTACGGCACCGATGCCAGCCCGAACGGTAACGGCCAGAACGGCGACAACTACGCCGTTGGCGGGGCCCGCGTGGGCGTGGACCTGACCCAGCCCGCGCTGGGCGGTGTGCCGATTCCTTCGCTGAAGACCCAGACGGCCAACTATCTGGCGGCCAACGGTGGCAAGGCCGACCCGAACGCGCTGTACACCGTGTGGGGCGGTGCCAATGATCTGTTCGCGATCCAGACCGGTGCGCCGCTGGTCCCGACCCTGACCGGTGCCGTCACCGACCAGGTCGGCATCGTCGGCACGCTGAAGGCAGCGGGCGCTGAATACATCGTGGTGCCGACCATCCCGGACATCGGCCTGACCCCGGGCGCCCGCGCCGGCGGCCCGGCTGGCATGGCCGCCGGCACCGCGCTGGCCAAGGCCTACAACGACGCCCTGTTCGGTGGCCTGAAGGCCGCCGGCCTGCAGGTGATCCCGGTCGACACCTTCCACATCCTGCAGGAAATCGTCGCCAATCCGTCGACCTACGGCTTCAGCAACGTCAGTGGCACCGCCTGCACGGTGCCTTCGTCGCTGACCTGCAACCCGACCAGCCTGGTCACCCCGGACGCATGGCGCACCTATGTCTTCGCCGACGGCGTACACCCGTCCTCGGCCACGCATGAAATGCTGGGCCAGTACACCCTGTCGATCCTGGAAGCCCCGCGCAACCAGCAGATTCTGACCCACTCGGCACAGACCATCGGCCGCTCGCGCGCTGACCAGGTCAGCTGGCACGTGGATGGCCGTCCGGCCGACGGCCTGAGCTGGTGGGGCAACCTGCGCGGCGACATGCAGCGTTACGCCCACGCCGATCTGTACGACGGCATGGCCCCGGCCGGCCTGTTCGGTGTGGATTGGGCGCGTGACGGCATGGTGGTCGGCGGCTTCGCCGGCTATGGCCGCATGGACGCCGATTTCGGCAACAACAAGGGCGACTTCACCCAGTCCGATACCACCCTGGGTCTGTTCGCCGGCTGGTACGGCGAGCGCGCCTGGGTCAACGGCCAGCTCAGCTACAGCTGGCTGGACTACGACGTGACCCGCAAGCTGCAGCTCGGCCCGGCAACGCGCATCCACAAGGGCTCGCCGGAAGGCAGCAACCTGACCGCCGCGTTGAACGCTGGTTACGAGTTCGGCACCGAAGGCGGCTTCCGTCACGGTCCGGTCGCCGCGGTGATCTGGCAGAAGGTGAAGCTGGATGGCTACACCGAGTCCAACCTGAGCGCCTCGGCGCTGGGCTATGGCGACCAGGATACGGATTCGACCGTCGGCCGCGTCGGCTGGCAGGCCCGCTTCGATGGCGGCAACGTCAAGCCGTACGTGCAGGTCACCTATGACCACGAGTTCGAGGACAGCAAGCAGGCCAGCGCCTGGCTGCAGACCATGCCGGACGTGGGCATGTACAAGGTGCCGGGCCTGGAGTTCGACAAGAACTACGCCACCGCCGTGCTAGGTGCGCGCCTGAACCTGTGGGGCCTGAGCAGCAACATCGGCATGAGCACCACCACGATGCAGAAGCGTGCACGTGACGTGTCGCTGTTCGCCAGCTTCGGCGGCAGCTTCTGATCCCACGTGCGCAGCGCCCGCCCGCGGGCGCCGTGCACGGCGGTGGAAAAGCGTGAAACAACGGGCGGCCCAGTGCCGCCCGTTGCGTTTGAGGGCCCCGCCCGAATAGACTTACGCCGCGCCTTGCGGGTGTAGCTCAATGGTAGAGCTGTAGCTTCCCAAGCTACTGACGAGGGTTCGATTCCCTTCACCCGCTCCACACTTCACCTTCCCATACCGCCCGTCACCGCACGCGCGATGCCTCGAAGGTGAAGGGGTCGCTCTGATCCGGAAAGCGCAGCAGATAACGCGCAACGCGTGTCGTGCCATCCGATAGCAGATAGTCCACCTGCAGGCCGCTTGGATTCGTTTCCATCCCCGGGCCCAGATAGGTCGTGCTCGGATAACTGAATCCATCGCCCGCCGCCTTCTGTATGGCCACGCAACTGCCAAAGAGCGGGGGCAGGGTGTACAGATGCTCACCGTGCAACAGCATCACCAGCGTGTAGCGACCGCCTTTGCCACTGCTCACATAGTGCATGTCCAGGCACACCGACGTGCCCTGCTGCCAGGCGGTGACGTTCGCCAGATTCTCCGGGTCGATGGAGGTGCGGCTGGGCCAGTCCGGTGTTGCAAGAGCGACAGCGCTGCGCAATGGCCATCGCCGCGCACCGACCATCAGCGTCTGGCCGTCAAAGGCAATGTCGGGTGCGCCATCGGCCGGGTTCATCTGCAAGGTGCCCGGAACGATCCAGTCGGTCGCCTCGTAGCGCCGCAGGGCCTGCGTCATCGAGGTGGTCCACAGGCACGCGCGCGGTGCGTCCGTGCAGGGCTTGTCGAGTGCGGTCCCCTTTCCCTCGAACAGGGGATCGCCCAACGACGTGTAGAAGTCGTTGTAGCTGGTGAAATGGGCAGGCGCGGCCTGCGTGCCCGCTGAGAGCAGAACCGCGAGCAGGGCCGCTAAACAATGACGGGTGGGAGGCGTGGTCATCCGTGTTGCCGGGGCATCTCTGTGGGCGCCCATTATTGTGGAACAACCGCTGGATGCGGGCCGCAGCATGGTCGGGGCGGTCCGTCATCGCGGCCTACGCACCGCACGCTATGCTTCGCGCTTTCCCGTCCCCTGCGCCGCGATGAAACTCGCCATCCTGTCCCGCAACAGCAAGTTGTACTCCACGCGTCGCCTGGTGGAGGCCGCGCGTGCGCGGGGCCATACCGTGCGCATTCTCGATCCGTTGCGCTGTTACATGCGCATCGCCGCGGATGGCTTCACCATGCATTACAAGGGGCGGCCGATCACCGGGGTGGACGCGGTGATCCCGCGCATCGGTGCCTCGGTCACCCGCTACGGGACGGCCGTGCTGCGCCAGTTCGAGATGATGGGCGCGCGCACGCCCAACCCCTCAGACGCCATCCTGCGTGCCCGCGACAAGCTGCGCGCCCACCAGATCCTGGCTTCCAAGGGCATCGACATGCCGGTCACGGTGTTCGGTGACAACCCGGACGACACCGTCGATCTGCTCTCGATGCTGGGCCCGCCGCCGCATGTGGTGAAGCTCAACGAGGGCACCCAGGGCCGCGGCGTGATCCTGACCGAGAAGGCCAGCGCCTCGCGCGGCATCGTGGAGGCACTGCGCGGGCTCTACGCCAACTTCCTGATGCAGGAGTTCATCGGTGAGGCGCAGGGCGCGGACCTGCGCTGCCTGGTGGTCGGCGACCAGGTGGTCGGAGCGATGCAACGGCAGGCGCCGGAGGGGGATTTCCGCTCCAATCTGCATGCCGGGGGCAGTGCCCGCGCCGCCAAGGCCAGCCGGGCCGAGCAGCTGGTGGCGGTGCGCTCGGCCAAGGCGCTGGGCCTGGGCGTAGCCGGCGTCGACCTGATCCGCTCCAGCCGCGGCCCGCTGGTGCTGGAGGTCAACTCCACGCCTGGGCTGGAAGGCATCGAGTCGATCTGCCAGGCCGATCTTGCCGGGCGCATCATCGATCATGTCGCTTCCTTGAAAAAACCTGCAAATACAAAGGGTTGATGCGGTTTTCCAAGGTGGGGCAGGGCCTTAACATCGGTTTAATCGGCCCCGGCGTAGGCTCTGTCGAACCGCAGCTCTGCCCTCCTCAGCAGGATCGGTAATCGGGAAACACCTTCAGGCCCGGCCAGCGTCAGTTGGTCGGGCCTTTTTCCGGCCGGCAGCGCTGCCAAGCCCCTGCCATCGGTAACTTGTCGGCCCGGTTCCATCCTCGTAGAGTTGGCGTTCATTCATGTGGATAAGGAAGTCGCAGATGTCAAAGATGCATCGAATCATCGCTGTCGCGCTGCTCGGCTGTCTCTCGCTGGGTGCCCACGCCAAGCCGACTGCGAAAGCCGATGAGGCCGCGATGGCGCTTGCCGACGATGCGCCTGTTGCCGAACAGCTGGCCAAGGTCGAGCGCGCGCTGCACAGTGAGGACTACAGCGAGCTGAGCGTGGCCGACAAGAGCCGCGTTCAGGCCGCCTTGGACCGCATCCGCACCAAGATGGGCGATCGCGAGCGCTTCGATCAGCTCACCCCGCCGCAGAAAGTAGAGGTCTTCAATGACCAGGAAGTGGTCAATACCTTGATGACCAACGCCAAGGAAGACAGCCGCATGGTCTGCCGCAGCGAACGTCCGATCGGCAGCAACCGCCCTCAGCGCACCTGCATGACGGTGGCTCAGCGCCGCCAGGCGACGGAGGACGCCAGGCAGATGAAGCGTGATCTTCGGATTTCCGAAGTGAGGGACGCAAAGTGACCGAAGGCCGCTGAGTTTTGACGCTGCGCCAGCATTCGACGGTGTCTAATGTTAAGAATCGACGCTGTATGGTCAGCTTGAGGTCGCGCAGTCCTGTTCCCATTGCTGCCCTGCGGCTCCGTTCTTTCCGTTGAACCCCACGAATCAGAGGTCCCAGTGCGAATTCTCGTCATCGAAGACAACAGCGACATTGCCGCCAACCTGGGCGATTACCTCGAAGACCGCGGTCACACCGTGGACTTCGCAGCCGATGGCGTCACCGGCCTGCACCTGGCGGTCGTCCATGAGTTCGACGCGATCGTGCTGGACCTCAACCTGCCCGGCATGGATGGGATCGAGGTCTGTCGCAAGCTCCGCAACGAGGCGCGCAAGCAGACGCCGGTGCTGATGCTCACGGCGCGCGATTCCCTGGATAACAAACTGGCCGGCTTCGATTCCGGCGCCGATGATTACCTGATCAAGCCGTTCGCGCTGCAGGAAGTCGAGGTGCGTCTGAACGCCCTGTCGCGTCGCGGCAAGGGCGTGCAGACCCGCGTACTGGAAACCGGCGACCTGGAGTACAACCTGGACACGCTGGAAGTGCGCCGCCAGGGCAAGCTGCTGCAGCTCAACCCGACCGCGCTGAAGATCCTGCAGGCGCTGATGGAGGCCTCCCCGGCCGTCGTCACCCGCCAGGAACTGGAAACCCGCGTCTGGGGCGAGGAGCTGCCCGATTCGGATTCCCTGCGCGTGCATATCCATGGCCTGCGCGCCGTGGTCGACAAGCCCTTCGAGGTTCCGATGATCCAGACCCGTCATGGCATCGGATACCGCATCGCCGCGCCGGAAGCCTGATCCGGTGACGGGCAGGGGGGGGCGTCGCCGCGCGCCATACCGGCGCCGGCTGCGCAGCCGCATCATCGTCTCGTTCGTGCTGTTGGGCTTCTGCCTGACCACGCTGTTTGCGTTCGCCACCAACTGGGCGCGTGCCCGTGTGGAGAACCAGCTCGTCGAAGACGTGATGAACCGCAACATCGATGAGTTCGCCAAGCGCTTCTATTCCGACCGTACCCGTAATCCGGATCTTCCCGTGCAGCAGATGCGGGCCTTCGCGTATCCGCGCGAAATGCTGGACCGTGTACGGGTAGAGCGGGCGGAATGGGCGGCGTTGCCAAACGGCAACCACAACGTGAGCGGCCTGGACGAAGAGGGCAGGCCTTACGCCTACAAATTGGCGGTCCGCAAAGCTGACGATGCCTGGTTCTTCCTGGCGTACGACATGACCGAGGCCACGCGCGGGGAGGCCCAGCTCAAGCGCGCGCTGTGGATTTCGGTGCTGGTGTTCAGCGCCCTGTCCCTGGTGCTGGGCTGGTGGTCCGCCTCCAAGGTGATGAAGCCGGTGTCCGATCTGGCCGCCCGCCTGCGCGCCTACCGCGGTGGCACCAGCGAGCCCGAACCGCTGGCACCGCGCTTCCCGGATGATGAGGTCGGCCAGCTGGCCCAGGCGCTGGATGACTATTCCGCGCGGCTGACCGAAGTGGTGCAGCGCGACCGCGAGTTCAATGCGGACGTCAGTCACGAGCTGCGCACGCCGCTGGCCGTGATCCGTGGCGCCACCGAGCTGCTGCTGACCCGCCCGGATCTCGATCCGAAGGTGCTGCAGCGCCTGCAGCGCATCCAGCGGGCCGAGCAGCAATGCACCGATCTGATCGGCGCGCTGCTGCTGCTCTCGCGCAACGAGCGCGGGCAGGGCAGCAGCAATGTCGCCCGCGTCTCCGAGCAGCTGCTGGATTCGCACCGTGCCCAGCTCGGCGGCAAGCCGCTGGAGCTGATCCTGGAAGGCAACCACGACCTGGTGATCGATGCGCCGGAATCGGCCCTCTCGGTCGCGTTGGGCAACCTGATCGGCAATGCCGTGAAGTACTCGAAGGAAGGCGCGGTGCGCGTGCGCGTGGGCAACAACGCGGTCGAAGTGATCGACAGCGGCCCCGGCCTGAGCGAAGAAGATGCGGCCAAGCTGTTCCAGCGCGGCTACCGCGGAACGCATGCGGGTCATTCGCAGGGTGGGGGTATCGGCCTGTCCATCGTCAGCCGCCTGTGTGATCTCTACGGCTGGCAGGTCAACGTGCGGCCAGGCGCCGGGCGCGGCGTCATCGCCACGCTGACGTTCTCCCCCGCCTGACACGGTAGAGCCGACCGTTGGTCGGCTCCTCCACGACCGTTGGTCGGCTCCTCCACGACCGTTGGTCGGCTCCTCCACAACCGTTGGTCGGCGCCTCCAGATCTACCGCGCCGCCAACTCCCGATACGCCCGATCCAGCCGCGCCACATGCGCCTGCAGGTGGTCCGGCTGGCCATCATTGACCACCACATCATCGGCCAATGCCAGGCGCGCCTCGCGGCTGGCCTGGGCGGCGATCATGCGGTCCGCCAAGGCGCTATCGATGCCATCGCGCTGCATCAGCCGCGCGTGCTGTACGGCCACCGGCACGTCCACCACCAGGATCCGGTCCAGCCACGGGTACTGCTGGCGGCCACCGGCCTCGGTGAGCAGCGGAATCGCCGCGATCGCATACGGTCCCTCCGCCTGCTCGCAGGTCTCGCGCAGCAACTGACGAATGGCCGGATGGGTGATCGCTTCCAGCGCCTGACGCTCCTGCGCCGACGCGAAGATGCGGGCCCGCAGGGCGGCACGGTCCAGCTGGCCATCGGCCAGCAGGATCTCGGTGCCGAAGTGGGCGGCGATCCGCGCCAGCCCCTCGCTGCCCGGTGCCACCACCGCGCGTGCGGCCAGGTCGGCATCGGCGACGGTGATGCCCAGCGCCTCGAAGCGGCGGCTGACCTCGCTCTTGCCGGCGGCAATGCCGCCGGTCAGCCCGATCACGAAGCGGCTCATCGTGCGGCCCTCAACGCAGGCCGGCGTAGCTCAGGTAGCCGTCGATCAACGGCTCGCCCCACATGAAGACGATCCAGCCGGCAATGGCCAGGTACGGCCCGAACGGGATCGGCGTGGCCCGGTCACGGCCGCGCGAGTACAGCCAGATCGAGCCGATGATCGCGCCCACCACGGACGACAGCAGGATGATCGGCAGGATGCCCTTGAGCCCGCACCAGGCGCCCAGGGCCGCCAGCAGCTTGAAATCGCCGTGGCCCATGCCTTCCTTGCCGGTGATCTGCTTGAACAGCCACCACACCGACCACAGCGACAGATAGCCCGCCAGCGCACCCAGCAGGGCAGGCTTGGCCGGCATATAGAGATTGTCGCTGGCCGCGATCAGGCCCAGCCACATCAAGGGCAGGGTCAATTGATCCGGTAGCAACTGGGTACGCAGGTCGATCCCGGACAGTGCCACCAGGAAGCAGCTCAGCACGATCGCGCCGAAGCCCTGCCAGCCGAACCCGAACTGCCAGACGCTGGCGCCCACCAGCACGGCGGTCAGCAGCTCCACCAGCGGGTACTGGATCGAGATCGGGGCGTGGCAATGCCGGCACTTGCCGCGCAGGGCCAGCCAGCTGAACAGCGGAATGTTCTCGTACCAGGACAGCTTGTGCTTGCAATGCGGGCAGTGCGAGGGCTCGACCACGATGCCCGGTGGTGGCGGCTCGTAGATGTCCGGCTCTTCCAGCACCTCGCGCGCATCGCGCTTCCACTCCCACTCCAGCCGCTTGGGCAGGCGCAGGATCACCACGTTGAGGAAACTGCCGATCAGCAGTCCCAGTCCGACCGCGGCGGGGTAGCCGAGACCGGGATGCTGGTCGAGAAATGCCATTGATTAGTTATCCAACTACCGCGCCGAGTTTGAAGATGGGCAGGTACATGCCGATCACCATGCCGCCGACGATAATACCAATGAAGACCATGATCATCGGTTCCAGCAGGCTGCTCAGGGCGTCCACGGCATTGTTGACCTCCTGCTCGTAGTACTCGGCCACCTTGAACAGCATGGTATCCAGCGCACCGGCCTCTTCACCGATGGCGGTCATCTGCACCACCATGTGCGGGAAAATGTTGACCTGCTTCATGGCCATGTTGACCGGGTAGCCGACCGACACGTCGTCGCGCATGCGCAGGACCTTCTCCTCGTACACCTTGTTGCCGGTGGCGCCGGCCACGATGCCGAGCGCCTCCACCAGTGGCACGCCGGCCTTGAAGGTCACGGCGGTGGTGCGGGCAAAGCGGGCGATCGCGCTGTTGTTCATGATCTGGCCGATCACAGGCACCTTCAGGATCAGGCGATCCATCGTGTGCTGCATCTTCGGCGAACGCCTGTATGCGTAGAGGAAGCCGAACACCGCTCCAAGCACTGCCCCGAGCATTACCCACCAGTACGACACCATGAATCGTGACAGGTTCACGATCATCTGCGTGAAGGCAGGCAGCTCGGCGCCAAAGCCTTTGAACACATCTTCGAACTGAGGCACCACGAAGATCAGCATGATGGAACTGACCAGCATGGCGACAACGATCACCATCACTGGATAGAAGAGAGCCTTTTTGATCTTGCCCTTCAGGCCTTCAATGTTCTCTTTATAAGTGGCGATGGTGTCCAGCACGGTTTCCAGGACACCAGCGCCTTCACCTGCACGCACCAGGTTGCGGTAGAGCTCGTCGAACTGAACCGGATGACGACTGATCGCTTCGTGTAGCGAGGAGCCGCCTTCAATGTCGGTACGGATCGTTTCCACGAGCTTCTTCATTCGTGGATTCTTATGTCCGCTGGCGATGATCTCCAGCGCACTGACGATCGGTACACCCGATTTCATCATGATCGCCATCTGGCGACTGAAGAAGGCGATGTCTTTGGCGCTGACTGCCGACCCCGCACCGCCAAACAATGGCTTGGCCTTCTGCTTGACGATACTGGGCGTAATACCCTGCCGCCGCAGTTCCGCTCTCAGCAGGTTGGCGTTTTTGGCAGGCTGTTCGCCCTTCATCTTGATGCCCCGCTTGTCGGTCCCCTCCCAGACAAACGGTTGCAACTCCATGGTGCTACGCGCCACGGGCTCTTTCTTGATCGCGCTACGGCTGACAGACATACAGGGCTCCCCAGCCACACCATCCCCAGGCGGGCTATCTCGGCGCATGGTAGCCGGTTCCGGGGGGTGTTGGCAGTCCTGCCGGGCGTCGGCTTTGGGCGGCAAGCCCGGACCGGGGGTGTCAAAAGGTGACGCAACAGGTCACATTGCCGGACGCGTCGCAAATTGTTGTGCGGGGGGTTCCAATCCTGAAGATTGGTGCCATGATTGCGCCGGGGAATGCTGGGGAGCATTGCTGGCACTGTTGGCACGCAACCTGCTTCGATCCACCCGCACGGGCGCCCGCCTAGCTCACCCGGTCCGCCGGTCAGGCAACGGCCCAGTGCCCTACTTATTTATCTACCTCTAGGGGATGTACTCATGAAGAAGCAGCAGGGCTTTACCCTGATCGAACTGATGATCGTTGTGGCGATCATCGCCATCCTGGCCGCAATCGCGCTGCCGGCTTATCAGGACTATGTGTCCAAGTCGAAGGTGACCGCTGCGCTGGCCGACCTGGCCTCGCACAAGACTCAGTTTGAAATGGAAGTCAGCGAAGGTCGTACCCCGACGCTCGCAACTGCCGGTTTTCAGGCTGCCTCGACCGGTAGCTGCTCGGGGATTGCGGTCGATGATTCGGGCATGACCTGCACGATCCGTGACCCGGGTCGTATCGGTTCTTCTTCCAAGATCGCTCTTGAATACACTCAGGCGAGTGGCACGGGCAACGCTGCAGTTGCTGGTGGCTTCGTTTGCAAGGCGACCGCGGTTGACGCCAAGTACCTCCCGAATGGTTGCACTGGCAGTTCTGGCACTCCTTCTCAGTAATTTTCCGGCCTCACGTTCGGCAACTCGGCAGACAGTCATCTGACGTCGGGTACTGAAGAAGCCACACAAGGCCCGCTTTATGCGGGCCTTGTGCTTAGGACCCAAGCAGAAGTGGGCAAACTTGGATTCGAGGTTTTAGTTTTTCGCAAGACGAGCCATTTTCTAAAGTCCAACGCTGAGAGCGTTTAGCGAAGCAATGGGGATTGCTTGGGCCAGGGGGAGTCATGAACAAGCAAAAAGGCTTCACACTCATCGAATTGATGATCGTTGTTGCCATCATCGCGATCCTAGCCGCGATTGCGATCCAAGCATTTCCTGCGTACATCGCAAGAACCCAGGTCGCTGCCGCACTTGCGGACATGCATCCCGGGAAAACTCTGGTGGAAGCGGTCATTGTGGAAGGCCGTAGCCCAGCAGTAGTGACGCCTGGCTACCTAGGGCTCACGCGAAGCGTGCATTGTTCAGCGGTAGCTGCACAATTCAGTGATTCCGGAGTGGGGTCTATTCTCTGCACCGTGAAGGGCGCCGGTACTGCGAATGGAAAGGATCTTCTCCTTCGCAGGAGCATAGAGGGCATCTGGTCTTGCGACGGAAGCGCCTTTGAGGTGCGCGTCCGCCCCACTGGCTGCTGACCTGGCAGTAGGCGCCTTAGTGATGTTTGACATACGTCGGCAGCGCTATCATGACGCGGCGCCTCAGATTCCTGCTCCGCGTTCATGATTGGCGAGACGGGGTGCGACAAAGCACAGGGCTCATCCGTGAGCCGCGTGGTCGTTCGATGCGGCCATCGAAGAGAAGGATTGATATGAATGCCGTAACCACCGCAAACCTCGTCGGCATCACTGGCATCGCACGCCGCCTCGTTCAAGACGGCGTGCTTGAAGAGGCCGTCGCCCGCGAAGCCATGGCAAAGGCAGGTGCTGCCAAGCAGCCACTGCCGCAGTGGTTTGCCGAGAAGAGGGTGGTCACCAGCGCCCAGCTCGCCGCAGCGAACTCCCTCGAGTTCGGCATGCCGCTGCTGGATGTGTCGGTGTTCGATAACAATCAGAATGCCATGGGTCTGGTCAGCGAGGAGCTGCTGCGCAAGCATCATGTGCTTCCGCTTTTCAAGCGCGGTGGCAAACTCTTCATCGGCACCAGCAATCCCACGCACTCGCTGGACGAAATCAAGTTCCACACCAATCTGGTGGTGGAGCCAATCCTGGTCGATGAAGACCAGATCCGCCGTACGCTGGAGCAGTGGCAGTCCAAGCAGGACACGCTGGGCTCGGCCCTAGGCGCCGACGAAGAGGGGATGTCCGATCTCGACGTCTCCGCGGGCGACGAAGAAGGCGGTATCAGCGACTCCGGCATCGACGCCAAGGGCGACGACACGCCCGTCGTGAAGTTCATCAACAAAGTCCTCGTAGACGCCATCCGCAAAGGCGCCTCGGACATCCACTTCGAACCCTACGAGGACGACTATCGCGTGCGTCTGCGCATCGATGGTCTGCTCAAGAACGTGGCCAAGGCCCCGGTCAAGCTCAACCAGCGTATCGCCGCGCGCCTGAAAGTGATGGCGCAGCTGGATATCGCCGAGAAACGCGTACCGCAGGATGGGCGCATCAAGCTCAACCTGTCCAAGACCCGCCAGATCGATTTCCGCGTCAGCACCCTGCCGACCCTGTTCGGCGAGAAGGTGGTGCTGCGTATCCTCGATGGCAGCGCCGCCAAGCTGGGCATCGACAAGCTCGGTTACGAGCCGGCGCAGCAGAAGCTGTTCCTGGATGCGATCCACAAGCCGTATGGCATGGTGCTGGTCACCGGGCCGACCGGCTCGGGTAAGACGGTCTCGCTGTACACCGCGCTGGGCATCCTCAACGATGAAACGCGCAACATCTCCACCGCCGAAGACCCGGTGGAAATCCGCCTGCCCGGCGTCAACCAGGTGCAGCAGAACGTCAAGCGCGG
>Ga0302349_1002198_pt1 | contig 12908 bp, 2 predicted proteins | sample PhyAR1_FD_202176 | JGI IMG/M metagenome (GOLD analysis project Ga0302349, IMG submission 202176) | Leaf surface microbial communities from alfalfa plants in UC Gill Tract Community Farm, Albany, California, United States - DLSL A.R1... | ecosystem: Host-associated > Plants > Phyllosphere >...
GCCGGTGCGTCCGGGGAGAGAAACGGTGCCCGGGCGGGATACCGGCAGAAGGGGGTCGGCGCTCACCGGATCATACCCGTGAGGCACGGCTATCATTGCCCGTTCCGCCGGTATGTCAACCCGCCGGCGCCGGCTTCCGGTATGAATTATGCGATTTCAGGTGATTCATCCCTCGTTTCTCACCTGCCTTCCCATGTGGTGGGGGAATAAAAACGCTGTCCGTCTGCGAACCCAAAAATATTCAGGCCCCTGGTGACCCTGAAACGTCTTTTGCCCGGGGACGCTGCCGGCGAGGCGGTATTCCGGCGTTAATATTCTTTCTCCCCTCTTTGCCGCCTGGCCGCAAACGCAAAAATGTGAGTCATGAGGCACCCGTATAATTCCCGGTAACTCACAGGACGGGTCAGGACATAGTGATTACTGTTATCTGGCTTCCTGCAGACCAGACGCGCCGGGTGACATGACGTCATTTCGCCCCGGTCTCCGGAACCGTTTCTCCGCGCTGTATCTGTTTACCGCTTTTCGAACCGCGCGGAGCGATCACTTTCCTTTACTGAGGTAACTATGTCAGAACATATCCAGAATATGCCCCTCTTCGCGGCTCTCGCGGAAAAGCTGAACATCACTACGTTGTCGGAACTCGGGGATTTTTCCCTGGAGCAGGTCCTGGCGGCGGCCGGCGATGACGTTGGCCATGCCGACTGTCACGCGCTGCACGCCGAAGCGGTCCGCCGTCTGGCGCTCAGCACCACGCGTGAGCGTCAAGCCGTCACCCACGCAAACCCGCAGCTGCTGCAGGCCCCGCATCTGGGCATTTCCGCGCCGGCTCACGCGGTTGCCTACGGCAATGACTTTGTGACGGACCGCAATAACCAGTTTGTGAAAGAAGGGGACGTGTCATCCATGTTCTCCCCGGCGGCCTATCTGACCGAGATGTACCACAACGCGGAGCAACTGCACGATAAGGGGAATACGTACCATCTGGATACGCGCCGTCCGGACCTGGCCACCCTGACGCTGAGCCAGGACAATCTTGACACGCCGCTGTCCACCCTGAGCCTGTCGAATGAAATCCTGCAGGCCATGCTGAAAAAGCAAAGCCAGTATAATAGTGACGACAAATTGCACACTGCACTGGCGCAAAACCTGACTCCCCCGGAAGGCCCGTATCACCACGCCTTCTCCGGCATCAGCGAAGCGCTGCGCGAACGCGACGTGTCTCCCCTCACCCTGCTGGCCCCGGAAAACCGTCCGGTGGGCCATGAGGACGTGGCGGCGCTGTGTCTGGCGCTGGGCATTTCCCCGGCGCTGTACGCGCAGCTGACGACGGACATCACGTTTGAGAATGCGAAGGCCGAGTATAAGAAGGTGTTTGGCGACACGCCGCCGGAGGCGCTGCTTAACGCCAGCGCGCTGGCTGCACGCTATAACCTGCCTGAGGCCATGTTTGAAGAGGCGCTTGCCCGCTCGGTGCTCAACGCGCCGGATACCGGCGGGAAGTATGTTGACAATGCCATGAATGCTTCCCTGACGATTGGCGGCGAGACATATTTTACCCGGGTGTTCCGTACCTTCGTCGGCTACTGGGCTAAATTACAGGATAGCATCACGCTCGGTCATCGTGCATCCGGTGAGCGTGAGTTTACGTATATTTCATCGGATAGCTCTCTGTCAAAGAAACTCGCCCGTCTTGTCGTCAACGAGACCACGGTCTGGCAGGGTGAAGGCGAGGTCCTGAGGAGCGGGATCACGCGATCCCTCGGGAAGACACGCCCCGGCGCCGGTACCCTTGAGTTTAACCGCTTAAGTGATAGCTACAACTATTGGGACCGGGTCAAAGCTTATGGCATCACGCTCATCGCTGAGTGCCACTCATCGCACAGCTGGCTGCTGGCACTGCATCATCAGGTGCTGCTGCATCGTGCACTTGGCCTGTCGCTGCCGCTGATTGCCCGCCTCCAGGCCCGCCATGACGACAACACGGCGAGTGTACTGCGAACCGCTGCGTCGTTATTGCGCTTTCAGCGCGATTACGCCCTGGAGGAAGACACGGCCGGCACCCTGACCGGGTTGCATCTGGACGTCATTCCGGCTGGCTCCTGCGCCAGTCAGTACGATCGGGTTTTCAACGCGCCGCCTCTGGATGGGTTTTATATGTCGTATGGAGTCGATTTGCAGCTGGAAGCGGATTACCACACGCTGCAAGAAGAGGACCTTAAATTTTTCCAGCGTTTCTACCGCGCGCTGGGGCTGTCATCGCATCAAGAGTTTCAGATGTTAAATCGTCTGGCGCTACACTTTGAATACTTGACTAATTCACAGGAATGGCTGAGTCACCTCTACCGCGGTAAACTGCTGGCCGATATCCACGGTCTGACCGTCTCCGAGCTCAGCACCCTCCTGCCCCTGCTCGGATTCAACGAACCGCTGTCCGAGGAGAACTTTTCCTCCGTCGTCGACAAAGTCTGGACCGCCACCCGCTGGCTGCGCGCGCAGAACCTCTCCGTCGCCGGCCTGCAGGCCCTGCTGACAGAACTCACCCCGGTGCAGACCCCGGAAATCAGCAGCCTGGTGCTTTCCCTGCGTAATGACGTCGTCCTGCCCGTCGACGCAAACGGTACTCCTGTTGCCCTTAACTACAGTAACCTGATCACTGCTCTGGCTCCGCACATGGCCTCCGCGCTGGGCCTGACCTCGCCGGACATGACTCGCCTGGTCATGCTCTGGGTCGAGCAGAACTATGGCGGTGTCGTCTCCTTCTGGAGCGCTATTGCTTCCCTGAATATCAACGGCACTACGTTTGTCATGCCGGTTGATGCACTGACCTACTGTCAGAGGCTGGGACAACTGGCCGCTATCGTCAAGGGCCTGGACCTGAGCGAACCTGAACTGGGGCTGGCGGTAGATAAACCGAAAGTGCTGAACAAGGATGCTACCCGTACAACACCTTCAGTCGAGAACCTGATGCTGCTGAGCCGCCTTCACGGCTGGGTCAGTGCCCTGGGTGAGCAGGCCTCCGCGGCCCTGACCGCCCTGCAGAAAGGGACGCTGACGGTAAAACTGCTGGCGGAGCTGATGTCCCTGGACGGTCAGGCGCTGGCCGTTGCCGCGAAGCAGGCCGGGCTGGACAAACTCAGCGACTTCATCGCCGTTGAACGCCTGCTGCAGTGGCATCAGGCCGCGCAGACCCTGAACGTCAGCGCCGCCACGGTGGGCGAGCTCTTCGCGATGCGCTTTGTGGCCGACGCCGGCAAGCCGGTTTCCACCCTGGCGCAGTGGCAGACCCTGTCCGGCAGCGTGCTGGCGGGCCTGTCCGGGCGAGAACGTGCGGCGGTCAGCGCGGTACAGGATGAACGCCTGTCCTCCGCCCTGAGCCAGCTGTATATGGAGAAGGTTGCGCCGGCTGAACTGAAGCTGCGCACCCGCGATGACCTCTATGGCTACCTGCTGATTGACAGCCAGGTCAGCGCAGATGTCACGACCACCCGCATTGCGGAGGCCATGGCCAGCCTTCAGCTGTACGTGAACCGCTGCATGCAGCTCGGCCATCTGGAGTCCGGGGTTAAAACCGGGGCGCTGAGCCGTACGTTCTTCCGCGAGTGGGCCACCTATAACCGACGCTACAGCACCTGGGCGGGCGTGTCCCAGCTGGTGTATTACCCGGAAAACTACGTCGACCCGAGCCAGCGTAGCGGGGAAACCACCATGATGCGCACCCTGCAGCAGTCCCTCAACCAGGGTCAGCTGACGCAGGACCAGGTGGAGGATGCCTTTAAAACCTACCTGGCGGAGTTTGAGAAGGTGGCCGACCTGGAGATTATCAGCGGCTACCACGACGGCCTGAACAACCGCAGCGGCCACGTCTGGCTGATTGGCGCCACCCGCGAGTCCACGCCGGTCTACTACTGGCGCCGGGTGGACATGAGCCAGTTTAAGGACGGGGCGTTCCCGGCGACGGCCTGGAGCGAGTGGCAGGAGATCACCGTGGCGGCCACGCCGCTTAACGCCCTGATCCGCCCGGTCATCCGCAACGGGCGCCTGCACCTGGTGTGGGTGGAGCAGCGCCAGGACGGCATGAAGGATGACAAGCCGGTCTGGAAGGCAGACCTGAAAACCGCCCACCTTCGCCAGGACGGGGCCTGGAGCGCGGCAAGGATCTTTGAGGACGCAATAAAGTATGTTTATCTGGCTGACCCCCTCATGCAATTGTCGTGCCTGGAGGACATTACAACAAACTGTGCTGACATCTATTTCTGGAGTAAGAAACAAGGCGCCTCACCATTGATTTATCGTGCGTGTACGCTGTCGGATACCCGACTGACAGATAAAGTGGTCGATAAGGTGCCCGTTTTGGGGCTGTTCAACAGGCAGAGCAGCCTGCCCGTTTGCCACCCGGTATCGCGCAGTGGGGTGTATATCAGCAATTACATCCGCCACTATGATGATTACCTGAAAACCGAGCGTGCCATCCTCACTGAAGTGGGAAATAGCTATAAGCTGAGCTGCGACCTGACGGTGATTAAAGAAAACTATATGCCTTTCAAAAATCCTGAAGTTTATCTGCAGGTTGGCTACGACGTTATTACATACAATCCCCTGAACGCCGGTGAACTCAATACTCCGGGCAGAAGACTCCCGGTGTCCCTGACCTTCCCGGCTTCAGCGATCAGCAGCGAATCCTCCCAGATGGTCACTCTTGCTGTGCGTGAGTCCGGCAATATGATTGGCCCTCCGATAACCATTTTTGAGTTTCTCCGTGATGCGGTGAACGATAACACCCTCCTGACGCTGCATACCGCCGGGAACGGCGCGCAGTCGATGGTCTGGGGCTTTAACGCCGCTAACCGCGTGCGCCTGAACACCCTGTTCGGACCGGAGCTGGTCAGCCGCGCCGCCCGCGGCCTGGACGCTATCCTGAGCCTCGAGTCCCAGTCCCTTCCGGAGCCCGCCATCCAGCCTAAAGGCGCCCGGGTGACCCTGACCCTGGATAAGTACAGCCCCGCTATCCACGGCTCCGGTCGTACCGTCACGCTGCGCCAGAACCTGATCATCGGGATTGATCCGGTCATCCTTTTCAAGGGGGAATTGAGCGCCGACGCCCCCACGCAGGTCACGGTGTTCCTGAAGTATTATGGCAAAGGCAGCCAGCCAAATAACTTATACCTGCAGTATGAATACTACTCAGGCGGCTTTGGAACCATTCGTATCCACAAAAAAGGCGGCGATGCCGACGTCTGGTCGCTGGATACCGATTACAATAACGGCACCTTCCGGGGCCTGATCCGCGTGGACCGCGTGGAGACCTTTGGCGGGGATACACAGCCTGAGCCGATGGACTTCGCCGGCGCCAACGCCCTCTACTTCTGGGAGCTGTTCTACTACGCCCCGATGCTGATTGCCCAGCGCCTGCTCCAGGAGCAGAGCTTCGACGACGCCGGCCGCTGGCTGCGCTACGTCTTCAGTCCGGAAGGCTACGGCGGCAACGCCGACCGCCACTGGAACGCCCGCCCGCTGCTGGAAGACACCTGCTGGAATGAGACCCCGCTGGACAGCACCGACCCGGACGCGGTGGCCCAGAGCGACCCGATGCACTATAAGGTGGCCACCCTGATGCGCCTGCTGGAGTTGCTCACCGCCCGCGGCGACCACGCCTACCGCCAGCTGGAGCGCGACACCCTGGCCGAGGCCAAAATGTGGTACGTGCAGGCCCTGGCCCTGATGGGCGACGAGTCCGTCACCCGCCCGGCCGTCTGGGCCGCGCCGACCCTGAAGGACGCCGCTGGCAAGGTCGTGAACCGCCTGCAGGCGATGGAGGACCACCAGGCGTCGCCGGTACGTATCCTGTCCGCGCAGCCCTATACGGCTAACGCCCTGACCGGGCTGTTTAACCCGCAGCAGAACGCCCGCTGGCAGGCCATCCGCCAGGACCTGATGCAGCGCCTGTACAACCTGCGCCATAACCTGACCCTGGACGGCCAGCCGCTGACGCTGCCGCTGTTTGCCACCCCGGCAGACCCGGCCGCGCTGCTGAGCGCCGCCGCCGCCGCCGGCAAGGGCGGCACGCCACTGCCGACCGGCCGCGAACTGGGGCTGCACCGCTTCCCGCTGGCCCTGGAAAGCGCCCGCAACATGACCGGCCAGCTGATGCAGTTCGGCAACGCCCTGAGCGGCGTGATTGAGCGCCAGGACGCGGAGGCAATGGCGGTGCTGATGCAGACCCAGGGCAAGGCGCTGATGGTCCAGAGTGTGGCGATGCAGAAGAAAACCCTGGAGGAGCTGGGCAACGAGGCGAAGGCCCTGGCCGCCTCCCTGGCGGGGGCGCAAAAGCGCCAGGACTACTATGGCCGCCTGTATGACGAGAACATCAGCGCGGGCGAAGGCTTTGCGCTGGGGGCCCGCGTCACTGCCGGCGCCATGCAGGCCGCCTCCCGTCCGCTGATGGCCGCCGGCGCCGCCGCCAACATGGCACCGAACATCTTCGGGATGGCCGGCGGGGGCTCCCAGTGGGGCAGCATTCCGTTTGCGGCCGGCATGGCGCTGGAAAGCATCGCCGCGGGGATGATGGCCGCCGCCGACGGCGCCGCGCAGGGTGAAATGTACCGCCGCCGCCGCGAGGAGTGGGCGATGCTGCGCGATAATGCGGAAAAAGAGGTGGAGCAGCTCACCGCCCAGCAGGCGTCCCTGACGGTGCGTACTGACGCGGCCGGGCTGCAGCTGAACTACCTGGAAACCCAGCAGGCGCACAACGAGGCCCAGCTGGCCCTGATGCAGCGCAAGTTCAGCAATCAGGCCCTGTATAACTGGCTGCGCGGCCGCCTCTCGGCGCTGTATTTCCAGTTCTACGACCTGACCGTGTCGCGCTGCCTGCGTGCCGAGAAATCCTTCCAGTGGGAGACCGGCGATACGCGCAGCTTTATCAGGCCGGGCGCCTGGCAGGGCACCTACGCCGGCCTGCTGTGCGGCGAAGCGCTGATGCTGAACCTGGCCGCGATGGAGAGCGCCTACCAGAAATGGGAAGCCCGCGCCCTGGAAGTGGAGCGCACCCTGTCCCTCGGCGAGCGCTACGGGAAGCTGTCCACCGGGAAGTTTTCGCTGAAAGACACCATTAAGTCGCAGCTTGGCAACGGTAAGGGCGAGGCCGGCAGCGGTAAAGACACCGTCAGCCTCGATAAGGATATCCTCTCCGTCAGCGTGGAGCTGAAGGGGCTGGGCCTGGCGTCGGACTATCCGGACGGCATGAAGCTCGGCAAGGTGCGCCGCATCAAACAAATCAGCGTCACGCTGCCGGCGCTGCTGGGGCCGTATCAGGACGTGCAGGCGGTGCTGGGCTACACGGGCACCTCCCCGCTGGCCCGCGGCTGCTCCGCCATCGCCGTCTCCCGCGGCATGAACGACAGCGGTCAGTTCCAGCTGGACTTCAACGACGGGAAGTACCTGCCGTTCGAGGGCATTGATATCTCGGATACCGGTACGCTGACCCTGCGCTTCCCGAACGCCACCGGCACCCAGAAGGCCCTGCTGGCCAGCCTGAGCGACATCATTCTTCACGTTCGCTACACCATCCGCGACTGAGTTCCCGGGTTTCGTTAACCATTTAATCACAGGCCCCTCCGGGGGCCTGACAGGAGTATGTTATGCAGGATATTCAGGAACCGGTTGCCGTCACCCAGCTGTCGCTGCCCAAGGGCGGCGGCAGCCTGCAGGGTATGGGCGAGTCCCTGGGCACCCCCGGGCCGGACGGCGTGGCGCAGATGAGCCTGCCGCTGCCCGTCTCCGCCGGGCGCGGCATGGCACCCGCGCTCAGCTTAGGCTACAGCAGCGCCGGCGGTAACGGCCCGTTTGGCCTGGGCTGGCAGGCGGGCGTGATGAGCGTGCGCCGCCGGACCAGCCAGGGCGTGCCCGCCTACGACGACCAGGACGCGTTTATCGGCCCCGACAACGAGGTGCTCGTCAGGGAGCTCGATGGTCACGGCCAGCCTCTGGTGAGGGAAACGACGACGGCGCAGGGCGTGGCGCTCGCGCAGCGCTGGCGCGTGACGCGCTTCCGCTCCCGCACCGGCGCCGGCGCCCCGCGCATGGAGTACTGGCAACCCCTGGCCGCCGGCGCCTTCGCGTTCTGGCTGTGCCACACGCCTGACGGCCAGGTTCACTGCCTGGGACAGCGCGCCGAGGCCCGTCTCTCCAGTCCGGACAATCCGGAACAGATTGCCGAGTGGTACCTGCAGGAGTCCGTCTCGCCGGACGGGGAGCACATCAGCTACCACTACGCCACAGAGAACGACGCCGGCACCGGGGCCGCCGAGCGCGAGGCCCATCCGCGGGTCGCGCAGCGCTACCTGCAGCAGGTCCGCTACGGTAACCGGACGCCCCGGGCGACCCTCTTTGCCTGGGATGCCATCCCGCCCGCGCCCGACGAGTGGCTGTTTACCCTGGTGCTGGATTACGGGGAGCGTCCGGCCGGTCTGAACACGGTACCGGCGCTGGCGACCAGCGGGGAATGGGGGCTGCGCGCCGACCCGTTCTCACGCTACGACTACGGCTTTGAGGTTCGCACCCGCCGCCTGTGCCGTCAGGTGCTGATGTATCATGATGTGGCGGCGCTGGACGGGCGTCCCGCCGCGCCGCCGGTGCTGGTCTCCCGCCTGCTGCTGACCTATCACGCTTCGCCGTCGGTCACCCAACTGACCGGCTGCCGGCTGCTCGCGCATGAGCCGGACGGCACCCCGTGCGCCCGTGCGCCGCTGTCGCTCGGCTATCAGGCCTTTGAGCCACAGCACGCGCCGGCCTGGCGCCCCCTGACCGGCCTGCAGGGGTTCAACGACGGCCTGCGCTATCAGTGGGTGGATCTGTATAACGAAGGTATGCCGGGGATCCTGTATCAGGACGAGCACGGCTGGCAGTACCGCGCCCCGGAGCGCACCCCGGGCACGACGGACGGGATCACCTATGGCCGTCCCCGCCTGTTACCCGTCCCGTCCCTGATGCAGGGCGGGCGCCTGATGGACCTGACCGGAGACGGCCGTCTGGACTGGCTGGTAGCCCGCCCGGGGCTGGCGGGCTTCTACCGCCGTCACCCGGATAAGGGCTGGGGCGATTTTACGCCGCTGGCCGCGCTGCCGACGGAGTTCTGGCAGGACGGCATGCAGTTTGCCGACCTGAACGGCAACGGCGTGTCGGACGTTGCCCTGATTGGCCCGAAAAGCGTGCGCCTGTATCCGGGCACCCGCGAGGGCTTTGCGACCGGCCGTGACGTTGAGCAGGCCGGCGGCATTACGCTGCCGCTTTCCGGCATGGATGCGCGTGAACTGGTGGCGTTCAGTGATTTACCGGGCTCCGGGCAGATGCACCTGGTGCGCGTGCGCCATGACGGCGTCACCTGCTGGCCGAACCTGGGGCACGGGCGCTTCGGCGCGCCCTTTACGGTCCCGGGCTTCAGCCAGCCGGAAGGCGAGTTTGATCCGGGCCGGCTGTTCTTCGCGGACCTGGACGGTACCGGGACCACGGACCTGATTTACGCCCATGCCGATCATCTCTGGGTCTATTTTAACCAGAGCGGTAACCGCTTCGATACCCCTCTGGTGCTGCCGCTGCCGGACGACGTCCGCTTCGATCATACCTGCCAGCTGACGGTCGGAGATCTGCAGGGGCTCGGCGTCTCGAGCCTGGTCCTCAGTCGCCCGCACATGAGCGAGCAGCACTGGCGCTATGACCTTGCCGGCCTTAAGCCCTACCTGCTCAGCCGGGTGAACAATAACTGCGGAGCGGAGAGCCGCCTGCACTACCGCAGCTCCGCCCAGTTCTGGCTGGATGAGAAAGCGGCGGCCGGCGACGGCAATCTGCCGGCGAACCACCTGCCGTTCCCGGTGCATCTGCTGGCCGCCACGGAGTCACTCGATGAAATCACCGGGAACCGTCTGGTCCAGACCGCCACCTACCGGCACGGCGTCTGGGATGGCCACGAGCGCGAGTTCCGGGGCTTTGCCCTGGTGGAAACCCGGGATACGGACGAGCGCGCGCAGGGCAATGCCGAAGAGCGCAGCGCCCCGGTGCTGACCCGACAGTGGTTCCATACGGGCGTCGTCGGGGATGAGCACCGTTATCGCCAGGCCTACTGGACGGGTGACCGCCAGGCGGTGAAGCCGGGTGCCACGCGCCTGACCCGCGCGGAGGGAGACAAGGAGGCGGCGCTGGACGCCCCGGCGGCGTTGCAGTACTGGATGCACCGTGCGCTCAGGGGAAGCCCGCTGCGCACGGAGGTGTATGCCGCCGACGGCAGTGCGCAGGAAACGGTGCCGTACCAGGTCACGGAGGCCCGCTATCAGGTCCGTGTGGTACAGTCTGCCGCCCCCGGTGCACCGTATCCGGTGGTGGCCCCGCAGCCGCTTGAGCAGTGGAGCTATGGCTATGAGCGCGTGGCAGACGACCCGGTTGTCAGCCAGGAGGTCACGCTGGCCACGGATGCGTTCGGCTACCCGCTGCGCACAGTCTCCGTCAGCTACCCGCGACGTGCCCGCCCGGCCGCATCGCCTTACCGTCTGGATTTACCGGAGGGCGCCTGGGAGGCAAGCTATGACGAGCAGCAGGACGTGCTGCGCCTGACGGAAACCGAATACAGCTATCATCATCCGGATACGGTGCACGGCTGGCGCACGGGACTTCCGCATCAGCAGCGCATCAACCTGGTGACGACGTCCGGTGCAGGCAGCACGCCGTACCTGTCTGCGGAAGATTTGCTGCAGGACACGGGGCTGCTGGGCACAAATGCCCCCCGACAGTACGCCGGACACACCACGGTGCACTACACCGCCGGTCGGGCGGATAGCCCGCTGAGCGCGCCGACGGTGCAGGCCCTGGTGGCCTTTGAGGAGAGCGCCGAGCTGGACGCCGACAGCCTGAAGGCGCTGGACGGGATTCTGAGTGCCTCAGAGCAGCTTACGCTGCTGCAGGAGGCGGGCTACACGCAGGCCCTGCCGGCGTTTGCCCGTCCCGGTGAGGCAAAAGTGTGGGTGGCGACCCGCGCACTGACGGATTACGGCAGCGCGGCGCAGTTCTTCCGCCCGCTGGCGCAGCGAGCCTCTACGCTGACGGGCGCCACGACGCTGACCTGGGACCGCCACCACTGCGTCGTGACGGCGACGGAAGATGCGGCCGGGCACCGGACCCGCGCCGTCGTCGACTACCGCTTTATGGTTCCGGTGTGCCTGACGGACATCAACGCCAACGACAGCATGGTGACGCTCGATGCGCTGGGACGGGTGACCAGCAGCCGCATCCGGGGGACGGAGGACGGCCTGCCGGCGGGCTGCCCGACGCCGGAAGCGGTCCCGTTCCGGGTGCCCGCCTCACCTGAGGAGGCCCTGGCGTTGTCCGGTCCGCTGCCGGTCTCGCAGTTTATGGTCTATGCCGACAACGCCTGGGCCCGCCGGGTACCGGATGACGTCGACCCGTCCCTGCGCCAGGCGCTGCATGAGGCCGGGATGATGACGGAGGACGGCTGCCTGTGCGCGCTGGCGTACGCCCGCGCCCTGAAGCGTCCCGGGCTCAGCGTGCTGATGTCCGCACTGGACACGGACAGTGGCCGGGCCCCCCCTCACGTGCTGACGGTGGTCACCGACCGCTATTATCCGGATGCGGAACAGCAGCAGCGACAGCAGGTGGTCTTTTTTGACGGCGCCGGCCGGGAACTCCAGACGGCGCAGCGCGTGCCGGCGGGTGAGGCCTGTCAGCGTCTCGATGACGGCTCCCTGGCCATCGGTGAGGATGGCCTTCCCCGCGAGGCGCACTCCTGGACGCGCTGGGCAATTACCGGCCGCACGGAGTATGACAACAAGGGGCTGGCGGTCCGCCGCTACCAGCCGTTCTTTATCAACAGCTGGCGCTGGCTGCGCGACGACAGCGCGCGTGAAAACGCCTGGGCCGACACGCACGTTTACGATGCGCTGGGCCGGGAAACTGAGGTGCTGACCGCCGCCGGCTGGCGCCGCCGGACGCAGTACACCCCGTGGTTTGTGGTCAGCGAGGATGAGAACGATCTGGCGCACCTGAGCTGATACGTCTCCCCGCCCGGAGGCCGGCCGCCCGCGCCGGCCTCCTTTCTTCTTCCCGCCCGCCTGCCGGGCGTTTTTTTTCATTTTTATCACCACCCGGAATATTTATCATGAGCTTCAGCCCTGCCTGCTTTCAGCACACCCCGACCCTGACGGTAAGCGATAACCGCGGCCTCGCCGTGCGCGCCGTCGCCTTCCTCCGCCACCCTGATACCCCGGACGTCTGCGGCCTGCGCATCACCCGCCATCATCATGACCCCCGCGGCTTCCTCACCCGCAGCGCCGACCCGCGCCTGCACGACGCCGGACTGGCGAACTTCACCTGGCGTCACGCCCTCTCCGGCGCCGTCCTGCGCACGCAGGGCGCCGACAGCGGCACCGCCCTCGCCCTCAGCGACGCCGCCGGCCGGCCCTTTATCGCGGTCAGCAACATCCGCACTGCCCGTGATGGTACGGAGGACACGGGCCAGGCCGTGACCCGCACCTGGCAGTACGAGGACGCCACCCTGCCCGGGCGCCCGGTGAGCATCACGGAGCAGGCTACCGGCGAAGCCCCCCGCGTCGCGGAGCGCTTCGTGTACGCCGGCCGCACGGCGGCGGAGCAGGGCCTGAACCTGGCCGGGGCCTGCGTCAGCCACCACGACACGGCCGGGCTGGTACGGACGGACAGCATCGCGCTGACCGGCGTGCCGCTGTCGGTGACCCGCCGCCTGCTGAAGGAGGCGGATAACCCTGACGTCGTGGCCGGCCGGCAGGGAGCAGGGGTGTCCGTCCGGAACGGCCTGCTGGCTGACGGGGCACACACCACCCTGACCGCCGCGGACGCCGCCGGGGCGGTGCTGGCCACCACCGACGCGAAGG
>Ga0302349_1002199_pt1 | contig 12906 bp, 6 predicted proteins | sample PhyAR1_FD_202176 | JGI IMG/M metagenome (GOLD analysis project Ga0302349, IMG submission 202176) | Leaf surface microbial communities from alfalfa plants in UC Gill Tract Community Farm, Albany, California, United States - DLSL A.R1... | ecosystem: Host-associated > Plants > Phyllosphere >...
GCCAGGCCAAGCTTACGGCCGAAGCGGACAACGACAACTTCAAGGAAGCCGACCTGCAAGGGCACCTGGGCAACGGCAATGGTGGCGCCGACCGCCCCACAGGCAGCAGCAAGCGCAAGGAGCGGCCCCAGGACAACGACTTCCAGCTGAGCCAGGCCCTGAGTCTGCTCAAGGGCCTGAACATCACCAAAGGCAGCTGAGCCACCCATGCGTTATTTGCTGTATCTGCTGATCGGGCTGGTGGCGGGCGTGGCGCACGCAGCGCCCACCGGCCAGGCGTACATGAGCATCATCATCGATGACCTGGGTCAGAGCCCCGAACGCGACAGCCGAACCCTGGCGCTGCCGGGGCCGGTGACCATGGCCATCATGCCTGACACCCCGCATGCCACCGACTTCGCCCGCCAAGCGCACAAGGCGGGTAAAACCGTCATCCTGCACATGCCCATGGACCCGGCCACCGGGCCCTATGCCTGGCACCCCGGCGTGCCGCTGGCCGAGCTTGCCAGGCGTCTTGATGCAGCCCTGGCCAAGGTGCCTTATGCCGCTGGTGTGAACAACCACATGGGCAGCCGTATGACTGCACAACGCGACGCCATGACCTGGTTGATGGGCGAGCTACAGCGACGCGACCTGTTCTTCGTCGACAGCCGCACTAGCGCCGCGACCGTGGCCGCGGCACAAGCTCAGGCACAGGGTACGGCGAACGTGTCCAGGGATGTGTTTCTGGATGACGAGCGCACGCCAGAGGCAATCACGCGCCAACTGCACCAAGGCATCGCCCTGGCGCGCAAGCAGGGGTCAGCGGTGCTGATTGGCCACCCGTATCCACAAACCCTCGAAGTGCTGGAGCGCGAGCTACCCACCCTCGCGCGACAGGGTGTGAAGCTGATCAACCTGCAACAGATGATTGCCGAACGAAGCAACCTGGCCATGCCCGCCCACGGCAAGCAAGGCCGTTACAGCAATCGTTGAGCGGGCGTCGCGTGCGGGCCTGCGAAGCGAGTCGAGCGCGTGCCTTCATGCCAGCGCAGGCACGTCGGTGACGTCTGGACCCTGCCCCCCGGGCGCCGAGCAGAGCACAGGCCATCACAGTCAACAGCGTTACCCGAATGGAATGATGCCCTCGACATCGCCTTTGCGTAGCTGGCCACGGTAGATGGAGAGCACTTCCTGTTTCTTCGCGGCCCGCAACACGGCTTGATGCCCAAGCCTGCGCTGCTCCCACAATTTCAGATGCCCTCGAGAAAATTCTCGATCCGGCGTGTCGACGGCGGGGTAGTGAAAGTGAGCCTCCCAGATAGGCTTGCCTGACGCCCGTTTGATCTCGTAGGTGTCCAAGTAATCGTTTGCCCCCAACGGCACCCTGCGATCGGCTTGACTAATGCTGATCTCACCCAGTCCGTGAAGGAACTTGAGCGCGTTCAAGGTAGGGGTCTTGCAGGTCAGGTAATACGTTTTGAGCAGCTCCTGACGATGGTCTTCGAGCTCGGTGATTGCATGCTCGATTCGCCCTCTCAACGCACTCTCGGCATCCGTTCGGGGCAAAAGCGCCAGATTGCTTTCGAGGTCTTTGACGTGCTGGTCGACAATCGTGGTCAATCCCAGGGGCTCATTCTTGGCGAAAAATTTCTTTGCCATCGCAACCGTGGCATCAACGCCATCGATCAGCTTCTGCGCTTGTCGGCGCAGTTCGCTTAGCCTTATGGCAGGGCCAGGCGAATGTTCGGTCGTGCCTAAGGGCTCGACCTCTTGCCACTGGCTATTCTGCCGGCGAAAGGTTCTCAACACCTTCGCATGACTGTCCACTTGCTGCACCACGGGCAGGCCTGCGTCGTCGACGCTCTCGACACCCACAACGTTACGTCCCTGCTGGGTCCTGACCATTCGACGCACACCGCCGCGCGGCGCATAGACGGGAGCGCGTGGTGCAGAGGTCTTGGTCTGCTCGACCTCACGAAGATTGGCCTGCATTTCCTCGTTGGCCAACAGCTTCAACCGGCGTAGCTCTTCCAGATACTGCTGGAGCTTATCGAGCCGGATAGCTTCAGGTTTGGCGCCGGCCAGGTATTGCGCCATGCCAATGGTCTCTTCGTACGCATCAATCACGTCATTGAGCACAGCGACTCGCTCTTCGCCAGACAGGCTACTGCCAGCCAATTCACCATGTGCACTGCCCGCACTCTTGAGTGCCTTTCCAACCAACATTTCGTTGTACTCGTTGATCTGCTTTTCAGAGGCGCCCCGGAGACGATCAACTGACAGTTCGCCAAGGTCTTCAAGCAGTCGAAACTCAAGATCAATGGCGTTCAATTGGCGCTGTTGAATGATTCTGGTCAGTTCAAGATGCTTGTTTTCGCTCTTGCCATCCTCGTCCTGGAACACAATGTCATTGTCGGCTCGGGTGCTCTCAAGTAGAGGATCAAGTTTAGCGGCCAAGGCCAGCATGTCTTTGGCCCACTGCGTCACGCGTTCGAGCGAGGCGGTCAATTGCTTGTAGCGTTGCTGCTCCTGCTCAGTGGTAGGGAGGACTGCGATTTCCTCAAGCTGTGCGTCTATGGACTCCTCATTGATCATATCCGCCAGCAAGTTGTAATACATCTCGCAGGACCTCAACAGGCCACGTCGGATAATACTGCGTTGATACGCTACCGTGGTCGAGACGAGCTGACTGGAAGGTCTTACCGATCCGCCCGACATGAGCAGAGCGTCGTGCTCGCTGTCGTGTTTGATGAGTGCGTCCAGGTCTTTGCACACATACTGGCGCTGCCTCCTTCTGACTTGGCGCAGTAGACTGATCATTTCCAGCTGCTGTGCATCGGGCGTTTCGACTCGCTCGAGTTCCTCAAGTTTTTCGGTGGTCTTATCCACTTCAGAAGCATGTCGGTCATAGGTCTCGGCCAATGTTTCGCGCGCATACGTCAAGCGCGCATCCTCTTCACGCATGCTCTCTTCGCGGCGCATGTTCTCTTCGCGCACAAGCTGAAGACGGCTCTTGGGCATACCGCCGAGCAAGCGTTGGCCCGAGTCGATACGCCACGCTCCCCCCACATACCTCAACCACGGGCCAGGCTGGCCCTGCGCATCAACGATCCGCACACCTTCGGTATCAACCGATACAGCAAAGGTGCCCATTAGCATTTTTGCGTAGCGCTGCCCATCGACCGTGTAAAGACCTGCGGCCTCCCCGCTGGAAGCGGGCGAGTGCTCTTCCAGATCGATCTGAACGCGCAACCCCAAGACCTTGCTGCGCATTTCGGCCGGCAAGGCATTGAACCCTTCCCCACCAGAGAAGGAGAAATCCATGATCGCCTGCGGCTTGGTGACCGGCCCAGGAAGGTAGACTTTGCCTTGCGTGGGCATATCGGCATCGGCCAGCACTGGGAGTGTCGACCCCGGCGCCAACGTTGAAGGGCGTAAGGCATCGGGTAACTCTACCGGCTTGGCGGCAGTTTTTGGTCCGAACACATGCCCCAGTGCCATTACCAGGTTGAGCACGATATCCACAATGGCAGCCGAGCGCTCGAACGCCGTACCTTCTCGGATGGCTTTTTCGTCGGCCGCCGCGGCATTGAGCGTTTGGACCATCCAGGCTATGGCGCCGACGGGCCCTGTTACCACCATAGAAGCGACATCGAACAGCAACCAGGCACCTTGAGTGAGAATCGCCCACTGGCTTTCTGCGTTGGAAACCGAGCTGCGCTCGGCCAAATCGACCAGCAAATCGCGGTTGGCTCTGTACAGCTTGAGATCGACAGCATCCAACCAAGGCTTGGCCCAGAACTGAGCAGGCGCTACACGCCCGGGCAAGATCGAGGTATCGATGATCGAATGCCCCAGATGAGGCTCGCTGAAGCCGCCGTGGTCGTAGACCGGGCGCACTTCAGGCGTGAGCCAGTCAAGGATGCTGGTCTGCAGCTCAGCATCGTCGCGCACCTGAGCCATCAAAGCGTCCGTACTGGTGAATTCCAGCACGGCCTTCCCGCCGTAGAGGGGCCTGTACAGCACAACGGTCCCTGGGGTTTGATTGACCAGGACATACATGCCATGCACCCGATCGTATTGCTCACTGTCCGGCGCACGTCGCAATGCGAACGGCATCAGTGTGCTGGCCGGTTGCGCTGCGTCCAGCCTACCGCCGCAATAATCGGAAATAGCCTGCAGGCCGATTTCGCTCAACTGTTGCGTCAATTTCGCCAGCAAGGCGCTATTGAGGAATGCGCTTCGCCATTCTCCTGCGAAGCGTTTGACCCGCTCAGGTTGGCGCTGCGCGTCGTCGAGATGGGTGACCACATACGCTGGGTAAGTAGCACCGATGTCTACTCGCCAGACAAGCTGCTTGAGGTAATCAACGGTCAACCAATCCATGATCAGCTGATCTTCACGGTGGCCGATGGCGGTGATGGTCGCTTGCCCGAGCGAACTCAGGTTACCAATGGCAAACTCCGTCAACGTGATAGTGCGCTTTTCCACAACGCCGTCGCCGGCGCCCGTACCTGCCCCGCCAGGAACCCCGTAGGCAGTGCTCAATTCCAGAAGCACATCATCGGGAAAGTAATTGGCATCAACCGGATGGTCCTGCAACAGCTGCTTTCGCAATTGCTGACTGGTGTAGCTGTGAAGATCGAGAATCCCGGACAGTGCCCCTTCCCCGTCCGAGTCGGCCTGGGCCAGGGCAATTTCGAAAAAGGCGCTCTGGCAAGCGAAGCTATCGGCTGCTGCCACCCGAAATACACCTACCGGCGCTTTCTTGAAATCGGACGGGTCGACATAACCTTCGATGAACCATTGCGCAGGATCGCTCAATGCAAAGTAGCCGTTTTCCAACTGCGTGACGTCGGTCAATGGCGCCTTGTACAGGTCGTTCACTTGCCCCAGCATGAGTTCCTGCATCATGGCCGTTTGCTGCGCAAAGGGATCCCCTTCAAGCTCATGCCGATGCCAGGCCATCTCTAGCTCGTCCACAAGGCCGGGATATTCCTGCTGCAGGGCCTGCGCGAACTCATCCAGCGTGTCGAACGCCCAGACCACGCCGGACGGTTTGCACCACAGCACTGTCTCACCCTCGTCCCACTGCCCTTGCACGATAAGATCGGGCAGGAATCGGCTAACGGTGGTGTTCTGATAGGGGCGGGTCATCTCCACCATGAACACCGTCGGCCGCTCACTGGGGCTGCCCAAGAGTCCACGCAAACATGCCTGCTGCCGAGCGCTCAAGCCTTGAAGTGACAGGTTGTGCAGCAGCGCCGTCTTCAAGACCAGTTGCAGCCAGCGGTCACGGCTGACCCCCATGCTGCCGACAGCACGCCAGTACTCGACCTGCGCCGCGTTGAAGTAGCCATCCAGTAAAAGCAGCAGGTCTTCGAAGGCAGGTTGCAGAGCGAAGAGATCGATTTGATCGCCCTCTGCTGTCTCGAACGGATCTGGGATGGCGAAGAAATGTTTGCCGTCGAGCAGCAGATACTGGTTGAAATTGGCCACTGGCGCGAAGTCCAGCACCCGGTTGTGCAGCTTTGCCTTGAGGATCTCGTCCACGAGCGGAAGGGTCGATACGCTTTGCCCATCGGGGTTAGCTCTGACCAGGCTCAGCTGGTTGGCATCCTTGAGCGTGGGGCGATGGACGGCGATCAGGGGGTAGTGCTCGATCAGCAGACCCATGATCTGCCGGCTGGCTACTTGCCGTAATGTAGGCCTGCCTGAAAATTGCGCGTTGACCTGGGCTTTGAGGTCGTATGAAGCGGCTCGAGCGGTGGGCATGGTGGGCCTCCTTGAATCGGGAGACCCACCGTAGCCACGCACGTGTGGTCATCGGCCGTACATATTGCTAGGCCAGGACCAAGCGTCAGCTGTATACCCGCCCCAACACTTGCCGATGGCTCTCGAACTGGTCCAGTACATCGCGCACGATCTGTTCAGGCGCAAAGCCCATCAGGTCATACTCCTGGCTACCGTCGTGCAAATACACTTCGGCACGGTAGAAGCGTTGCCGTACCTCGGGCTCACCTTCGACCGGGGCTTCTGTCGGTGCAGCCATGTAGCCGTCGAGGCTGACTTCATAGACGAAGGGGTTACCTTCTTCCATCATCACCCGCAGGCCCATCATGTTGCGCGATTGGCCGACCCGGGTCTCGACGTCGAAGCCCTGGGTTTGCAACTGAGCCGCAGCATCCTTCAGCGCAGGGCTGACCTGCTTGTCCATGAAGCGCTGCACCACAGCCTGGGTCGGTTGCAGTTCGAGCTGGGTCAGGCGCTCACTGAAGCCTCGACGGCCACGTGCGGCCAGTTCGGCCCGCTCCTGCTCCATGGCCACGTCCTGCCGCATGGCCTTGTACAAGCCGAACATGAACAGCACCAGCACCACCGAGAACGGCAGGCCTGCCAGTACCACCATGGTCTGCATGGCTTCGAAGTTGCCGGCGAACAACAGGCCGATGGTGACCAGAGTGATGATCACCGACCAGAACACCACCATCCAGTGCGGGGCGTCCTCGTCGACCTTGCCGCCTTTGCACGACAGGTTGGCCATCATGACTGCACCGGAATCCGCTGGGGTCAGGAACAGGACGAAGCCCACGAACACGGCCACGCCGATCACGATCTTCGCGGCCGGGAAATATTCCAGCAGCTGGTAGATCGACATGGACGGCTGCTCGAGGGCGGTCTTGCCCAGTTCGACGGCGCCATGGTTGATCACCAGGTCCAAGGCTGTGTTGCCGAAGATCGACAGCCACGCCAGGGTGAAGCCCAGCGGGATCAACAGCACACCGCTGACCAGCTGGCGCACGGTACGGCCCTTGGAGATCCGGGCAATGAACATGCCCACGAACGGGCCCCAGGAAATCCACCAGGCCCAATAGAACACTGTCCACAGGCCCAACCAGCGCTCTGACTTGCCCGACTCACCCTCATACACATAAAGGTCGAAGGTTTTCAGCACGATGCCGTTGAGGTAGTCGCCCACGTTCTGCACGAAGCCGTTGAGCAGGTGCAGGGTCTGGCCGCCCAGCAGTACGAAGATCAGCAGCCCGCTGAACAGCGCGATGTTCAGGTTGGACAGGCGGCGGATGCCGTTTTCCACACCCGAGACCGCCGCCACCGTGGCAACGCCAGCCATTACCAGGATCACTACCAGCAGGTTGGTCTTGCTGTGGTCCATGCCGAACAGGTATTCGAGCCCCGATGCGACCTGCATCGAGCCGATCCCGAGGTTGGTGACCAGGCCCAGCAGGGTCACGAACATGCCGAAGATATCCACAGCGTTGCCGGCAGCGCCCTTGACCCAGCGCTCGCCTACCAGTGGATAGAGTGCCGAGCGCAGTGCCAGCGGCTGGTTGTGACGGTAGGCGAAGTACCCCACGGCCAAGCCCACCAGGGCGTAGATCGCCCAGCCGTGCAGGCCCCAATGCAGGAACGTTAGTTGCAGGCCCTGACGCGCCGCTTCCAGGCTGGCCGGCGTGCCTTCGGGCGGATTGAAATAGTGATCCAGTGGCTCGGATGCGCCGAAGTACAACAGCGAAATACCGATGCCCGACGAGAACAGCATGCCGGCCCAGGCGCCATAGCTGAAGTCAGGCTGATCTTCCTTGCCGCCCAGCTTGAGCTTGCCGTAGTCGGAAAACGCCAGGTAGATGACGAACAGCAAGTAGCCGCAGATCACCAGCATGTAGTACCAGCCGAAACTGCGCGTCAGCCACTGCTGGGCGACGCCCAGTACGCGGCCGGCAGTTTCAGGAACAGCGATAAGCAAGGCAGTCAGAACGAGGATCATCAGCGCCGAGGTGTAGAACACCACGCGGTTGACCCGTACCCTCTCGGCGGGGGGTTTGGTTAGTGAGGCAGAACTCATTGCAAGAAGGCTCCGGGCAGAACGGCAGTGGAGGCTAATCGGTCTTCCTGAGCATTTGGTGGAATACCCCCACTGCATCAGGTGTTATAAAAGCACCCTGGGAATCGCGGTTTCGAACCGATCCGCTGCAACACATACGCCGTTACCACCGCTTCAAACTGCTGCGCAGGGTTGCACATGCGCGCATTGGTCACAGGGATATCGCCCGATCCTGAGGCATGTCGCAGGTTGTTCACGCTGCGACGGCGTCTGCGTCCTTTATCGATCGCCCCCGTACAAGCCTTGCCGGCCCTGGGTTTGCGCGATTTCCTAAGGTTTTAATCGATGCCGCTGGCGCCGCCACATGGGCTGTCAATGGCACAAATTGTCGCAGAGCTTATTCTTTATTGATTGAACGTTCAATCAAAACAAAATAGACTGGTCTTCGCCGAGTCAGACGCTTGTCGTCTGCTGGCAGACCTGAGGAGAAAGCAAGATGCCCAAGGTCGGTATGCAACCCATCCGCCGTCAGCAGTTGATCGAAGCCACGCTACAGGCGGTCGATCAGGTCGGTCTGGGGGACGCCAGCATTGCGCTCATTGCCCGTTTGGCCGGCGTGTCGAACGGCATCATCAGTCACTACTTTCGGGACAAGAACGGCCTGATCGCAGCGACGATGGGCTACATCATGAGCATGCTCAACGAAGGCGTGCGAGCGCGCCGCCAGGCGTTGACGGACAATGCGCCGCGCGCCCACCTGAAAGTGATCATCGAGGGCAACTTCGATGCCAGCCAGGTGAATGGCCCGGCGATGAAAACCTGGTTGGCTTTCTGGGCTTCCAGCATGCACCAGCCCGATCTGCACAGATTGCAACGGATCAATGACCACCGTTTGTACTCCAATCTGTGTTGCCAGTTTCGCCGCGTGCTGCCGCTTTACCATGCACGCAAGGCAGCCCGCGGGCTGGCGGCCCTGATCGACGGCCTGTGGCTGCGTGGCGCCTTGTCGGGGGATGCCTTCGACACTGACCAGGCGATACGGATCGCTTACGAATACATGGATCTACAACTGGCCAAGCAGCACACACTGGGCACCGACCCCGCTGCTGAAAAACGGCGCACGGCCTCTGCCAGCACGGCAGGAGCGTGACGCCCGGCCTACTCACACATTGCACTTGCGAGGACACTATGGCCCGTTTCGGAACGCAAAAACTCTACATCGATGGCGGTTATGTCGACGCTGGCACCGATGCCACCTTCGAAGCCATCAACCCGGCTACCGGCGAAGTGCTTGCCCACGTGCAACGCGCCACCGAAGCTGACGTCGAGAAGGCTGTCGAAAGCGCCGAGCGCGGCCAGAAAGTGTGGGCGGCCATGACCGCCATGCAGCGCTCGCGCATCCTGCGCCGCGCCGTGGACATCTTGCGCGAGCGCAACGACGAGCTGGCCATGCTGGAAACCCTGGACACCGGCAAGTCCTACTCCGAAACACGCTACGTCGACATCGTCACCGGCGCCGACGTACTGGAATACTACGCAGGCCTGGTCCCTGCCATCGAAGGCGAGCAGATTCCGCTGCGCGAATCGTCCTTCGTCTACACCCGCCGCGAACCGCTGGGCGTGACCGCAGGTATCGGTGCCTGGAACTACCCAATCCAGATCGCCCTGTGGAAATCCGCACCGGCCCTGGCTGCCGGCAACGCGATGATCTTCAAGCCGTCGGAAGTCACTTCGCTGACCACCCTCAAGCTGGCCGAGATCTACACCGAGGCCGGCCTGCCGGACGGCGTGTTCAACGTACTGACCGGCAGCGGCCGCGAAGTCGGCAGCTGGCTGACCGAGCACCCGCGCATCGAGAAGATCTCCTTCACCGGCGGCACCACCACCGGCAAGAAGGTCATGGCCAGCGCCTCGAGCTCCTCGCTCAAGGAAGTGACCATGGAGCTGGGCGGCAAGTCGCCGCTGATCATCTGCGCCGACGCCGACCTGGACAAGGCCGCCGACATCGCCATGATGGCCAACTTCTACAGCTCGGGCCAGGTGTGCACCAACGGTACCCGCGTGTTCATCCCAGCCGAGCACAAGGCCGCTTTCGAAGCCAAGATTCTCGAGCGCGTGGCGCGCATCCGTGCCGGCAACCCGGAAGATGAAAACACCAACTTCGGCCCGCTGGTCAGCTTCCAGCACATGGAAAGCGTGCTGGGCTACATCGCCAAGGGCAAGGAAGAAGGTGCCCGCGTACTGTGTGGCGGCGAGCGCCTGACCGAAGGCGACTTCGGCAAGGGTGCCTTCGTGGCCCCGACCGTGTTCACCGATTGCCGCGACGACATGACCATCGTCAAGGAAGAGATTTTCGGCCCGGTCATGAGCATCCTCAGCTACGAGACCGAGGAAGAAGTGATCCGCCGCGCCAACGACACCGAATACGGCCTGGCAGCCGGCGTGTGCACCAACGACCTGAACCGTGCCCACCGCATCATCCACCAGCTTGAAGCGGGCATTTGCTGGATCAACGCCTGGGGCGAGTCCGCAGCCGAAATGCCGGTGGGTGGCTACAAGCAATCGGGCGTTGGTCGCGAGAACGGCATCAGCTCGCTGGCCCAATACACCCGCATCAAGTCGGTACAGGTCGAGCTGGGCGACTACGCGTCGGTCTTCTGACCGCCCGTAGCACGCCAGCCCATGCTGCAGGACAGCGCCGGTCGTTGACCGACCGGCCCTTGCAGCACTCATCCATTTGCGCGTGAGGCCAGGCTGCACCCAGGTGCAGCGCCAGACGCGCAACTGCTTCCGGAGGAAGCTTCCCCATGGAATACGATTACATCATCGTTGGTGCCGGCTCTGCCGGTAACACCCTGGCTACTCGCCTTACCGAAGACGCAGGCACCACCGTACTGCTGCTCGAAGCGGGCGGCCCTGACTATCGCTTCGACTTCCGCACCCAGATGCCAGCCGCCCTGGCCTTCCCGCTGCAAGGCCGTCGCTACAACTGGGCCTACGAGACCGACCCGGAGCCGCACATGGACGGCCGCCGCATGGAATGTGGCCGTGGCAAGGGCCTGGGTGGCTCCTCGCTGATCAACGGCATGTGCTACATCCGCGGCAACGCCCTGGACTTCGATGGCTGGGCTGAGCTGCCAGGCCTGGAAGACTGGGCCTACCTGGACTGCCTGCCGTACTTCCGCAAGGCCGAAACCCGCGACATCGGCCCCAACGACTATCACGGTGGCGACGGCCCGTTGAGCGTGGCCACGCCCAAGGCGGGTAACAACCCGCTGTTCAACGCCATGGTCGAAGCTGGCGTACAGGCCGGCTACCCGCGCACCGAAGACCTCAACGGCTACCAGCAAGAAGGCTTCGGCCCGATGGACCGTTCGGTGACCAAGAATGGCCGCCGCTCCAGCACTGCCCGCGGTTACCTGGACCAGGCCAAGAAACGCCCCAACCTGACCATCGTGACTCACGCCCTGAGCGACCGCGTACTGTTCGACGGTAAGCGCGCCATTGGTGTGAGCTACCTGGTGGGCGACAGCGAAGAGCGCGTCGAAGCACGCGCGCGCAAGGAAGTGATCGTCAGCTCCGGCGCCATCGCCACGCCGCAACTGCTGCAGCGCTCCGGTGTAGGCCCGCGCGCCCTGCTCGAAAGCCTGGACATCCCGGTCGTTCACGACCTGCCAGGGGTTGGCGAAAACCTGCAGGATCACCTGGAACTGTACCTTCAGTACGCGTGCACCCAGCCCGTATCGCTGTACCCATCGCTGCTGTGGTGGAACCAGCCGGCCATCGGCGCGGAGTGGCTGTTCAACGGTACCGGTATCGGGGCCAGCAACCAGTTCGAGGCCGGCGGTTTCATTCGCTCGCGCCCTGAATTCAAATGGCCGAACATCCAGTACCACTTCCTGCCGGTTGCCATCAATTACAACGGCTCCAAGGGCGTCAAGGAACATGGCTTCCAGGCGCACATGGGCTCGATGCGCTCGCCTAGCCGCGGCCGCGTGCAGGTCAAGTCCAAGGACCCACGCCAGCACCCGAGCATCCTGTTCAACTACATGGCCACCGAGCAGGACTGGGAAGAATTCCGTGACGGTATTCGCCTGACCCGCGAAATCATGGCCCAGCCGGCGCTGGACCCGTACCGCGGTCGCGAAATCAGCCCAGGCGCGCATGTGCAGACCGATGAAGAGCTGGACAAATTCATCCGGGAGCACGCCGAAACCGCCTACCACCCATCCTGCTCGTGCAAGATGGGTACCGACGACATGGCGGTGGTCGATGGCGAAGGCCGCGTGCATGGCATGCAGGGCCTGCGTGTAGTGGATGCGTCGATCATGCCGATCATCATCACCGGCAACCTCAACGCCACCACCATCATGATTGCCGAGAAAATCTCGGACAAGATCCGTGGTCGCAAGCCGTTGCCGCGCAGCACTGCCAAGTACTACGTGGCCAACGACGCGCCGGTCAAAGGCAAGCCCATGCGCGAAGTGAAGCAGGGCTGATCAGCAAAAGGGGCTGCCTGGCAGCCCCTTTTTTTTCGGGTCAGCGAACGACGATTCCGCGCGCTGCCATATAGGCCTTGGCCTCAGGCACCGTGTACTCCCCAAAATGGAAGATGCTGGCAGCCAACACGGCACTGGCATGCCCTTGCAAGATGCCATCGGCCAGGTGCTGAAGGTTACCCACCCCGCCCGAGGCGATCACCGGGATGCTCAACGCATCGCTGATGGCACGGGTCACGCCCAGGTCGAACCCGTTCTTCATGCCATCCTGGTCCATGCTGGTCAGCAGGATCTCGCCCGCGCCCAGGCCTTCCATCTTCTTGGCCCACTCTACCGCGTCCAAACCGGTCGGCTTGCGTCCGCCGTGGGTGAAGATTTCCCAGCGCGGCGTTTCGCCAGGGCCGGATACCTGCTTGGCATCGATGGCCACGACAATGCACTGCGAGCCGAAACGATCGGCGGCCTCGCCCACGAATTCCGGGTTGAACACGGCGGCAGTATTGATCGACACCTTGTCGGCACCGGCATTGAGCAGGTTGCGGATGTCCTGCACGGTACGCACGCCACCACCGACGGTCAGCG
>Ga0302349_1002200_pt1 | contig 12890 bp, 8 predicted proteins | sample PhyAR1_FD_202176 | JGI IMG/M metagenome (GOLD analysis project Ga0302349, IMG submission 202176) | Leaf surface microbial communities from alfalfa plants in UC Gill Tract Community Farm, Albany, California, United States - DLSL A.R1... | ecosystem: Host-associated > Plants > Phyllosphere >...
CCAGGTCGTAATCCATGGCCAGCCAGTCGCCCTCGGCCACGTCTGGACGGGCGGTCACGTCGACCGCCAGCAGGTCCATCGATACGCGGCCGAGGACCGGCAGGCTCTCGCCATCCGCCACCGCCGCCCCCAGCCCGGAGAGCGCGCGGCGATAGCCGTCGGCATAGCCCAGGTTCAGGATCGCGACCTCGGTATCGGCGGGCGCGGTCCAGGTGGCGTTGTAGCCGACCGTCTCGCCCGCAGGCACAAGGCGGCGCTGGAGGATCTGCGCTTCGGGCCACGCGACCTGGCGGAGATGCCCCGCCATGTCGGGGCGCGGCAGGCCGCCATACAGCGCCAGTCCCGGCCGGGTCAGGTCGAAATGATACTCCGCGCCCAGCCCGATCCCGGCCGAATTGGCGAGGCTCATGCGTCGCGCGCCGGTGCGCCCCTTCAGGCTGGCAAAGGCCTCCCGCTGGTGCCCGTTCATCGGCACATCCTCATCGGCGCAGGCGAGATGGCTGATAAGCGTCTCGATCGTCAGGCCCTCGAGCAGGCCATCCCGCACCGCCTGCACCGACACGCCCAGCCGGTTCATGCCGGTATCGACCATCACGTCACACACGCCGCCGCCGCTGTCGCGCCAGCGCGCGATCTGTTGGGGGGTGCTGAGCACCGGGCGGGCGAAGCCGGCCCTGGCGGCGGGCAGGTCCTCGGCGCGCAGGCCGTGCAGGACCGACAGCGTAAGGCCCAGCGGGGCCAAGCCTTGCGCCTCGGCCCAGTTGGCGACGAAGAAATCACGACACCCGGCCTTGGCCAGCGTTTCGGCCACCAGCCTCGCGCCCAGGCCATAGCCGTTCGCCTTGACCGCCGCGCCGCACGCCGCCGCCCCGCTCAATCGGTCCAGCGCCTGCCAGTTGGAAACGAGCGCATCGCGGTCGACACGCAGGCGGAGGGGAGCGGGTATTTCCATCACCCTGCGGGCTTTAGGCCGCATTGGTCAGGGGGAAAAGGCGAGATGGACGTAAACCGCCCTCCGTTCAGCCTGAGCGAAGTCGAAGGCCACGTTCCGCCTTCTCCGCACGCCATTGTCGAAGGGATCCCCTTAGAGTCGAAAACGATCAACTCTGCTCACCCCTCCCCTGAAGGGGAGGGGCTAAAACCGTGCAATGCTGATCGCTTTCAACTCTAGCCTTCGCTCAGGCTGAACCGAGTTGGGATTTGAATTCAGCGCAAGGTGCGGATGATTCCAGAAAAATCCACCGGCGGCTGCCCTTCGCCGACGAATGCCGTGTAAAGCTCGGCCGCCCGTTCGCCCATCGGGGTGGCGGCGCCCGCATCCTGCGCCGCCTGCATCGCCAGCTTCAGGTCCTTCAGCATCAGTGCCGCGGCGAAACCGCCCTGATAATCGTGATCGGCGGGCGTCTCCGGTCCGACACCGGGAACGGGGCAATATTTGGTCATCGACCAGCTCTGCCCCGACGAGACCGAGGCGATGTCGTAGAAGGTCTGCGCCTCCAGCCCCAGCTTCTCGGCCAGTACGAACGCCTCGCAGGTCGCGATCATCGTCGCACCGAGCAGCATGTTGTTGCAGATCTTCGCCGCCTGCCCTGCGCCGTTTCCGCCCGCATGGATCACCGCCTGACCCATGGCGGACAGGAAAGGCTCGGCGCGCCGGAAAGCCTGTTCGGACCCGCCGACCATGAAGGTCAGCGTGCCGGCCTTGGCGGCCGCGATCCCGCCGGAAACGGGCGCATCGACCGCCATCATACCCTTGGCCTGCGCGGCCTCGGCCACCCGGCGCGCGGTGGCGACGTCGATGGTCGAGCAGTCGATCAGGATCGCGGAGGGCGGCGCGGCGGCAAAGACGGCATCGGCATAGACGCGCTCGACATGGGTTCCGGCGGGCAGCATGGTCAAGACCGCCTCGACCCCATCCATCGCCGCGACGGCGCCGTCGACCGGCAGGCACCCGGCCGCCTTGGCCGCCGCCAGCGCGTCCGCCGACAGGTCGAAGGCGCGGACGTCATGCCCCGCCTTTGCGAGGTTGGCGGCCATGCCGCCGCCCATATTGCCCAGGCCGATAAAGGCGATCCGCGCCATGATGCTCTCTCCTGTTTTTTCTCTTCTTTTTGCTCCCCTCCCGCAGGCGGGAGGGGTCGGGGGAGGGAAACGCCACACGCGATGGTCTCTGTGAGACTCCTGCCCTCCCCCATCCCCTCCCGCTTGCGGGAGGGGCGTGGGACTCAGTTGCCGGTCCAGTTGGGGCTTCGCTTTTCCACGAACGCGGCCATGCCTTCCTTCTGGTCGGCCGAGCCGAACAGGCCGTGGAACAGCCGCCGCTCGAACTGCACACCCTGAGCCAGCCCCATGTCGAAGGCGGCGTTGACCATTTCCTTGTTTGCCTTGACCGCGATCGGCGCCATGCCCGCAATCGTCGCGGCGGTCTTCATCGCCTCATCGACCAGATCGGCGGCGGGGACGATCCGCGCGACGAGGCCTGCGCGCTCGGCTTCCTCGGCATCCATCATGCGGCCGGTCAGGCACATCTCCATCGCCTTGGCCTTGCCGACCGCGTGCGCCAGCCGCTGCGAGCCGCCCATGCCCGGCGTCACGCCCAGCTTGATCTCGGGCTGGCCGAATTTGGCGGTGTCGGCGGCGAGGATGAAGTCGCACATCATCGCCAGTTCGCACCCGCCGCCCAGCGCATAGCCCGCGACCGCCGCGATGATCGGCTTGCGGGTGCGGGTAAACTCGTCCCAGCCGGTAAAATGGTTTCGCCCGTACATCGCGGCGAAGTCCATCTCCTGCATTTCCTTGATGTCCGCACCCGCCGCGAATGCCTTCGCGGAGCCGGTGATGACGGCGCAACGCTGTTCGGGATCGGCGTCATAGGCGCGCATCACGTCGAGCAGCTCGGCCAACAGCTCGGCATTCAGCGCGTTCAGCGCCTGCGGCCGGTTCAGCGTCACCAGCGTCACCGCCTCGCGGCGCTCGACGATCAGGGTGTTATAGTCGGTCATGCGAGCGTCCTTCTCAGCGGTCGTCGGGAGTCCAGGCCTGCCCGTCGGGCATGGCTGCGAAGATATGGTCGATCATCGTATCGGTCACGCCCTCGGGCGTGGCGGGGTCCCAGCGCGGCGCATTGTCCTTGTCGACGATCAGCGCGCGGACGCCCTCGACGAAATCGGGGCGCTGCACCACGCGGGAGGCGACGCCGTACTCGCGGCGCATCTCGTCGGCAAAGTCGGTGGTCAGCCTGCCCTCACGCAGCAGGCGGAGCGACACCTTGCAGGCTTGCGGCGACTTGGTGCGCAGCACGGCGAGTTGCTGCGTCGCCCATTCACCGTCGTCCGCCTCCAGCGCGGCGATGATCTCCTCCAGCGTGTCGGCCGCGAACAGCCGGTCGATCTCGCCAGCATGGGCCATGATCTTCGCGCTCGGCGCGGGTGTCGACAGCCGGTCGAGCGTCGCGGCGATCTCCTGCGGCGCCGACGTAATCGCGGCCTTAGCCTCCTCCAGCGCGGCGGCGGGCAGGTAATGCGTTGCCAGGCCCAGCGCATGCGCCTCCGCCCCGTCGAGCCGGTGACCGGTCAGCGCGAGGAACTCGCCCATCCGCCCCGGCAGGCGCGAGAGATACCAGCCGCCGCCGACATCGGGGAACAGGCCGATCCCCGTCTCGGGCATGGCGAAGCGGGTATTCTCGGTCGCGACGCGGAAGCGGGCGGGCGCGGAAATGCCGACGCCGCCGCCCATGGTGATGCCGTCCATGAAGGCGACAATGGGCTTGGCATAGGTGAACAGCCGGTGGTTCATCCGATATTCGGCGTGGAAGAAACCCCGCGCGGCCTCGCCGTCACCCGCCCCGCTTTCCGCCAGCAGGCGGATATCGCCGCCCGCGCAGAAACCGCGCCCCTCGGCATGGTCGATGATGATCGCCTCGACGCCCAGATCGCCGCGCCAGTCCTCCAGCGCGGCCAGCACGCCCTCGCACATCGCCTGAGTCAGGGCATGGATCGCCTTAGGCCGGTTGAGCCGGAGACGGCCCACCGGGCCTTCGCGGGTGACGATCAGGTCTTGGATCATGCCTCTACCTTATTCTCTTCTTCCACCCCGGCGAAGGCCGAGGCCCAGATGCCGCGCATCAGGTGGCGCGCCATCGGCCAGTCTGCAACTGGACCCCGGCCTTCGCCGGGGTGGTTGCGTTTGGGGAACGTCAGTCCTTCAGCAAATCCCGCCCGACGATCATCCGCATCACCTGGTTGGTGCCCTCCAGGATCGAATGCACCCGCAGGTCGCGCCAGAAGCGCTCGATCGGATAGTCCATCAGATAGCCATAGCCGCCATGCAGCTGTAGCGCGCGGTCGACCACCGACGATCCGGTATCGGTCGCCAGCCGCTTGGCCATGGCGGCGAAGCGGGTCTTGTCTGGGGCGTTATCGGTCACCTTGGCGGCAGCGAGGTAGAGCAGCGCGCGGGCCGCCTCCAGCTCGGTCGCCATGTCGGCGAGGGTGAACTGGGTATTCTGGAACTCGGCGATCGCCTTGCCGAACTGGCGACGATCCTTCACATAAGCCACCGACTCGTCCAGGCAGCGCTGCGCCCCGCCCAGCGAACAGGCGCCGATGTTCAGCCGCCCGCCGTCCAGCCCCATCATCGCGATGCGGAACCCCTCGCCCTCCGCGCCCAGCCGGTTGGCGACCGGCACGCGGACATTGTCGAACATCACCTGCCGCGTCGGCTGCGAATGCCAGCCCAGCTTGCGCTCATTCGCGCCGAAGGAAACGCCGGGCATGTCCTTGTCGATCACCAGGCAGGAAATGCCCTTGGGGCCGTCCTCGCCGGTGCGGGCCATGGTGACATAGACCTCGTTCTCGCCGCCGCCCGAGATGAACTGCTTGGAGCCGGAAACGAGATAATCATCGCCATCACGGACCGCACGGGTCTTGAGCGCGGCGGCGTCGGAGCCGGAACCCGGCTCGGTCAGGCAATAGCTCGCCATGCGATCCATGGTGACGAGGTCGGGAAGGTAACGGCCCTTCACATCCGCATCGCCGAACCGGTCGATCATCCACGACGCCATATTGTGGATCGAAATGAAGGCCGAGGTCGAAGGACAGCCATAGGCCATCGCCTCCATGATGAGCGCCGCCTCCAGCCGCCCCAGCGCGATGCCGCCGGATTCCTCGGAGACGTAGATCGCGGCGAAGCCCAGCTCGGCCGCTTCCCTGATCGTGTCGCGGGGGAAGATGTGCTTCTCGTCCCACTCGGCCGCGAACGGCGTGATGCGGTCGGCGGTGAAGCGGCGCGCCAGTTCCTGGATCTCGCGCTGTTCGTCGGTGAGGTCGAATTGGGTCATCGGGTCTTCCATCTCTTAAGCCCCTCCCGCAGGCGGGAGGGGTTTGGGGAGGGCAGGGAGTCTCACCGAGACCATCGCTCGTGGCCTTCCCTCCCCCATCCCCCCCCCGCCTGCGGGAGGGGCGTGCCTAGGTTCAGGCCATCGTCGGGATCACGAACGTATTGCTTCCATCCGGCGAGCCATCGGGCCAGCGCTGGGTCACCGTCTTCACCTTGGTCCAGAAGCGGACGCCCTCCATGCCGTGCTGGTTAACGTCGCCGAACGCCGAGCGCTTCCAGCCGCCGAAGCTGTGATACGCCACCGGCACCGGGATCGGCACGTTGATCCCAACCATGCCCACCTCGACCCGCGCAGCGAACTCGCGCGCGGCGTGGCCGTTGCGGGTGAAGATGGCGACGCCGTTGCCATATTGATGCTCGCTGGGCAGGCGCACCGCCGTCTCGAAATCGGGGGCGCGAACGATCTGGAGGACGGGGCCGAAGATTTCCTCCTTGTAGCTCTGCATCTGGGGCGTCACCCGGTCGAACAGCGACGGGCCGATGAAGAAGCCTTGCTCATAGCCCTGCAACTGGAAGCCGCGCCCGTCGACGACCAGTTCCGCACCTTCGTCGACGCCGGTCTGGATCCAGTCCTCCACGCGGCGTTTGTGCGCGGCGTTCACGACCGGGCCGTAATGCGCCTGCGCATCGGTCGAGACGCCGACCCGCAGCGCGTCGATCGCGGGGATCAGCTTTTCGCGCAAGGCATCCGCCGTCTTGTCGCCCACCGGCACGACGACGGGCAGCGCCATGCACCGCTCGCCCGCCGAACCGAAGGCCGCGCCCGACAGGTCGGCGACCACTTGGTCGAGATCGGCGTCGGGCATGACGATGCCGTGGTTCTTGGCCCCGCCCATCGCCTGGACGCGCTTGCCCGCCTCGACCCCGCGCCGGTACACATAATGCGCGATGTCGGACGAACCGACGAAGCTGACCGCGCTGATCGCCGGATGGTCGAGGATCGCATCGACCATCGCCTTGTCGCCGTGGACGACCTGAAGGATACCCTCGGGCGCACCCGCTTCGCGCATCAGTTCGGCCAGGCGCACCGGGACCGAGGGGTCCCGCTCGGACGGCTTCAGGATGAAGGCGTTGCCGCAGGCGATGGCGACGCCGAACATCCACATCGGGATCATCGCGGGGAAGTTGAACGGCGTGATGCCCGCCCCGATGCCCAGCGGCATGCGCATCGAATAAACGTCGATGCCCGGTCCCGCCCCTTGCGTATATTCGCCCTTCAGCGCGTGGGGGATGCCGCAGGCGAACTCGATCACCTCCAGCCCGCGCTGGATATCGCCCTTGGCGTCGGCGATCACCTTGCCATGTTCGGAGGAGAGCAGATGCGCCAGCGCGTCCATATTCTGCTCGACCAGTTCCTTGAACCGGAACAGCACGCGCGCGCGGCGCTGCGGATTGGTCGCGGCCCAGCCGGGTTGCGCGGCTTGCGCGGCGGCGACGGCGCGTTCCAGCAGCGCGGCATCGCCCAGCATCACACGGGCCTGAACCTGGCCGCTATTCGGGTCGAAGACGTCGCCCTGGCGGGTCGAGGCAGCGTCGGTCGCGGTCTGTCCGCCAGCAACCATATGGTCGATCACGCGCATAAACTCTCCTGTTTCGGGTCTGGTGCCCGACTCTCTGGCTTGTAATTATATTGCTCGTGCGTGAAATCCAAGTCGGGTCGACCAAAAAGGCGGCGAGGCCGTTTCCGCGTGCGTCAGGCCGTCGGACGGAGCCGCCATGCCGCCCCCGCCGCGATCAGCGCGCCTGCCACCGCCGCCGCCAGCGCGGTCAACCCCCAGAGCGGAAAGGCCAGCGCCCCCAGCCCCGCACCGACCAGAAATCCGCTCCAGAGCAGCAGATAGGGCAGCCAGCCCCAACGCGCGCGCCCCGCGACGCTGTGCGCCAGATGCTGTCCGATCTTGACCAATGTGCCGGTCATATAGGTGACGCCGATGCTCACCTCGCCATCACGCTCGAAGGTGGCGTTGGTCGCACCCATCACCAGCGCCATGGCGGGGGCCGCCCGGCCGCCCAGCACCACGACGCCGCCCAACAGCAGGGCGACCAGCACCAGCACCGCGACCTGCCCGACCCGCGGCAATGCCAGCCGGACCAGCGTGCCGACCAGCACGCCCGCGACGAACAGCGCCAGCAGCATCGCCAATATCGCGACCCCGCCCGACATAGGACCTTGCGGCGCGATCAGCCGGACTGCCAGCATCGTGCCATTGCCGCTCATGAAGGAGACGAAATAGCCGCCAAGCTGCTGAAATCCGATCGCATCGACATAACCGGCCAACAGGGCCAGCCAGATGGCCAGCGGCCAGGATCGGCGATCGGATCGGATCATGGCGGGCAGCTATATCGCGGCGGATGCGGCGCGACCAAAGGATATTGCGGTGCGTGAAGGGATCGGATCGCGGACAGGCGCGTTGGCGCGGTTCCGAATTGGGGGAGTTGGCATAGCGGGCGCGCTCGTGGAGATCTGGTTGACCGTGTCGTCGCTGTCTTCGCTTGTCATCATCATGATCGCGCTGGGTCACAGCGACATGCGTCGCGAAAAGCGCCTGCGCCCCCGGACGATTCCACGTCGTCGCGCGCGTCACACCCTTCCCTGACGCACGCGACGCCACTCGATCAGAACATGTGAAGCAGCCGGTCGAGCAGGCCGGGCTTGCGCGTACGCATCGCCAGATAGCGCGCACGATCCTCTGCCGCACGACGATAGAGCGCATCCAGACGCTGCTCTCGCGGCATGTCGGAAATCCGTGGCGGCGGCATGTGACTGGCCATTTTACACCCTCCCTTATGTCGAGCCGTTGGATTTCAACGACGAACCGTGACTTTTGTTCCGGACAGGTGACAGGGCGGTCATATCGGCAAGCCTCCCCCCAAGATATTGGAATCGGGTCGTTCGGGCAATTTTCGCAGGTTTTCGAACCGTCCGGCGGCGTGCAATCATGAACGTCTCGTAAGGAACCCGTAAGGGGTGCGTCAGGGATTTGCCCCTATCGGCCGGGCTAATATCCGCCTTCTTGCGCCGAAAGACACCGATGCACGTCAATCCCGCCGACGCAACGCTACCCGAAACCCGCCGCCTGTCCTCCGCACAGCAATGGCGCTGGGTCGGCATCGCCGCCGCCGTGCTGATCGGGGCGCTGGTCCTGTTCACGGTCATCGGCAAGCTGACGCACAAGGAGGAAACGCCCCCCGCCCCGCCGCCGCCGGGCACGCTGCGCCTGTCGAAGGACCAGCTGGCCGCGATGCCGACGATGCGCGTCGGACTGGGCGCGTCGGGCGACCAGACGATGGCGACCGGCGCGATCACCGTCGATGCGACCCGCTCGACCCCGGTGCTGATGCCCTATGCGGGGCAGGTGGTGCGCGTGCTGGCTGATGCGGGCCAGACGGTTCGCCAGGGCCAGCCGCTGCTCCTCATCAAGACCAGCGATTTCGTCGATGCCCGCTCGGGCCTCTTCTCGGCCCGCGCCGCCTACCAGAACGCGCAGGCGCAGCTGGTCGCCGCGCAGCGCAACGCCGACCGCCAGCAGCAAATCTATGAAACCGCCGGTGGCGCGCTGAAGGATTATCAGCAGGCCAAGGCCGACCTCGCCGCCGCACAGGCGACCGCGCGCACCGCCGCCGCCTCGCTGGGCGCGGCGCGCGACAAGCTGGCGATCCTGGGCAAGTCGCAGGGCGAGATCAACCGGCTGGAGAATGTCGGCGAAGTCTCCGGCATCCACGACATCACCACGCTGCACGCGCCGATCAGCGGCGTCGTCGCCTCGCGCGATGTCGCGCCGGGGCAATATGTCTCGCAGGGCGGCGACAAGCCGGTGATGACCATCACCGATCCGTCGCGCGTATGGCTGGTCGCGCAGGTGGCCGAGAGCGATGCCGAGAATGTCCGCGTCGGCGATCCGGTCGAGGTGACGACCCCCGCGCTGCCGGGCCGCGTCTTCCACGCGACGATCGACCTGGTCGGCGCCGCACTCGACCCGCAGACGCACCGCCTGCCGGTCCGCGCCTCGATCCCCAATCCCGACAAGGCGCTCAAGCCCCAGATGTTCGCCAGCTTCGCGATCAAGCATCTGAACGCGGGCGAAGCGATCCGCGTCCCCGCCGCCGCCGTCATCCATGAAGGCGACACCGCGCGCGTCTGGATCATGCGGCCCGACGGCCTGCTGGTCGCGCGCGACGTGACGACGGGCGATTCCGCCAATGGCCTGGTCACCATCACCCAGGGCCTGAAGCCGGGCGAGAAGATCGTCACCTCGGGTGCGCTGTTCGTGAACGAAGCGGGGATCGGCGAATAATGAACCGCATCGTCGACTTTGCGCTGCGTCAGCGACTGCTGATCGTCGGCCTGTTCTTCGCGATGATCGTCGCTGGCGTCATCGGCTTCATCAACCTCAACATCGAAGCCTATCCCGATCCCGTCCCCCCGATGGTCGAGGTCATCACCCAGACGCAAGGGTTGTCGGCCGAGGAGATGGAGCGCAACGTCACCATCCCGATCGAGGTCCAGATGGCGGGCATCCCGCACCTGACCGCGATCCGCGCGATCAGCCTGTTCGGTCTGTCCGACATCAAGATTCAGTTCACCTACGATTACACCAACGAGCAAGCGCGCCAGCAGGTCATCAACCGCCTGTCGCAGCTGCCGCCGCTGGCCGGTGGCGCACAGCCGACGCTGTCGCCGACCTCGCCGGTGGGGGAAATCTATCGTTACCGCATCGCCGCGCCCAAGGGCTATTCGGTGATGGACCTCAAGACGCTGCAGGACTGGGTGCTGCAACGCCGGTTCAAGCGGATTCCGGGCGTCATCGACGTGACCGGCTGGGGCGGCAAGCTGCGCGCCTATGACGTGGTGATCGACCAGAACCGGCTGAATGCGCACGGCGTGACCGTCGCACAGGTGCTGGCGGCGCTGTCCAAGAGCGACGGCAATGTCGGCGGCCAGACGATCAACTTCGGCGAACAGGCCGCGATCGTGCGCGGCATCGGCCTGATCCAGTCGCCCGACGCGATCCAGAACGTTCTGGTCGGCCAGGCGGGCGGCGCGCCCGTGCTCATCAAGGACGTGGCGACCGTGAAGGTCGGCAACGCGCCGCGCATGGGCATTGCCGGATACAACAATGACGACGACATCGTGCAGGGCATCGTCCTGATGCAGCGCGGCGCCCAGTCGATGCCGACGATCAAGGCCGTGCAGGCCGAGGTCGCCAACATCAACGACAGCGGCGTGCTGCCCCCCGGCGTCCATCTGGAGCGCATCTACGACCGTTCCGACCTCATCAACCTGACCATCCACACCGTCATGGAAAACATGGTGGTGGGCATCCTGCTGATCTTCGCGCTGCAATGGCTGTTCCTCGGCAATCTGCGCTCGGCGATCATCGTGGCGGCGACCATCCCCTTCGCGCTGGCCTTCGCGATCCTGATCCTGGTGTTGCAGGGGGAGAGTGCGAACCTGTTGTCGGTGGGTGCGCTCGACTTCGGCCTGGTCGTCGATGCCTGCGTCATCATGGTGGAGAATATCTTCCGCCACATGGTCGAACGCTCCGCCGCCGTCGAAAATGGCCAGGGCCGCTACACCATGGCGAGCCGCTTCGGCGCGGTGCTGGGCGCATCCTCGGAGGTGAGCCGCGGCATCTTCTTCGCCGCCGCGATCATCATCGCCAGCTTCCTGCCGCTGTTCACCCTGACCGGGGTCGAAGGCCATATCTTCGGCCCGATGGCCAAGACCTATGCCTATGCGATCAGCGGCGGCCTGCTGGCGACCTTCACCGTCGCGCCGGTGCTCTCGACGCTGCTGCTGCCGGACAAGCTGGCCGAGACCGAGACCTTCATCGTCGGCAAGCTGCGCCGCGTCTACGAACCCGCCGCCTCCTTCGCGCTGCGCAACAAGGTCGTGACGATCGGCGGCGCGGTGCTGATGATGGGTCTGGCGGTCGTCGGCGTGCGCTCGCTGGGTATCGAGTTCCTGCCGCACCTCGAAGAAGGCAATATGTACATCCGCGCCACCCTCCCCTCCTCGATCAGTCTCGAGGCGGGCGAGAAGGTGACCAATGAGGTGCGCAAGATCATCGCCTCCTACCCGGAGACCACGGCGGTCCTGTCCGCCCATGGCCGCCCGGATGACGGCACCGATGCGACCGGCTTCTTCAACGTCGAGTTCTTCGTGCCGCTCAAGCCCTTCGACACCTGGCCGTCGGGCATGACCAAGGAGAAGCTGATCGACGAATTGTCGACCAGGCTCGCCAAGAAATATCCGGGCGTCGACTTCTCCTTCTCGCAGATCATCGAGGATAATGTCGAGGAAGCCGCCTCGGGCGTGAAGGGCGCCAATTCGATCAAGCTGTTCGGCCCCGATCTGGTCACGCTGGAGAAGCTGGCCAACCAGATCAAGGCGCAGATGGCCAAGGTGAAGGGCATTGAGGATCTCGGCGTGTTCGAGATTCTGGGCCAGCCGACCGTGCGGATCGACGTCGACCGCGCCAAGGCCGCCCGTTACGGCCTGACGCCCGACGACATCAACCAGACGGTGGCCGCCGCCATCGGTGGCCAGTCCTCGGCCGACCTGTACGAACCCGGCACCGACCGCCACTTCCCGATCATCGTGCGGTTGCAGCCGACCCAGCGCGACTCGCTGGAATCGGTGCGCAACATCACGATCGGCGCGCCGTCGCCCGACGGCAACGGGACCATACAGGTCCCGCTATCTGAGGTGGCGAACGTCAAGCTGACCAGCGGTGCGTCGTTCATCTATCGCGAGCATCAGGAGCGTTACGTCCCGATCAAATTCTCGGTCCGTGGCCGCGATCTGGGCGGCGCGGTCGAGGAGGCACGCGCGCGGATCAACCAGAATGTCCACCTGCCGCCGGGCTATCATCTGGAATGGGCGGGCGAGCTGGATAACCTGAAGAACGCGATCGCCCGGCTGGAGATCGTGGTGCCGATCAGCCTCGTCCTCATCCTGCTGCTGCTCTATGCCAATTTCGGATCGATGCGGGACAGCCTGCTCGCCTTCTCCGCGATCCCGATGGCGATCGTGGGCGGCGTGCTGGCGCTGGCCCTGACCGGCACGGCGTTCAGCATCTCGGCGGCGATCGGCTTCGTGGCCTTGTTCGGCATTGCGGTGATGGACGGCATCCTCGTCGTCACCACCTTCAACAACGCGATCGACGAAGGCGCGCCGCGCGAGAATGCACTGGCCACCACCGTCAAGAACAGCCTGCGCCCGGTGGTCATGACCTGTCTGGTCGCCGCCATCGGCCTGCTGCCCGCCGCGCTCTCGCACGGAATCGGCAGCCAGGTGCAGAAGCCGCTCGCACTGGTCGTGGTCGGCGGCATGACACTGGCCCCGGTGCTGATCCTGCTGGTCCTGCCGGTGCTGATCAGCCGCTATTCGACGCGCCTGCCGCTGTCGCAGCGCAAGCAGAAAACCGACCACTTCCACGACGACCAGCCCGAGACGGGAGCCACGGCATGAAGCGTTTCCTGACCCTGCC
>Ga0302349_1002202_pt1 | contig 12878 bp, 10 predicted proteins | sample PhyAR1_FD_202176 | JGI IMG/M metagenome (GOLD analysis project Ga0302349, IMG submission 202176) | Leaf surface microbial communities from alfalfa plants in UC Gill Tract Community Farm, Albany, California, United States - DLSL A.R1... | ecosystem: Host-associated > Plants > Phyllosphere >...
TGAACCCTACATCACGCACCCGGTGGCGGTTGCCTGCATTCTGGCCGAGATGAAACTCGACTATGAAACGCTGATGGCCGCGCTGCTGCATGATGTGATCGAAGATACCCCCGCCACCTACCAGGATATGGAACAGCTGTTTGGCAAAAGCGTTGCCGAGCTGGTGGAAGGGGTTTCTAAGCTTGATAAGCTCAAATTCCGCGATAAGAAAGAGGCTCAGGCCGAAAACTTTCGCAAGATGATCATGGCGATGGTGCAGGATATCCGCGTCATTCTCATCAAACTTGCTGACCGCACCCATAATATGCGCACGCTGGGCTCATTACGCCCGGATAAGCGTCGCCGCATTGCCCGTGAAACCCTCGAAATCTACAGTCCGCTGGCGCACCGTTTAGGTATCCATCACATCAAAACCGAGCTCGAAGAGTTAGGCTTTGAAGCGCTGCACCCGAACCGTTATCGCGTGATTAAAGAAGTGGTGAAAGCCGCGCGTGGGAACCGTAAGGAGATGATCCAGAAAATCCTCTCTGAAATCGAAGGGCGTTTGCAGGAGGCGGGCATTCCGTGTCGTGTCAGCGGGCGCGAGAAACATCTTTACTCGATTTACTGCAAAATGGTGCTTAAAGAGCAGCGTTTTCACTCCATCATGGATATCTACGCTTTCCGCGTTATTGTTCACGATGCTGACACCTGCTATCGCGTACTGGGCCAGATGCACAGTCTGTATAAGCCGCGTCCGGGCCGCATGAAAGACTACATAGCCATTCCGAAAGCAAACGGCTATCAGTCTTTGCACACCTCTATGATCGGCCCGCACGGTGTGCCGGTAGAAGTGCAGGTGCGTACCGAAGACATGGACCAGATGGCAGAAATGGGTGTTGCGGCGCACTGGGCATACAAAGAGCACGGTGAAACCAGCACCACGGCGCAAATCCGCGCTCAGCGCTGGATGCAAAGCCTGCTTGAGCTGCAGCAGAGCGCCGGGAGTTCCTTCGAATTTATCGAAAGCGTTAAATCCGATCTCTTCCCCGATGAGATTTACGTATTCACGCCGGAAGGGCGCATTGTTGAGCTACCTGCCGGTGCGACACCCGTCGACTTCGCTTATGCCGTGCATACGGATATAGGCCATGCCTGCGTGGGTGCACGCGTCGATCGTCAGCCTTATCCACTCTCGCAGCCGCTGACCAGCGGCCAGACCGTTGAGATTATTACCGCGCCTGGCGCACGGCCTAATGCGGCGTGGCTGAACTTTGTCGTTAGCTCAAAAGCACGCGCCAAGATTCGCCAGCTGCTGAAGAATCTTAAGCGCGACGACTCTGTTAGTCTCGGCCGACGCCTGCTCAATCATGCGCTGGGCGGCAGCCGCAAACTGGCAGAAATTCCGCAGGAAAGCATTCAACGCGAACTTGATCGCATGAAGCTTGCTTCGCTGGACGATTTGCTGGCAGAAATAGGTTTGGGCAATGCGATGAGCGTGGTGGTGGCGAAGAATCTCCAGCAGGGTAATGCTACCGTTGTGCAGCAGAGCAGCGGGCATTTGCCTATCAAGGGCGCTGACGGCGTGCTGATTACCTTCGCGAAGTGCTGTCGCCCGATCCCAGGCGATCCGATCATCGCTCACGTCAGTCCAGGTAAAGGTCTGGTTATTCACCATGAATCCTGTCGTAACATTCGCGGCTATCAAAAAGAGCCGGAGAAATTTATGGCGGTCGAGTGGGATAAAGAGATCGCTCAGGAATTTATTACCGAGATCAAAGTCGATATGTTCAACCATCAGGGCGCGCTGGCAAACCTGACGGCGGCTATCAACACTGCATCGTCGAATATTCAGAGCCTGAACACGGAAGAGAAAGACGGCCGCGTTTACAGCGCCTTTATTCGCCTCACCGCGCGCGACCGCGTACAGCTGGCGAATATTATGCGCAAAATTCGCGTGATGCCGGATGTCATCAAAGTCACCCGTAACCGAAATTAGTTTATGAACCCACAGCGTTATGCGCGTATTCGTGAAATGCTCGCCAGACGTCAGCCCGATCTGACGGTGTGCATGGAGCAGGTTTATAAACCCCATAACGTCTCGGCAATTATTCGTACCGCGGATGCCATCGGCGTGCATGAAGTCCATGCCGTCTGGCCGGGCGATCGACTGCGTACCATGGCCTCTGCAGCGGCGGGAAGCAATAGCTGGGTAGCGGTCAAAACGCACCGCACCATCACAGATGCGGTAACGCATCTTAAAGCCTCCGGTATGCAGATTCTGGCGACCCACCTTTCGCCTGAAGCCGTCGACTTTCGTGACATCGACTATACCCAGCCGACCTGCATCATGCTGGGACAGGAAAAAACCGGCATTACCGAGGAAGCATTAGCCCTGGCCGATAGCGATATTATTGTTCCGATGGTCGGTATGGTGCAGTCGCTAAACGTTTCCGTTGCCTCGGCATTAATCCTCTATGAAGCACAGCGCCAGCGTCAGAATGCCGGCATGTACCTGCGCCAGAACAGCACGCTGCCGGAAGACGAGCAGCAACGCCTGTTGTTTGAAGGCGGTTATCCGGTGCTGGCACGCGTTGCGAAGCGTAAAGGTCTGCCCTATCCGCAGGTGAACGAGCAGGGTGAAATTGATGCTGATGCCGCCTGGTGGGCCACCATGCAGGCGGCAGGGTAAATCATGCCGGGCCGGTTGCTGGACGCCATTCCGCTGAATGCCCTCACGGGCGTCGGTGCGGCGCAAAGCAGCAAACTGTCAAAAATCGGTCTGAATACCGTGCAGGACTTACTCCTGCATCTGCCATTACGCTATGAGGATCGTACGCAGCTCTATGCTATTGGCGATCTGCTTCCCGGTATTTACGTTACCGTAGAGGGTGAAGTTCTGAACAGCACGATCACATTCGGCGGTCGCCGGATGATGACCTGTCAGATAAGCGACGGCTCCGGCATCCTCACCCTGCGCTTTTTCAACTTTAACGCGGCGATGAAAAATAGCCTCGCCACCGGTCGGCGTGTTCTGGCCTATGGTGAAGCAAAACGCGGTAAGTACGGTGCGGAGATGATCCACCCCGAATATCGGGTGCAGGGTGATTTAAGCACTCCTGAATTGCAGGAGACGCTGACGCCGGTCTATCCGACGACGGAGGGGGTCAAGCAGGCAACCCTGCGCAAACTCACCGATCAGGCGCTGGATCTACTGGATACCTGCGCCACTCCCGAACTGCTGCCCCCGCATCTGGCACAAGGCATGATGACCCTGCCAGAGGCTCTGCGCACGCTTCATCGTCCACCGCCATCGCTACAGCTGGCCGATCTCGATACCGGACAACATCCGGCTCAGCGACGTCTTATTCTGGAAGAGCTGCTGGCGCATAATCTCAGTATGCTGGCGCTGCGCGCAGGAGCCCAGCGCTACCATGCCCAGCCTCTCAGCCAGCAGGATGCGTTAAAACAGCGTTTTCTCGCGTCTCTGCCGTTTAAACCGACCGGCGCTCAAACGCGCGTCGTGGCTGAAATTGAGAATGATATGGCGCTGGATTACCCAATGATGCGCCTGGTGCAGGGTGATGTTGGCTCCGGTAAAACGCTGGTTGCCGCCCTTGCCGCCCTGCGCGCAATCGCGCACGGTAAGCAGGTGGCGTTAATGGCCCCTACTGAACTGCTTGCCGAACAGCACGCCATTAATTTCCGCAGCTGGTTTGAACCACTTGGCGTCCAGGTTGGCTGGCTGGCGGGTAAACAAAAAGGCAAGGCGCGCATTGCACAGCAGGATGCCATTGCCAGCGGTCAGGTCCAGATGGTGGTGGGCACTCACGCTATCTTTCAGGAACAGGTGAAGTTTAACGGTCTGGCACTGGTCATCATTGATGAACAGCATCGATTTGGCGTTCACCAGCGGCTGGCACTGTGGGAAAAAGGCCAGCAGCAGGGTTTTCATCCTCATCAGCTCATCATGACTGCGACGCCTATTCCGCGCACGCTGGCAATGACCGCCTATGCCGATCTTGATACTTCCGTTATTGATGAACTGCCGCCTGGCCGTACCCCGGTGACCACCGTGGCCATTCCCGATACTCGCCGTAGCGATATCATTAACCGGGTGCGTAACGCCTGCACCACTGAAGGCCGTCAGGCATACTGGGTATGTACGCTCATTGAAGAGTCCGACTTGCTGGAAGCGCAGGCCGCTGAAGCGACGTGGGATGAGCTGAAGCTGGCTCTGCCTGAGCTGAATATAGGGCTGGTACACGGCCGGATGAAACCGGCTGAAAAGCAGGCGGTCATGCAGTTTTTTAAGCAGGGCGAGCTGCATCTGCTGATAGCCACTACGGTGATTGAGGTTGGCGTGGATGTACCTAACGCCAGCCTGATGATTATCGAAAACCCGGAGCGGCTGGGTCTGGCCCAGCTTCACCAACTGCGGGGACGCGTTGGACGTGGCGCGGTCGCCTCCCACTGCGTCCTGCTCTATAAATCGCCGCTGTCCAGAACCGCGCAAAAACGCTTACAGGTCCTGCGCGACAGCACCGATGGCTTCGTGATCGCCCAAAAAGATCTCGAAATCCGCGGACCGGGCGAATTAATGGGAACTCGCCAGACCGGTAATGCGGAATTCAAAGTCGCGGATTTACTGCGCGATCAGGCGATGATCCCCGAAGTTCAGCGCCTGGCACGTCATATTCACGAACGTTATCCTGAGCAGGCCATTGCCCTTATTGAGCGCTGGATGCCGGAAACAGAACGCTATTCAAACGCCTGACACACTACCACTCCTTGTTTTTAAAGCAGATAACGCGTTCCCGATAGACTGTATAAAAGAGTACTCCGCCTCCCGGTAGGGTTGCTGATGTTCGCTGTGCTAAACTGCGCACAATTTTTCTTCTTATATGAGTTGGCAATGAAACGGGAACTGGCAATCGAATTCTCGCGCGTCACTGAAGCAGCGGCGCTGGCAGGATATAAATGGTTAGGGCGAGGCGATAAAAATATCGCCGATGGCGCGGCGGTTAACGCAATGCGGGTTATGCTCAATCAGGTCAATATTGATGGCACTATCGTGATTGGTGAAGGCGAAATCGACGAAGCACCTATGCTCTACATCGGTGAGCGTGTTGGCACAGGTCAGGGCGACGCGGTCGATATTGCCGTTGATCCTATTGAAGGGACCCGCATGACCGCGATGGGCCAGGCGAATGCGCTGGCCGTGCTGGCCGTGGGCGATAAAGGCAGCTTCCTGAATGCACCAGATATGTATATGGAGAAGCTGATTGTCGGACCTGGAGCCAAAGGCGCAATCGATCTGAATCTGCCCCTGGCTGATAACCTGTGTAATGTTGCCGCCGCACTTGGCAAACCGTTAAGCGAGTTGACCGTAACTATTCTTGCCAAGCCGCGTCATGATGGCGTTATCGCCGAAATGCAGCAGCTGGGCGTACGCGTGTTTGCGATCCCGGATGGCGACGTTGCCGCGTCTATTTTAACCTGCATGCCGGACAGCGAAGTTGACGTTTTGTATGGCATTGGCGGCGCGCCGGAGGGTGTAGTGTCGGCGGCGGTGATCCGCGCCCTGGATGGCGATATGAACGGTCGCCTGCTGGCGCGTCATACGGTCAAAGGCGATAGCGAAGAGAATCGTCTTATTGGTGAGCAAGAGCTGGCCCGCTGTCAGGACATGGGAATTGTTGCCGGAAAGGTGCTGCGTCTCGATGACATGGCGCGCAACGATAACGTCGTCTTTTCTGCAACCGGTATTACTAAGGGCGATCTGCTGGATGGCATTAGCCGTAAGGGTAATATTGCGACCACTGAAACCCTGTTGATCCGTGGCAAATCGCGTACCATTCGCCGCATTCAGTCAATTCATTATCTGGATCGCAAAGACGTCGATATTCAGCGTCACATCCTGTAATTATCCCCCGCCGTTAACAGCGGGAGTGCTGTACCACACCGGCACCGTGGAGATGACAAATCCACATTGTACTCTCTCCGGTCTGCCGTTTAACCGGTCCGCCTGAAACGTCTGCCCCTGCAGGCGTTTTTTGTTGAAGCAGGATAAAACGGCGTACTGAAGGAGAAATGTTACGCCGTGGATTATCTGGAATGATTTGTCCTGAAGAGCTTTTCAGCCCTTCAGGGCTGGAAATGTTAACGCTGAGCAACGAAAATAAGATAACGAAATCAAGAGGAGACTATCATGGCGGACTGGGTAACAGGCAAAGTAACCAAAGTTGAATACTGGACCGATGCGCTGTTCAGCCTCACCGTACATGCTCCCGTTCAGCCGTTTACCGCCGGGCAGTTTACAAAGCTTGGGCTTGAAATTGATGGCGAGCGCGTTCAGCGCGCCTACTCCTATGTCAATGCACCGCATAATCCCGATCTGGAGTTTTATCTGGTAACTGTGCCGGAGGGGAAACTCAGCCCAAAACTGGCGGCATTAAAACCTGGCGATGATATTCAGCTTGTCAGCGAAGCCGCGGGTTTTTTCGTGCTGGAAGAAGTGCCTGACTGCCAGACGCTGTGGATGCTGGCGACAGGAACGGCGCTCGGCCCTTATCTTTCTATTTTACAGGAGGGTAAGGATCTGGAACGCTTTGAGAATCTGGTGCTGGTCCACGCGGTGCGTTACGCGGCGGATCTGAGCTATCTGCCGCTGATGCTGGAACTGCAGCGGCGTTATGAAGGTAAGTTACGTATTCAAACCGTGGTCAGTCGCGAAACGGTTGTCGGTTCGTTGACCGGCCGGGTTCCGGCGCTGATTGAAAGCGGTGCGCTGGAAGCCGCTACCGGACTACCGTTAACGTCTGACACCAGTCATGTCATGCTGTGCGGCAATCCGCAGATGGTACGTGACACGCAGCAATTACTCAAAGATACCCGGCAGATGACCAAACACCTGCGTCGTCGTCCGGGCCATATGACGGCTGAACACTACTGGTAATCAGCGAAATTTCACGTCCAGCGTCTCTTTGCCGAATTTATTCTCGCCCTGGGTGCCCATAAATGCACCCAGTTCAATCAGCATCATGACCATGATTAGCGTCGGAATAAAGCGTCCCACGACCCACTGCCAGACGCCCGGCAGAATCGACCAGTTCCCCGCCAGCAGCATCCACGCCAGCACAAAAAGTAACGCCCACAGACCCGATTTATCGCGATCGTGAAGCCGTTTTATCACTACCGTTGCGGTAGGCCACTGCAGGCAAACTAACGCAAAGGCGGCGATTTGCATATCGATCAGGTTGCTGCCTGCAAGGGTAAAGAGGCAAAACATCGCCACAAACCAAATTGCAATCCAAATCCAAAAGTCACGGCGTCCAATACGCCCTTTGATTGAAAACAACCACTGCTGTAGGGTCATGCTCTCGTCCTTATTATGTTATTGCGCGTAGTTTACCCTGGAGTCGTCAGTTTTTGACAAGTCCCCCGGTTATCGCTTTAATCGTGAGCAGATTTATGAAAAGGCGATCGTTGATGAAAAGATGGGGAATACTGTTTTTACTGTGGCTGGCTGCCTTTACCGCAGGCGCACCGGCGCTGGCGGAAGACACGTCTGGCATGACAGCCCCTTATTTGCTGGCGGGTTCCCCCACGTTTGATCAATCCATCAGCCAGTTCCGGGAAACCTTTAATACCGACAATCCCGGCCTGCCGCTGAACGAGTTTCGCGCCATTGGAGGGGGAAAAGATCGCGCAAACCTGACGCGCGCCGCCAGCAGAATTAATGAGACCTTGTACGCCTCAACGGCGCTGGAGCGCGGCACGTTAAAAATTAAATCAATGCAGATCACCTGGCTGCCAGTGCAGGGACCCCAGCAAAAATCGGCGAAAGCAAAAGCGTATGAGTATATGAGCGCAATCTTACGTGTTTTTATCCCGACGCTGACAAAAGCGCAAAGTCTGCAAAAAGTGCAAAAGCTGCTCGCGGCGGGTAAGGGCCAGCGCTATTTTGCCGAAACCGATGGCGCAGTACGCTATGTTGTCGCAGATAACAGCGAAAAAGGACTGACCTTCGCTGTTGAACCGATTAAGCTGGCGTTATCTGATAGCAATGAAGGCGACAATAAATGACGAAAAGCAAAGCCTTTGAAGTGATCAATCTCTATACTAACTTACAGACCATGCTGCCCTGAGGGGCAGCAATATTCCCTAACTCGCTTACAGCGTGGAGAATTAAAATGCGACATCCTTTAGTGATGGGTAACTGGAAACTGAACGGCAACCGCCACATGGTAAACGAACTGGTAGCTAACCTGCGTAAAGAGCTGGCTGGCGTAACGGGTTGTGGTGTGGCGATTGCGCCGCCGGAAATGTACATCGACCTGGCAAAACAGGCTGCTGCAGGTAGCCACATTGTTCTGGGTGCACAAAACGTCGACCTGAATCTGTCCGGCGCATTTACCGGTGAAACCTCTGCTGAAATGCTGAAAGATATCGGCGCAAAATACATCATCATTGGCCACTCTGAGCGTCGTACTTATCACAAAGAATCTGACGAGCTGATCGCGAAGAAATTTGCCGTGCTGAAAGAGCAGGGTCTGACCCCGGTTCTGTGCATCGGTGAAACCGAAGCGGAAAATGAAGCGGGTAAAACCGAAGAAGTCTGCGCACGCCAAATCGACGCCGTTCTGAAAACCCAGGGCGCAGCGGCATTTGAAGGTGTGGTTATCGCTTACGAACCTGTATGGGCAATCGGCACCGGTAAATCTGCAACCCCAGCTCAGGCTCAGGCGGTTCACAAATTCATTCGTGACCATATTGCTAAAGCTGACGCTAACATTGCTGAGCAGGTTATCATTCAGTACGGCGGTTCTGTTAACGCCTCTAACGCTGCCGAGCTGTTCACCCAGCCGGACATCGACGGCGCGCTGGTTGGCGGCGCATCTCTGAAAGCAGATGCTTTCGCCGTGATCGTTAAAGCAGCAGAAGCCGCTAAACAGGCGTAATGACGTCTGTTGTCCGTGCCGGGCGGCGTATTCGCCTGCCCGGCATTAATGGCTACAATTTCCCCAGCAGGTTAAACCAGGCGTAATCCAGCGGTACCAGCAGCAGGTATGTCGCTATCGCCAGCGCCAGACACAACAGCATCCCGGCGCGTGCCGGAACCTTTCCAAGCGCCATCGCGACCACGATAGGCGATGCCTGATACGGCAACAGCGGCGTCGAGTAGCCCGCCACCTGAATCATAATCACGCTAAGTAGCGGAAAACCTGTGGCATCGGAAAAACTCTGCGCCAGAGTGGTATACAACGCCGGTACGCCGTTTGCCGTCATTATAAAATTCAGCGCCGTCGTTATCCCGGTTAACGCCAGGAAACTGGTAAAGGGCCGCGCAGGATCCAGCGGCATCACGTGCATTAATGCCTCGCCTACCGCACCGCCAATACCCGTTTCGGTCACCGTCAGCGCCAGACCCAGAATACCGCCTACGTAGAGACAGGTGCGCATATTCACGCCTGAAGCGAACTCTTCCCCGCTGATAAAACCGACGCGCGGCAGGAGAGTAATGCAGGCCGCTGCCAATCCGGTCCACGCGGGGCCAATGCCGTGCCAGCTTTCCGTGACCCACATGACTAAGACAACCGCCAGCAGCCAGGCCAGCCGTTTTTCCTGGCGGCTCATGGGTGCTGAGGCGGGTAATGCGCGGGGTGGCTGGGGTGCGCCGGGAAATAACCAGCAGATCAGGCCAATCAGAATAAGACCTTTAAGTATTCCCAGTACCGGGGTATGTAGCAGCAAATAGGGAACGTAGTTGAGATGGATCCCGTAAGCGCCCTCCGCTGCCCCGCTCATCACCAGATTGGGGACGTTTGCGGGAAGGATGGTCGCTGAAAGCTGAAAGGTACCAAACCCAACGGCCAGTGCCAGCCCGTACCAGGCACGCGTGCCGTCCTCAATGCCGGCACGCGCCGCCATGGCGGCGACAATCGGCATTAGCAGCGCGATACGTCCCATGTTCGACGGCATGACAAACGCCAGCGCGTAACTTAGCAATACCACGCTTCCTACCATCAGCGGCCACGAGTCAGTTAGCCTGGACGATAACGCCCGTGCCGCGCGGTCTGCCAGACCGGTTTTGCGGATCGCCACGCCCAGCACAAAGCCGCTAAATACCAGCCAGAATGCAGATGAGGCAAAACCGCCAAAAATCACCTCCGGCGGCGCAATTTTGGCGATCATCGCCACGGCAAAAAACAGCAGCGCGGTAATAAATTCAGGTAGCAGCGATGTTGCCCAGAGCAAAATCGTCACGCCGATGATGAGGGAAGGAAGAAATAACGGATGGGAAAGCCAGAGCGACATGCCTGTCTCCTGAGGATTTTTTCAACAAGGATACGGACACAGGCAGCCGGCGTAAACGCCAGATATGGTGGGGTTATCTGTCATGCTGACAAGATGCAGCAGGATCAGTGATAGTGAATTTCACCAAAGTATTCTGATAAAACGTAGTACCGGCAGTACTCAAATGGCATATCTGCTCCGGCCATAAAGGTATGTCTGGCAACGGACAATAACGGCTTGTTGGCGGCTATTTCTAACTTTTCACACAGATCCACAGACGGTAAAACCGCCTCCACTTTCTCGGTCGCCGAGTCGCTGGTCACCTGCAACAGAGAATAGAGCGACGTGCGCTCAAGCGCCTCTGCGGTCAGGGTCAACTCGGGGAAAAAGCTCAGGTCGAGGTAAATTTTTTCGTGGTTAAACGGACGATTATTGAGATAACGCACGCGGGAGATATAAAAATAGTGATGATGGGCAGGAAGGCTTAATCCATCGACCTGAGCGTCGCGCGCGCGGCACGGTCCAATCTCAAGGATCCGGTTTTCAATGGCGATGCTGGCATCCTGCAAATCACGGGTAATGCCGCGAAAAGTATGACCGTAGCTGACCCCTTGCGGTAATGCACAGACGATTGATCCGCTACCGCGCTGCGAGGTAATGATCCCCGCGCTGATCAATTCGTTCCACGCCTGCTTAACCACGATCAGCGAAACGTTATAGGTTCTGGCAATCGCTTTTTGCGTCGGCAACTGGCTGCCTAAAGGCAAAACGCCATTCTGGATCTGCTGGCAGAGGATAAAAAACAACTGCTTATAAAGCGGAGTAAAACTCGTTTTATCGACCTGCAAGCTGCGTCCCTCACCTTCTCAGCCGACAGGGGACGAGAGATCCGTCCCCGGCAGGATGACTGTGCTACCCTGCGATGCGTCTGGCCAGTTCTGCCAAATCGAAATGATTCATTCGATCTACGGTTGTTAAATAATCGGCGGGAAGGGCATCTACACCGTGGAATGCGCCGGACAGCGCGCCCACCATTGTGGCAACGGTATCGGTGTCATTGCCGATATTAACGGCGGAGATGATAGCATCAATCGCCGAATTCGGACAACACGCGAACAGACCGAACGCCGCCGGTACGGCCTCGCTGACATGCAGGCCGGAACCAATAATGTCGGCGATTTCTACAATGGCCGTTTCCCAGTGCGCATGACGCTTACCGATGTTAACCGCCAGCTCAATTCGTCGGGCAACTGAGGGCCCCGCCACCATCATGGCGCCCTGCTCTTGCGCGAGGATATATCCTCTCTGCGCACCATAAACACCTGCGGCAATGATACTGTCAGCGCTGGTTTGCGCGCGCAGCGCCTCGCTGGTGGCGGCTGCCATCGCTGCCGCTCCGGACATCGCCAGCACATTATTATGCGTAAACCGGCAAATTTGCAGCGCACACTGGATAGCGGCGTCGATATCACCCGGATGCAGCACTGCCGCAGGCCAAATCTTCATGGCCGCCCCGTTTGTTGCCTCGGCATTGCCTTTATTAATAATTTGTACCGACTGTTTTTCGCCTTCCAGTTCACCCTGCAATGAGGCGCGATTATCATTAAAGATGGCTTTCATGGCCGCGCGCGTGGTGGGACCGGTAAAGTTGGCGTAATACGGATAATCCAGCCAGTGCTGAAAAGCGTCGCGCATGGCGTCGTCGCTGACAATCCGCTGATGATTTAACAGCGCCTCCATGATGTATTTTGCCTGGATAAAATCATCCGTACACATTCCTGCGTCATTACAGCGTCCAAAGGTATCGGCCGGGGGCTTCTGAAATGTCGTCACCCAGCCGCCAAAGTAATCTTTGATTTGTTGCTGAGTACGGACCTCTGTCGCAGCACCCATCGCATCGGCGGCAGCGGCCCCGACCAGACATCCCAGTAATTTATTGTGTTCAACGTGCATGATGACTCCTTATTTCACGATCGTGACAGGACAAAAAAGTGTGAAGCTGGTCGGGAAACGGCAGCGCGGTCATTGCGCCTTTTGCCGTCACGGCCATCGCGCCGCAGGCATTCGCAGTAGCGATGGCGTCGGCCAGTAAAGCTGCGTTCCAGCTATTTGCCTGAGAAAGGGTAAACAGCAGACCGCCGACAAAGGCGTCGCCCGCGCCGGTGGTGTCGACCACCTCAACGCACGGTGCCGGAAAGTGGCGCTCGCCGTCCGGGCTGATTAACAGCGCGCCTTCCTGACCAAGCGAGATAATGGTGGTTTCGCATCCCAGACTACGTAGCCAGCCGCGTGCATCCTGCCAGCGGCGAGCGCCGCTGAGTTGACATAGCTCGTCTGCCGAGACTTTACAGACAGAGGCCAGCGCTGCGGATTGGGCGATGAGCGCCGGGATCTCAGCGCTGTCCCGCCACATTGATGTGCGCAAATTAACGTCAAACAGGACGTGACCGCCGGCCTTACGCATCTTTCTCGCACCGTCAAGACACGCATCGCGCGCGGGCAGATCGGTCAGACCAATAGAGCTGAAGTACAGCCACTCATGCGCCTGAAACATTGGCAGATCCTGCGGCGTAACCGCTGTGTCTGCCCCCGGATGGACC
>Ga0302349_1002212_pt1 | contig 12852 bp, 16 predicted proteins | sample PhyAR1_FD_202176 | JGI IMG/M metagenome (GOLD analysis project Ga0302349, IMG submission 202176) | Leaf surface microbial communities from alfalfa plants in UC Gill Tract Community Farm, Albany, California, United States - DLSL A.R1... | ecosystem: Host-associated > Plants > Phyllosphere >...
ATCGACATTTGGAGGGTAAGAACACAGTCTCGTCCCTCCTTAACATTGGCAGGATCGCATCCGTTGCGTGTTCATTCCTCTCCTCGAAAGCTTGGCTTCCATCACATCACCGACCGGGTAAGCAACCCGGTCGGTAAATCGAGTAAATTCAAAGGCAGTTACATTTTAGGCAAAAGCACTTTGTCGATGACATGGATCACACCGTTGGACTGCTTCACGTCTGCGATCGTCACGTGGGCGACGGTTCCATTCTCGTCGGTGAGGGTGAGCTTTCCCATCTTTTCCCTAGCTGTTAAGACACAGCCGCCCACAGTCTTGATGGCGTGTGATCCATTGTCGTCCTTAATCATCTTGGAGATATTTTTCGACATGGCATCAGCGGCAACAACGTGACAGGTCAGGACTTTCGTCAGCTTCTCCTTGTTCTCCGGCTTTAGAAGGCCATCCACTGTGCCTTTTGGTAGGGCAGCGAAGGCTTTGTCCGTGGGTGCGAAAACGGTGAACGGTCCTTTGCCTTTCAGAGTGTCGACAAGACCAGCCGCTTTGACAGCTGCGACGAGTGTGGTGTGGTCCTTCGAGTTCATCGCGTTGTCAACGATTGTCTTATTGTCATACATTGCCGCCCCTCCAACTGTTGGATTCTCGGCCAATGCAACTGTGGCGCAGGCGGAGAGAATGGCAGCAGCAGTGAGTGCTTTTCCAGAAAAACGCATCATTTCATTTTCCTCCCATGATCCGGATCGATTCCGGTTTCCCCTGTTCGGGGGCATGGTAGTTAACGAAATTTCCGCTGCGCCAGATCACTTTGGGCCGAGTATTTTTTCAAGCAGGACTTGGTTGCGCAAGCATCGACCCGGTTTGACCCGAAAACAAGCTGGTTCGCATGCTGTGCGGCGCGAGAAGGGCTGCTGCGCCAATTCGTCCGCAACGAAGCCGTCAATGTTGGCGATCGCTGTGACGGCGTGCACCATCAGATCATCGTGCCTGTTGGAGCGGTCGAGGGCCCGAGCGAAACTTGCGAAGGCCGGCTGGAGTTTGTTTTTCGGCGTTTATCGATCGTGTAACGCCTGGGGCATCGCCGCTAGACCAGAGCGTAGCTCAGCGACGAATATTTTTCTGGGCAGAGATCAGTGATCTCTTAAATGCTTTAGTCTAGATTACGTTCACGTTCTCGGCTTTGGACTTGCCCGTTTTGCGGTCCTGTCCGATATCATAGCTGACTTTTTGTCCGTCGTGGAGTGCGCTGCCATAAGCAACTGCCGAGATGTGAACAAATACATCAGCGCCACCATTCTCAGGTGTAATGAAGCCGAAGCCTTTTTCGTTGTTAAAAAATTTAACTGTACCGGTCGCCATTATTTCCTCATCTGTCGTTGTTGATGGGATCTGTCTAGCTTGCTCTGCTGATGCCCGCAACAGGAAACCGAATTTCAGTTCCTCCACTGATGTTTGTAGGCCGTTCAGGCGTAAAGTTGAACGGATCCCGTATGAAACTGCACATTTATGGATGGTTTCGTGGATTCAGGACGCGCCGGTAAACCCCTTATGCCCTTAAAGTGTGTTGGACAGGCCTATACGCCTCTGCAAAACGATCACGCAGGGTCGATCAAACCAAACGACGCAGAAAACGCATAGCTCGTCTGATCGACTGGCATGCATCGCTCGCAAAGCATCAACTTCCTCCTCTCCTGAGACCGCTGTCTCATCCGCTACTCTAGGCAACGCATGAACCTAAAATTACAGGCTGCGGTATCCCTCGAGCTCAAGCGTGCGTGTCTGCGTTCTCCATACCGCATGAACTGCAGCAATGGGAACGGTTCTTGTTGCGTGGACGGTCACCTCTCTTTGGCTTCCAATGATAGCACTAAGGCATCTCTGAAGCCGCGAGTGAGGAAACCGTCCTTGGAGTCGAATCCTTACGCCGGCAAGTAAATTTCCCGAACGCGAGAGTCTCCTGCCAGTCTTTCGGCAGGACCAGATACGTGGATCTGACCATGCTCGAAGGCATAGACATAATCGGCAATTTCGAGAGAGAGATCCACGTTTTGTTCGACTAGAACAATCGATACCCCTGCCTCAGCCAGCTTGATAATAATCTCAAAGATCTGGTGAATGATGATCGGTGCTAACCCCAGTGATGGTTCATCCAGAAGTAACAGTTCTGGGTTGCCCATCATCGATCTTGCAATGGCCACCATCTGCTGTTGCCCACCGGACAATCGACCAGCTTGACTTTTACGGCGCTCCGCGAGCACTGGAAACAACGTATAGACATGGTCAAACAATTCAGCTTCGGTCTTGCCGCGCCCTTCCAAAAAGCCCGCCATCAGGTTCTCTTCGATGGTGAGGTGCTGGAAGACCGCGCGCCCCTCTGGACAATGGCCAAGGCCGCGTTTTGCGATCTGATAAGGCTTCATCCGGTCGATACGTTCGCTTTTGAAGCTGATTTGCCCAGAGGAGATCGGGCAAATGCCGCTAATTGAGCGTAGAAGCGTGCTCTTGCCAGCCCCATTGGGACCAATCAGCGAAACGATTTCTCCTGCATAGAGCTCAAGATTGATGCCATGCAAGACTTTCACCCGACCGTAACCGGACTGGATTTGCTCGACTGCGAGCAGCGGTTTCGATGTCACTGATTGCACCTGGCTGGCCAAGATAAGCCTCCTGAACTTGCTGATTGTTACGGATGTCGGCAGGCGAACCATGTGCCAGGACACTACCGCGGTTCATCACATAGATTTCGTCCGAGATGGACATGATGAGTTTCATGTCATGCTCGATGAGCACAACGGCGATGTCGCCCGATTTCAGGTCAACAATGTGATGCTTGAGTTCTTCTGTTTCACCATGATTAAGTCCTGCGGCAGGTTCATCCAGGAGGATGGCATGCGGATCATTGACCATCGCACGGGCAAGTTCGACAAGCTTTTGCTGCCCATAGGCGAGCGATCCGGCAAGCCTTTGCGCATGATGCGAAATGCCAAGTTTTTTTAGGATGGCGTGGCACTTTTCCCGTCGATGTGTTTCGGCACTCCTTCCCGGAAGGGCATCTGCGATCAGCGCCGAAATAGTAGGGGGAACAAGGGCTACTTCCAGGTTCTGCATCACGGTCATTCCATCGAAAAGACGGATATTCTGGTATGTCCGACCCAGTCCTGCATGGGCAACTGCGTGTTTTGGAAGCCTTTGTAATTCGACACCGTTAAGAACGATCCGTCCTGACGTCACTTGATAGGACCCTGCTGCCATATTAACCAGCGTTGATTTACCCGCACCATTCGGGCCGATTATCGAGGTGATTTTCCCTGGCTTCATGGAAAGCGAAGCATCATCGACCGCCTTATGTGCCCCGAAGGCTTTGGTGACATGTTCGAAAGTTAGCATCAACGCCCTCCCAGTTTTGCGGCGAGCCATGACGGACCATATTGGCGGCTTATAATGCCCATAGGTCGTAGCAGGATAACGGAGACGAGCGCGATGCCGAACACGAGTTGCCGATAGTCCGCATAGTCACGCATGAGTTCGGGAATTAGCACCAGGATGGCTGCGCCGAGGATTGCGCCGAATGGATTGCCGAGGCCGCCGACCACCAACACGAGAACAATGGTGAGAGACTCCCAGAAAGTAAAGCTTTCAGGGCTGACGAAACGTTGCATGGATGCGAAGACAACGCCGCAGATTCCTCCGATCACCGCACTGGTTGCAAAGGCTACAAGCTTGACCTTCGTTGTGTTGATACCGCAGCCACGGGCGGCGTCCTGATCCTCACGGACTGCTGACAAAGCAATACCAAGTGCGCTCTGCTGCAACTTCCAAACAAAAAGGAAGGTGATGATCAACAGGCCGATAAGCAGATAGAGGAAATCGAGTGGGGATGAGATCGTCCAGCCAAGAAGTTTCGGCTCGTCGATACGTGCGATTCCCTGTGGTCCGTTTGTCAACCAGTTCAGATTATTCATGAGAACGCGAATGATTTCACCGAAGCCAAGGGTGACAATCGCCAAATAGTCGCCACGCAGTCGTAGCACGGGGATACCAAGGAGGATGCCAGCGATACCTGCCAGAACTGCACCAATGACCAAAATAACTGGAAAGGGCAGGTGTAGCCCCAACTGATCGGAGGCCAAAAGCGCATAGGTATAGGCGCCAATTGCGTAAAAGGCGACGTAACCGAGATCCAGTAGTCCAGCATAACCCACAACGATGTTCAGACCCATTGCCAGAACGGCGTAGAGAAGGATCGTGTCAAGCACGCGCAACGGATAGGTCGGCAGTAACTCCCCCAGAAGGATGAGTGCGAGGGGGATTATTGCAAGCAATAACAGGGTTCGCCCCCAGGCGTTGCTTGTTGGTACGGGAGCGCTATCTGCGCTTACGGGAGGGGCTTTAGAAATCACTTTTGTACACCATCGTTTCTTCACTGACCTTGGCGCCCAGTAATCCGGACGGACGGAACAGAAGGATGAGAACAAGAACGGAGAAGGCGAAAATATCACGATATTCCGTGCCGATGACGCCACCGGTCAGACCGGGTAAAAGAGCTGTTGCGAAGGTTTCAATGAAGCCAAGCAAGATGCCGCCTAGCATTGCTCCGGGAATAGAGCCGATGCCGCCGAGAATGGCTGCGGTGAAGGCTTTCATGCCGATCACAAAGCCCATTGTGAAGGTTGCAACACCGTAATATGACGCATAAAGAAGACCTGCGACGGCACCGAGGCCCGGTCCGATAAAGAAGATCACCGAGATCGGAATATTCGGATTGATACCGATGAGCGAAGCGGTGTTGGCATTTTCCGCAACCGCTCGAATGCGGATACCCATACGGCTGCGATTGACAAACAATTCCAGTGCAACCATCAGGATAAGTGCGATTGCAAGGATCGTAATCTGTTTCCATGTAATGATGATGCCGCCGATTTCGACCACACCGCTTGGTAGCATTGACGGATAGATTATCGGACGACGCCCTGCGATAAGCATGACGACATTTTGAAGAATAATAGCCATGCCAAGCGCTGAAAGCATTGGGGCGAGGCGCGATTTATTGCGCAACGGTCTATATGCTGCGACTTCAATTGACATGCCCAGAATGCCGATGACGACGAAGGCGAGAATGCCCACAATGACGGCTGCACCTGGGAAACCGGAAATCCCTAGCGAACCACTGAGAAAGACAGCGACGAATGCGCCTGACATGAACATTTCGCTATGCGCGAAATTGATCAAGCGTAAGACCCCGTAAACCATCGTGTAGCCCAGCGCGATGAGGGCATAGATTGATCCGACTGTCAGCGCATTGACAGTCTGCTGAAGAAGGAAAGAAGACATCTGTGAAGCCTCGATTGCCGAGGAGCGCTTAGGAAGAAGCACAGCACAGCTATGCTCCAGGGGATCCAAGCGCACCGTTTCCAAGTTGGGACAGCAAGCCTCCAGCTGCCGCGAGAGGCTTGTTTGCGCCAGATCAGCGTTACTTCACGAGGGCGAATTTGCCGCCATCAACCTTGTACAGGAAGATGAAAGGGTTGGTGAGTTCACCATCTGGTTTGAAGGATACGGTTCCAACCATGGTTTTAAGATCGGTTTTCGCGATTTCTTCTGCAATTGCCTTGCGTGTTAGCGGCGCGGGCAGCTTCTTCATGGCTTCCAGGATCACTGACGCTTCAACAAAGCCATAGGCTGAGTATGGTCCTGCGTCTTCACCGAAAGCATCCCGATAGGATTTCGCGAAGGCTTCGAGTTCGGGTGATGAGTCGTAAGGAGGAGCCTGGAACGAAACGATCGCACCTTCGGCATTCTCAGGGCCAGCGCCATTGATGAAATCAGAAGAGAACGCGGAATCTGCACCAAAAATAGTCGACTTGATGCCAAATTCGCGTGCTTGTTTGACGAACAGGCCAACGGCAGGCATCACGCCACCAAAATAGATGACATCTGGATTTTCTGAGCGAATGCTGGTGAGTAGAGCAGAGAAATCAACGTCGGTCTGTGTAACACCTGAGAAGGAAGTTACATTGCCGCCGTCTTTTGTGAATGTGTCGCGGAATACTTCGGCAACCCCCTGACCAAATGCCTGTTTGTCATGGATGATGGCGGCTGATTTGGCTTTCAGTGTGTTGATTGCATAGTCAGCAGGCGCCGAGCCTTGAGAAAGGTCGTTGGCGATCGGGCGGAAGAGATTCTTGTAACCCGATTGCGTGACTTTCGGGTTCGAAGCATTGGTCACCTGTGGAAGGTCGCAGCGATGGTAGACATCGGACGACGGAATGGTCACACCGCTATTGAAATTTGCAACCACACCAAGCATTGCGGCATTGTCGCAATGTTTTTGTGCAATCAGTGTGCCTTGCTTTGGGTCGCCATTATCGTCGTCGCGCTGCAGGACGACCTTTTCACCATTGATCCCACCCGCGTCATTCACCTGACGCACGGCGATTTCCATGCCGTTCATCCAAGTCACGCCGAAGATTGACTCGGCATTGGTTAACGGACCGGCTGCGCCGATGATGATATCCGCATGGGCAGCACTCGTCAGACCCGCAACGGCGATCGACGCTGCGAGAAACTTTCTATAAGCTTTCATCGTAACCCTCTTTTGGTTTTTTCTAGCCTTCATGGGCCGGTATTATTTTTATTTTTGCGGATTGACCGTCATCCGCCGACGCCTTTTTGCTTTCGGGCAATTGCCTTAAGCGGTTTGCTGTTCCCGTTGATCTGATCTGCTTTCGATCAAGGATTTCATAAGATTGTTGGCAACGCGCTGGATATGCTTGCGCAATGTTTCGACCGCTCGTTCGGCGTCTTTCAGCTTCGCATAAGCCAGAATGGCGCGATGGTCGGAGAGTTCGAGCTCGACGTCCTGGGCGACTGCGATTTGAAGGTTGATATAACGGTTGGCATTATCGTGGACGCTTTTGAGCAGCTTCAGTGCGACCGTGCGACCGCTCGGCGCATAAAGCGTTTCATGAAATTGCCAGTTCAAGTCACCCCAGTTTTCAACGTTGCCTTCCGTGAGCGTTTCGTCAGTCAACTGTTCTGCACGACGTAAATCAGCTTCGGAAAGACGCGGTATCGCCATTTCGAACAGCCATGTTTCGAGATGAATTCGGATGTCAAAAAGTTCCTGAATCTCCGCCAGTGACAGGGCTTTAACGACCGTTCCCTTGTGCAGTTCAGACTGGACAAAGCCTTCTGCCTCCAGCTGTCGGATGGCTTCGCGAATGGGAATCCGCGAAACTCCGAGCTCGATCGCCAAAGCTTCCTGGCGTAGGGGAGTCCCCTCCGCGAGTTCGCCAGCAATAATTCTGCGGCGCAGCTCCACCACGATTTGGTCAGTGAGGGATTGTCTCCCGATCTTTTTTGTCATCCGGCTCTCCATTTCTAAATTGGATACAATATGCAAAAAATAGAGTCAACTGTGAAATACAATACCCACAAAAGCGAAATATAGAAAAATAATTTCAATAAAGGCGTTGACGGCGGTGATATTTCCGATCATGTTGGATATTGTATCCAATCTAGACGAGCAAAAGCTCGCGTCGGGGAATTGAAATGATCAATAAAGACACACGCGCCGTCGCTGGAGAGGGTCCTTGCGGGGACGTGCTTATCGTTCAGCCGGGTTCAGCGGAAAGCTACTGGCAGCCAGTGCCTGCGAATGGTTCAATCGATGTTATTTTCGCCCCGCATCGCGTTCCGATGCAGCACCCGATTGGCTTTGGAACGCAGACTGTTCCGCCGGGTGGCTATGTCCGTGAACATGCCCACGATCAGAATGAGGAAGTCATCTTCGTCGTGTCCGGCAACGGGCGCGCCGTGATTGATGGTGAGAGTCATGCAATGAACCCGGGCTCCGCATTTTTCATCGGCAAGAACCGTCGTCATATGTTCATCAATGAAGGCGAGACCGATATTGTTTGGACCTGGCTGATAGTGCCAAATGGTTTGGAGGATTTCTTCCGCCTGATCGGACGTGACCGTTTGAAGGGGGAGCCTGCACCAGCGCCGTTCCCGCGGCCTGAGAATGTGTTGCAGATCGAGCGCGATACCGTTTTTGCGGCTCCGCCATCCGATCCTTACAAGGTCTAACTACGAAATTCTCCCCGCCAGCAAATGGTGCTGGCATCCCCAGAAGCTTGAAACAATCCGCAACGCTGTTTGTTGGCTGGCTAGTTATGTTCGAGGAAAAAATGCGTCTGAAAGACAAAATCGCCATCATCACCGGTGCCGGTGCGGGTATTGGCAAGGCTGCCGCTCAAATTTTCGTTCGCGAAGGGGCAAAGGTCATTGTCGCTGATCGTGATGGGCAAAAGGCTTCGGCGGTTGCCGCTGAACTCGGTGATGCAGCACTTGCCTTTACCGTTGATGTTTCCCGCTCCGACGAGGTGAAGGCGATGATCGATACTGCGGTCCGCAAATTTGGGCGGCTCGATATTCTGGCCAACAATGCCGGATATGGTATCCCCGGGACCGTCGTGAATACAGATGAAGACGATTGGGACGCATTGATGGCTGTCAATCTCAAGGGCGTTTATCTTTGCTGTAAACACGCCATCCCGGTAATGGCAGCACAAGGCGGTGGCACAATCGTCAACACCGCCTCCAATGTTGCAACTGTCGGTATCTTTGATCGCGCAGCCTATGTGGCCTCGAAGGGCGGTGTCGCAGCTCTTACCAAGGCTATGGCGCTGGATCATGCCAAGGAAAAAATTCGCGTAAACTGTGTGGCACCGGGTGTCACTTGGTCGAGCTATTTCGAGAAAATGGTCGAAACAACGCCTGATCCCGATGGCTTCAAAAATGCATTGAAAGCCCGTTCTCCGATCAATCGTTGGGCAGAACCACAAGAAATCGCAAACTGCATTTTGTGGCTAGCATCGGATGAAGCGTCCTTTGCAACGGGGGCTATGTTCACCGTTGATGGCGGCATGTCGGCCTGGTAAGCGCTATGACGATATTCACCGCTCCCGTTCCAAACATAGCACTACTTGGTTTCGGCGCCATCGGAAGGGCTCTTTGTAGCAACCTTCTAACCTACCGTTGCCAGATCGGTGTGCTGTTGCGCGACGGCGCATCAGCACCGGAACAGTCAGGCGTCCGGTTTTTCAACGACGTGAATGCGCTTTTGGCGTCAGAACCTTCTGTTGTTATCGAGGCCGCCGGACAGGATGCGTTAAAAGCATTCTGCCCGGTTTTCTTAGAAGCGGGAATTGATGTGATTGCGGCCTCTGTTGGTGTCATTGGCGACGCCGATTTCGAACAAAGAGCGGCGGAAGCAGGTCAGAAAAGCGGTGCTCGGCTAATCTTCCCGACAGGTGCTGTCGGTGGTCTTGATTACCTTCATGTTGTCGCTCAGGCTGAAGATCTCAGCGTTGTTTATACGTCGCGAAAGCCGGTCTCTGCTTGGGTGGCTGAACTAGAGAGCCTTGGGTTTGACCCGCAGACACTAAGCGAAGCCGTCCTACTTTATGAAGGCGATGCATTGCGCGCAGCAGAGCTCTATCCGCGTAATCTGAATGCCGGCTTGACGATTGCACTGGCTGCAGGTGTGGCGCGCACGGCAGTCAAGGTTGTGGCAGACCCGGCGGTTTTGTTCAATACGCATGAAATTGAAGCACGAAGTTCATTTGGCGAAGCCTTCATGCGGTTCGCCAACCTGCCTTCGCCGGACAATCCAAAGACCTCGGCAATCACTGCCGCCAGCCTCTTGATCGAAGCCACACGTTATTTTGCCGAGCGATTAGCTCCGGCGTGATGAATGGATGGAATGCTGAATGAGCAATGTTGTCATTGCAGGTGCAGGAATAATAGGACTGAGCGCAGCGCGTGCTTTGATCGCTGACGGGCACAGTGTCACGATCGTTGACCGCGATCCAGCGGGTGACAAAGCATCTTTTGGCAATGCGGGCGGTCTGGGCGTTACCGAAATCGTACCCGCGAGCGTGCCGGGCCTTGTCTGGAAACTGCCAGGCTGGTTGTGTGATCCGCTCGGTCCTCTTTCGGTGCATCCTGCACATTTCCCAAAACTTGTGCCTTGGCTTGCGCGTTTCATGCGCAGTGGCTCACAATCGAAAATGTTGCGGATTACCGGGGCTCTCGCAGCACTCACAGCACCCGTTTACGATGATTACCTGCCGTTGCTGGAGGAGCTGAAACTCACCCATGAACTGCATCAGGTTGGTGCTTTGTGGGTCTATGAGACTGAAGCAGCCTTTAAAGCAGATGCAGCAGATCGTGATCTCAGACGCCGCTATGGTATTGTTTTTGATGAGATGGACGGCGATGAAGCGCGCAGGTTGGAACCGGCTCTTGGAAAGGCGGTCCTTCGTGCAGCAATGACACCGCAATGGTCGCATTTTGATGATCCCAAACGTCTCGTCGATCGCTTGCGGACGCTTGTTGTCCGGCGGGGTGCAAAGCTTGTAACCGGCGAAGCGCTTGCGGTGGACGGCAAGCGATTGCGTTTGGCTGATGGCAAAGCGATTGACTTTGATCATTTGATCATCGCGGCCGGCGCATGGTCAGCACGTCTTGCGAAGACGATTGGTGATCGTGTGCTGCTCGAAAGCGAACGCGGCTATAATGTAACAATTCCCGATTCTGGCGTTTCGCTTACGCGTGAAGTTATTTTCGCTGAACGTAAGTTCGTGGCCACACCGATGGATATGGGATTACGTATTGGCGGCGCTGCCGAGTTTGCTGGCCTCGACACTCCCCCCAATTATGCGCGTAGTGATGCACTCGCCAAGTTGGCGCGCATTTATCTTCCTGATCTCAATGCGCATGAAGGAACGCGTTGGATGGGGCATCGTCCGACGACACCGGACAGCCTGCCAGTGATCGGACATTCGCCGCACCGCAAGGACGTGATTCATGCCTATGGTCATAGCCATGGGGGGCTGACACTCGGGCCAACCACCGCTCGTCTTATTGCTGATCTCGTCGCCCGAAGGCAACCCGCCATTGATCTTTCACCTTTTACCGTCAGCCGGTTTTCCTGATCTGGAGCACAATATGAATCCTCATACCTTTATCTGTGTCGATGCCCATACCTGCGGTAATCCGGTCCGTGTGGTCTGTGGTGGTGCGCCTATTTTGCCGAATGTCAGCATGGCTGAGAAACGCCAGATCTTCCTGCGTGACCATGATTGGGTGCGCCAAGCGCTGATGTTTGAACCACGCGGACACGATGTTATGTCTGGCTCGGTTCTTTATCCACCATCACGCGACGATTGCGATCTTGGGGTCTTGTTTATCGAAGTGTCCGGCTGTTTGCCGATGTGCGGGCATGGTACAATTGGCACGGTCACTGTGGCGCTCGAACAGGGGTTTGTTGTCCCCAAGACTGAGGGTAAATTGGCCCTGGAAGTTCCTGCGGGACGGGTCGAGGTTGAATACAGGCGCAATGGTCGTTTCGTTGACGAAGTTCGCATTTTCAATGTCCCTGCCTATCTTCATGCCAGCGAAGCGAAGATCGATGTACCCGGTATTGGCGAGCTGGTGGTTGATGTTGCTTATGGTGGTAACTTCTATGCCATCATCGAACCACAGAAGAACTGGGCTGGTCTCGATACGATGAGCGCTGACGACATTCTCAAGATCAGCCCACTGGTGCGGAAACTGGTGCAGGAAGCCGTAGCTCCGGTTCATCCCGAGGATGATCGCATTGCCGGTGTCAGTCATGTCATGTGGGCGGATAACGGAAGACACCCTGAAGCCGATGCACGCAATGCGGTGTTTTATGGGGACAAAGCAATTGATCGTTCGCCATGCGGAACTGGTACTTCAGCGCGCATGGCGCAGCGTGTCGCTAAAGGCATGCTGAAAGATGGCGAGAATTTTGTTCATGAATCGATTATCGGAACATTGTTTCATGGTCGCGTTGAGAGCGCTGCGGAAGTTGGCGGTCGCCCTGCTATTCGGCCAAGCATTGGTGGTTGGGCGCGGGTAACAGGCTACAACACGATACTGGTCGATGAGCGCGATCCGCTTGCCTTTGGCTTTCAGGTAAAGTGAGCGGACATGATCCTCGAAGAACGCGATTATCACATTGTCCCGGGCCGCATTGCGGAATTCATCGCGACCTATGAACAGCTTGGTCTTAAAATCCAGACAGAAATTCTCGGCGGCTTCATTGGCCATTTCATCTGCGATATTGGTGAGTTGAACCATGTCGTTGCACTCTGGCGTTACGAAACCATCGCCGATCGTGAGGAAAGACGCGCACGCATGCTCGCCCATCCGGGATGGCAAACCTATCTCGAAGCGATCAAAGGGATGATCGAGCGCCAGAATATCCGCATTCTCAAACCTACTGCAATTTCACCAATGGTGTAGCCATGAAAGCTGTTTTGCCTGCTCTTGTTGATCTTGTCCCTGAACGTATGAAGCCGGGCGCTGATCTTATCGCTGAAGGCAAAGCGCTATCCCGCGACTGGCGTGTTGGCGGGAATGTATTCCTCGAAACAAACAACGTAACAAGCGAGGCTGAATATAAGCGACGCAAGGCCGCTGAAGGCAAGATAATGCAGCATGCGCATATCGGCTTTCGCAGCGTTGAGCGCACTGTTGACGCAATTGGCGAAGTGCATGGCACTTGTGCCAGCCGTGGTGTGACGGTCGATCGTTTCGGGATTACACTTGACTGGTCGATGGGCTATCCGGTTGCCTTGCGCAAGGATCGCCCGAAAGGAACAGGCATCGTTCTGAATGGAGCGGAGGATTTTGCCCGCATCACCAATGCAGCGCCTGCTGCTGCGCACTTTGGTGATTTCATGCTTGGATTGCCAGGCGCCATTGAAAATACAAAGGGTGCGCTGGCAGCAGGTGCCACAGCCATTGGCAATTTGGGGCAGT
>Ga0302349_1002214_pt1 | contig 12849 bp, 11 predicted proteins | sample PhyAR1_FD_202176 | JGI IMG/M metagenome (GOLD analysis project Ga0302349, IMG submission 202176) | Leaf surface microbial communities from alfalfa plants in UC Gill Tract Community Farm, Albany, California, United States - DLSL A.R1... | ecosystem: Host-associated > Plants > Phyllosphere >...
CTCAGCCGCTTCCTTCAGACGCTGCTTGGCGATCTTGTCCGTGGACAGGTCGACGCCGTGCTCGTCCTTGAACTTCTTGACCAGGTAGTCGACGATGCGCTGGTCCCAGTCGTCACCACCGAGGCGGTTGTCACCGGAGGTCGCGCGGACCTGGATCGTCGAGAAGTCGTCGTCCTTGCCCACCTCGAGCAGGGAGACGTCGAACGTGCCGCCACCGAGGTCGAAGACCAGGATGAGCTCGTCTTCCTTGCCCTTGTCGAGGCCGTAGGCCAGGGCGGCCGCAGTCGGCTCGTTGATGATGCGCAGGACGTTGAGGCCGGCGATCTCACCGGCGTCCTTCGTGGCCTGGCGCTCAGCGTCGTTGAAGTACGCCGGCACGGTGATGACCGCGTCCGTGACGTCTTCGCCGAGGTACTGCTCGGCGTCGCGCTTGAGCTTGCCGAGGGTACGGGCCGAGATCTCCTGCGGCGTGTACTTCTTGCCGTCGATCTCGGTGGTCCAGTCGGTGCCGACGTGCCGCTTGACCGACGCGATGGTGCGGTCGACGTTCGTCACGGCCTGACGCTTGGCGGTCTCGCCGACCAGGACCTCGCCGTCCTTGGTGAACGCCACGATCGACGGCGTCGTGCGCATGCCCTCGGCGTTGGCGATGACGGTGGGCTCGCCACCTTCGAGAACTGCGACGACGGAGTTGGTGGTTCCGAGGTCGATGCCTACTGCACGTCCCATGTGTTGCTCCTCTTGCTTGGGGGTAAGTCGTTGGACTTGCGTCCGATGGACTCAACCTTACTCCTGAGTCGCCTGGGGTCAACTTCAGAGAGCACAAACCTGCGCCAATCCCACTCAACTCCCAGTTGAAGGCATCCGAGCGCTAGCAGGTTCGTATGTTGGTATTTCACGTGATATTCTGAATACACATGCGCCGTTGGACTTGTCCACGGGCGTGCCCCTTCCCGCACAGCCGCCGTGGCGCGGCCTGTCCTGAAAGATGCACATGTCTCACAAGAAGAGGGCCTCGACTGCCCTCAAGTCCATGGGTGCCGCCGGTCTGGTCGCAGCCACCATCGTCTCCGGCCTGTCCTTCGGCCCTGCTGCAGTAGCGGCAACAGATTCGGCGTCGTCCGACAAGCAGGCGAAGAGCTCGATCGGAATCAACGCCCGGTACGCTCTTCCGCCCACAGATGTCCGAGTGACGAGCGTCGACGACAACTCGTTCACGATCACGGGAACCGCGCGGTACACGAACGATTATTCGGGCAACAGATACTCGGTCCAGATCGTCCAAACGATGGGGTCCGGGTTTAACGGAGGGGTCGCCGGCCGACCAATTCAATTCTATTCATGGGCCCGCGGTGAGACGAAGACCGTGTACGCATACACGATGGCTGACATCCCCGGTTCGGCCGGCTACAACAGCGAGAGGTCCACGATGGTTCCCATCCAGGTGACCCGTCCGGGCCAGGCCACCTCCCCGATGACGGCGCAGGTCACGAAGGTCAACAACATCGCGAAGACCGCTGAGGCGTCGGGCACAGCGACTCCGAACGGCACGGTGACGATCGGCAGCAAGGTCGCCAACGTCAACTCGAGTGGCAACTGGTCGATGACCGTCGAGGGACTCTCCGTCGGAGCCAACTCCCTCGTCGCAACGCAGCGGTTCAACAACGCTCAGGTCGACCAGAAGACCGTCACCGCGACGATCGTCGAGGGCGGCACGCTCGTCGGCGTCGACCAGGGTCCCGTCGAACTCGAGCGCGGCGAGACCACCCAGGTCCCGTTCGTCGTCGAGAACCGGGAAGCGCGTACCGGCACCAAGGGCACCGTCGTGCTGACGGCCCCGGATGGTGCGACCTTCTCCGAGCAGGACGCCGTGCAGGGTTCGTGGCGTCGAGTCGGGAACACCGTGTGGAACGCCTCCACGTCGATCCCGCTCACCGACGGACGCCTGTCGAACGACAACACGACCCTGACGTTCGACGCGGACTGGGCCAGCGAGCGTCCAGCCGACCAGCAGTACCGCTTCATGGTCGACGTCACCGCGGGCGATGAAGCTCCCGAAGAACCGAGCGCCATGGACTTCGTCTTCAGCGGCACGAGCAGCAAGGGCGACTTCCGCGCCGAGGGCAAGACCACCACCACCGTCACGGCGAGCGTCGCAGCCCCGACGGGCACGGTCACGTTCTCGGACGACGTCACCCAGAAGGCGACCGTGTCGGGAACCGGTGTCGACGGCGCCACGATCACCCTCTACGCCGGTGACTCCACCACCGCCATCGGCACCGCCGTGGTGAACAACGGCACCTGGACGACCACGATCGATCCCATCGGCGCGGGCGACCAGAAGATCCGCATCGAGCAGTCCGGCATCGACGGCGTCCAGACCGCTGAGACGACCGCGGAGTACGGCGCCGCAGTCACGCTCGACGACCCGGCCTCCTCGACGGTCACCCCCGGGAACGTCACCGTCACGGGCTCCGGCCAGGCGAACACCACGGTCACCATCACCGGCGGCGCCAAGTCGGTCACGACCACGGTCGAGGCTGACGGCACCTTCAGCGCGGAGGTCGAACTCGAACCCTCGAACACCGCGAAGACCCTCACCGCGCAGCAGCACTCCAAGGGCAACCTGACCACCTCCGACACGATCACGGTCACCCCCAACGGCGCCCAGACCGCGCGCGACGTCGTCATCACCGAACCGACCAGCCACACCTACCGGCCCAACAGCGCGACCACGATCAATGGCACCGCGACCCCGTACGCCACGGTCGCGCTCCGCTTCCAGTGGAACGACACCGTCTACGGCACGGCCAAGGCAGACATCAACGGCAACTGGTCGATCACCCGTGGCTTCGGCCCGTCCGCGAAGTACGAACTGACCGCGACGCAGACCCGCTTCGACACCACCACCTCGGCTTCCGCCGTGTTCGCCCTCGACCCCGAGGGCATCACGAACCAGGAGGTCGTGATCACGGGGCCGGCTGACCACGCCTACACGCCCGGCGAGGCGACCCGGGTCACCGGCACCGCCACCCCGTACGCCACGATCGAGCTCCGCTTCCAGTGGAACAACACCGTCTACGGCACGGCCACGGCCAACGCCAACGGCGAGTGGAACATCGTCCGCAACTACGGCCCCTCAGCGACCTACGAACTGACCGCAACGCAGCTCCGCGCCGACGGCACCACGTCGCTGTCGAACACCTTCACCCTCGAAGCCACCGGCATCGACCGTCCGTTCACGCTGACCACGCCCACGATGGACTCGACCTTCGAGGCCGGGGTTCCCGTGTCCTTCACCGGCACCGGCACCCGCGGCGCGACGATCACCGCGATTGCTCCGGCCTGGAACAACAACGAGATCTTCACGACCGAGGTCGACGACAACGGCCACTGGGACATCCGACGCTCCTTCGCCCCCGGGATCACCTACGACCTCACCCTCGTCCAGCAGCCCGTCGGCGGAGAGCCCACCCGCATCGCCGGCGTCCACCTCACCCCCGCCAACTAACCGCCGGCGACTGACCACGTCCAGCTGACCCCCGTCAGCTGACGCAGCCGGAACCACAAGAGCGGCGACTCCATCGAGTCGCCGCTCTTGCCATGTCATGTGATATACTAACGGCATACATCAACCCGAACTGGAGCACGATGACGCTCGCCGACTTCCTCCGCATCATCCGCCGCTCGCTGGTCGTACTCCTCGTGGCGACCGTCGCCGGGGGCGGCATCGGTGCGCTCATCGCTGTCGTCAGCACCCCTCAGTACCGCTCGACCGGTCAGGTTTTCGTGTCGGTGCAGCCAGGCGCCCCGGACGTGAGTGACCTGGCGCAGGGCAACAACGCGGCACAGCAGAAGGTGAACTCATACGTGCAGGTCGTGCGGAGCGCCAGTGTGCTGCAACCCGTGATCGACGAGCTCCGGTTGGACACCACAGCGACCGAGCTCGCGCAGCACGTGACGTCCACCGCCACGGTCGACAGTGTGCTGCTGGACATCTCGGTGACCGAAGACGACCCGAAGGAAGCAGCCCGCGTCGCCGCGGCCGTCATCGCCAGCTTCGCGCACGTGGTCACCGAGAACCTCGAGAAGCCGACCGACGGTGGCGCTTCACTCGTCCGGATCGAGACCGTGCAGCCGCCGCTCGTCCCCGAAGCACAGAGCTCACCAGACCTCGTGAAGTACATCGCACTGGGACTCGCGTTCGGACTCGCGCTGGGCGTCGGTGGAGCGCTCGTCCGACAGACACTCGACTCCAAGGTACGAACACAAGAGGACGTCGTCCGGGTCACCTCGGTGCCGGTCCTCGGGGCGATCGGGTTCGACGCCGCAGCGACGACGAACCCGCTCGTGGTCCACTCCGATCCGCGGAATCCGCGCGCGGAGTCCTTCCGCTCCCTCCGCACGAACATCCAGTTCGTGGAGACCGATGCGCAACGGCGGAGCTTCACCATCACCTCGGCGATCCCGTCCGAGGGCAAGTCGACCACCGCCGCGAACCTCGCGATCACCATGGCGGAGAGCGGTTCCCGCGTCGTCCTGGTAGACGCCGACCTCCGGCGTCCTCGCATCGCCGAGCTCATGGGCATCGAGGGGGCAGTCGGACTCTCCGACCTCCTCATCGGCAGGACCGAGCTCGAAGACGTGACGATCCCGTGGGGACGCGGCAGCCTCTCTGTCCTGCCTGCGGGTCAGATCCCGCCCAACCCGAGCGAGCTCCTCGGGAGCAACGCGATGCTCGCCCTGATCGACCAACTGACCACGGAGTTCGACTTCGTCATCTTCGACGCACCGCCACTGCTGCCTGTCACTGACGCGGCCGTCCTCAGTCGCCTCACCGGCGGCGCCGTCGTCATCTCCTCCGTCCGCCGCGTGACGCAGAAGCAGCTCGCCTCGGCGCTCGATGCCCTCCGGAGCATCGGCAGCAAGACGCTGGGGGTCGTCATGACGATGGTCCCCACGAAGGACCGCGGCGCCTACGACACCTACTACGCAGCTGAGAACGCAGCCCCCAGCGCCCCCAGCGCCCCCAGGCAGGGTCGGCGAACCCGCGAGCTGCCCACTGACCGCCCTACCTCTGACAGAAAGAGAACCCCATGAAGCGCAAGACCCTCGTCACCGTCGCCTTCGGCGCCGCCCTGGCTGCCGCACTCACCGGCTGCAGCGGTGGTGCAACCCCGGACAAGACCTCCTCTCCGACCCCCTCCCCGACGAAGACGAGCGCCGCCAACGAGACCGTCTACAACGAGTGCATCGACGGTCTCGCGACGATCGACGCCTCCGATGCAACGGCCAAGAAGCCGCTCACCGTGGGCGACTGCACGCACGTCTCCGTGCTCGGCGCCGCGAAGGACGGGTCGACGATCACGCTCGGCGCCGTCGAAGACCTCCTCGTCGAAGCGAGCGGTGCCACGATCGACGTCAAGAGCGCGAAGAGCATCACGATGCCCGGGTCCGACAACACCGTGAAGTACTCCGGTGAGGCCGAGGTCCAAGACCTCGGCCAGGACAACACGATCTCTGCACGCTGACGAGACGCGGCACTGATCGGGCAGGACGCCTGCTCCCGATCAGTGCCGTTGCACGTGACCTGAACGTCCGGACGGAGGCACCATGAGCTACATCGAGTCACTGCGCACCCTGCAGTCCGAGATCAGGGAGGACCGAGCGGCGAACGTCGGCCGCTCGGCCCGCACACTGCTCTGGCTGTTCCGTGTCGCACGGGCAACGCAGGCGCTACCCGCGGCACCACGCCTCCTGGCGAGTCCGCTCCGCATCGCCTACCGGGTGGTGTCGACGACGGTGCTCGGGGCCGAGATCCCCCTCGACACGGAGATCGGTCCTGGGCTGGCCCTGCCGCACTGCCGTGGACTCGTGGTCCACGAGGCCGCAGCAATCGGTCCGGCGAGCACCCTCCGGCACAACGTCACGATCGGCGTTCGTCGGTCAGGTGAGTCGACCCCCGGCGTACCGCGGCTCGGCCCGCGTGTCGACGTCGGCGCCGGCGCGCAGATCCTCGGCGACATCGAGATCGGCGCTGGAGCCCGGATCGGGGCCGGCGCGATCGTGTTGTGCGACGTCCCCGAGGGCGGCGTCGCCGTCGGCAACCCCGCTCGGGTCATCACGCAGACCCGGCCGTAATCGGCAACGGGTCGTCAACCCAGGGGCTGGTGGCCCTCGGCGATCGACGCGATCCGTTCCGCAGCGGTTCGACCGCGCTTGTCGTCCTCCGCCGGCCAGGTCGCGATCTTCGCCATGAGGTCGCTGGTCCGACCGATCACCTTCGCGGGCACACCGCCGACGATCGAGCCGTCCGGAACCGACCTGGTGACGACCGCCCCGGCAGCGACCACCGAGTCGGAGCCGATGCGGACCCCCGGCATGAGCGTGGCCCGGGCCCCGATGAAGCACCGGTCGCCCACGCTCACCGGCGCGTACCGGTACCGACGACCGCGCTCGTCCCGGTACAACCACCCGGTGCCGTCATGGGTGACGAAGAGCACGTCGACGGAGATCGTCGTGTCGTTGCCGATGGACACCATCGAGTACTCCGAAGCGACGCGGCACGAGTAGATGCGGCAGCCGGTGCCGACCTCGAGGCCCAGTCGGCGGGCGGCCACATCGCCGCCGGCGACACGTGACACGACTGCGAACACCCAGGGTCGCGGGATGCGGAACGGGACTCGATTGCGCATGGCATGCCTCTCATGTAGCGTTTACATATCAGATACTAGTTTATTCCGAAGGACCCCGTGGCCTCCTACATCTTCGTCCAACCGCACCTCCGCTTCGGTGGTGCGGAACGCCAGACGGTCATCGTCGCCAACCGACTCGCCGAGAACGGCCACCGTGTCACCGTGGTCCTCCACTCCGGCGGCGGTGGCCTCGTCACGCTGCTGCGCTCGGACGTCTCCGTCCACGTCCTCGGGATCGAGAGCCATGCTGCAACCGTCGACGTCGCGCGCCGGCTGCACGCGGTCCTCCGATCGCTGCCCCGGTCGCTCGTCGTCGTGAAGCTCTGGTCGTCGATCCTCGCGTGCGCCATGATCGACCGGCGCCGATCCGTCGCCCACCACGTCTTCAACTACTGCGAAGACCTCGACCCGACGGACCACGCCGAGTACATCCGCTTCGGTCGACTCAAGCAACACCTGATCGGGTCGGTCTTCCGAGCTCGACAGGCCCTCTCCGCCAACACCCACACGGTCGCCGACTCCATGACCGAGGTCTACGGACTCGACCACCGACCCGCCGTCATCCCGAGCACCGTCGACCCGGTCGCGATCCGGTCGGCCGCTGCAGCGAGCCCACGCGAACGCCACGCTGCGTTCACCGTCGTCTCGGTGGGCAGCCTCATCCGACGCAAGGGACTGGACGTCACGCTCGCAGCCCTCGAAGGCCTCGGCGTCCCGGTGCACTGGCGCGTCGTCGGCGCCGGACCCCTCGCAGCGGAACTGGCTCGGCACCACGACCCGAACGGGCGCGTGACGGTGTCCGTCGAAGGTGCTCACGCGGAGCCGTACTCCTTCGTCGCAGCAGCCGACGTCCTCGTCCACAGCGCTCGGAGCGAGGCCTGGGGGATCGTCCTCCTCGAAGCCCTCGCGGTCGGGACCCCGGTCCTCGCGGCGGACACCATCGGCCAGTCGGAGATGCAGGCGCTGCTCGGTGTGCGGAACGACCTCCTCGAACTCTTCGAGAACGGCTCCGTGCCGGATCTGCAAGCCCGTCTGCACGCGCGACTGCACGCACCGCGGCCCCGTTTCGACGACTGCGACACCTACATCGAACCGGTGACGCTCGACCACGCCGTCGCCCTCTGGGAGCGGCGCGCACACGACCTCATGGAGTCCCCAGCATGACCAACATCCTCTTCGTCTGCAGCAGCGGTGGTCACCTCGACCAGCTGCTCGCGCTCCTCCCGGCACCGGACGGCACCGACGTCGCGATCGCGACGTTCATGAAGCCCGACGCCGTCGCCAAGGTCGTCGGTCACCGGACGTACGGCCTGCACTGGCCGACCAACCGGAGCGTCACCGCGCTCGTCCGGAACCTCGTGATCGCCGCCCGGACGTTGCGCCAGGAACGTCCCGACCTGATCGTCAGCAGCGGTGCCGCCGCAGCTGTCCCCTTCTTCTGGTTGGGGAAGGTGTTCTTCCGGACGCACACCGTCTTCATCGAGTGCGTCGACCGGATCGACAACCCCACGCTCACGGCGAAGCTGGTCCGGCCGGTGACGGACCGCTTCATCGCCCAGTGGGACGACCAGCTCGCGGGGTTCCCGCGGCGCGAACGTGTGGCGGTCAGCCGATGAAGGTCCTCCTCACCGTGGGGACGCACGAGCAGCCGTTCCAGCGCCTCCTCGACACCGCCCAGCAGGCGCTCCTCGCCCGACCGGACGACGAGTGGGTGGTCCAGTACGGCGTCGGCTCGTGGAGCCTCCCCCTCCCGAGCATCCGTGCCGCTGCGGACTACTTCGACGCGCCGAGCATGCAGGCACACCTCGCCTGGGCCGACGTGGTCGTCAGTCAGTGCAGCCCCGGCACGGTGTTCGGTGCACTCGCGGCGGGCACCTGGCCCCTCGTCCTCGGCCGCCAGATCGCGTTCGACGAGCACGTCGACGACCACCAGGTCCTCTTCGCCCGGGAGCTCGACCGTGCGGGCCTCGCGCTCGACCTCCAGACCGCGGGACGACTCGCCACGGCCCTCGCGGAGGAAGACCAGCTGGACTGCACCGACCGACAGCGACGGTGCCGCCAGGCTGCCGATCGATCTGCCGAGAACGCCGCACGCTTCCGGACCGATGTCTGGCGTGTCCTCGGGAACGTCGCATGACGCTCGCCCCTCGGAAGTCCTTCGTCCGACGTGCGACGGTCGCCGCACTGGTCTCCGTGGCGCAGCTCTGCCGTGCCGCGGGCTACGCCGTCCGGACACGTCCGGTGACCGGGACCGCACCCGTCGTCGTGTCGCTCACCTCGCACGGCCGCCGACTCCGGTCGGTGTCACTGGCGATCGAGTCCATCGTCAGCGGGAGTGTGCGGCCGCAGCGCCTCATCCTCTGGGTCGACGACGAGGCCGATCGCGAGCGTGCCCTGCGCTCCCGTCCGCTCCGCCGGCTCATCGCGCGTGGACTCGAACTCCGGGTGGGCGAGCCGGTCGGTCCGCACGGCAAGTGGTGGCCGTACGTCCGGTCCGAAGCCCACCACACGCTCCCACTCGTCACGGCGGACGACGACATCCGGTACGGCCGCGCGTGGTTGCGAGCGCTGCTGGACGCCCACGCCACCACCCCGGACACCATCCACTGTCACCGGGCCCACCGCATCGTCGTGACAGCGGACTCGACCCTGGCTCCCTACATGACCTGGCCGCCCTGTCGGAGCACGACGCCGTCGCACGCGTCGTTCCTGACCGGTGTGTCCGGGGTCCTCTACCCGCCAGCGCTCCTCGACGCACTGCGCAACGACGGTGACGGGTTCCGGGCGACCGCACCGCACGCTGACGACGTCTGGTTGACGGCGAGGGCGATCGCGAACAACGTGCGCGTCGCACAGGTCGAGACCACACCCCGCGTCTGGCAGACGATCGTCGGCGGACAGCGGTCGGCGCTCTCCCGGGGCAACGGGACGGACGGGGGCAACGACGCGCAGATCGCGGCGACGTTGACTCCCGACCTGCTGCAGGTCGTGCGCGACGAGACCACCCCGTGAGCGCCCGCCGACCGATCACCGCGAGCACGGTCATGCTGGTCGTCGGGAACGTCTTCCCGCCGGCAGCGACCTTCGTCATGGCTCCGTTCCTGGCGCACTCGCTCGGTGTCGACGGCCGAGGCGAACTCGCCGCCGTGACGGCACCGTTCCTCCTCGCGCTGTCGATCGGTACGTTCGGCATCCCCGACGCCGTGACCCAGACGATCGCCTCCGGGCGTCGGGTGGCACGGTCCGGGTGGTGGCTCGCCTGGCTGCTGCTCGCCGTCGGCGGGATCGCTGCCCTGGCCGCCGTGACCGTCGCAGCGCCGCTCATCGTGGGGACCGACGCCGCCGATCTGACCACCCTCGTGACCGTCGCGACGGCCGCCACCGCTCCCGCACTCTTCGTGGCGCTCCTCCGGGGCCGTGCGGCCGGTCGTCACGCGTGGGGCGTCGTGACCGCGGAACGCGTCACCGCCGCCAGCGTCAAGATCGTCGGCACACTGGTGCTGGCCGGCGTCGATCGTCTCGACCTCCCCTCGGCCGTCGCCCTCATCGCGTTCTCCCCCGTCGTGGGCGGCGTCGTCTACCTGTTCATGCCGCGCGCGACCCCGCCGAGCGATGTCGCAGCGGTCGTGCACGCACGGTCGATGCTCGGCTTCTCGCTCCGCAGCTGGCTCGGCTCCGCCGCCGGGGTGTTGCTCGTCCGGCTCGACCAGCTCCTGGTGCTCCCGCTGGCGAGCGCCGAGCAGCTCGGGCTCTACGCCGTGGCGGTGAACGTGGCCGAGGTCCCCGTGATCGTCACCAACGCGATCCGAGAGGTCATGCTCTCCAACGACGCCGCTGACGCGGACGACGTCCGCGTACCCCGCGTCGCTCGGTCAGCGGCCGTGCTCGCCGTCGCGATCGCACTGCCCCTCGGGTGCACCGCGCCGTTCTGGGTCCCGTTCGTGTTCGGCGCGGCGTTCGCTGGCGCAGTGCCCGTCATGGCCGTCTCGATCGTCGCCGTCGTGATCGGTGTGCCCGGTTCGATCGCGGGGAGCACGCTGACCGCTCGCGGGCGTCCCGAGCTCCGCAGCATGAGCATCACGATCGGCTGCATCGCGAACGTCGTGGCCCTCGTCGTGCTCGTCCCGGTCCTGGGGGCGGTGGGCGCGGCGACGGCGGCACTGATCGGCAACCTGCTCTCGAGCAACGGCAGCGTGCGCTGGGCGGCTCGCCTCACCGGTGCGCGTATGCGTGACTTCTACGCCGTCGGTCCCGCCGATGTTCGCCGCGTCGGTGCCCTGGCCGTCCGGCTCGTCCGACCAGTCCTGGCGAGGGGGTGACCGTGGAGCTCCTCCGTCTGGCCGTCTGGGTCCTGTTCTGTCTCGTCGTCGTGGCGACCCAGCAGTCGCGGCCGGTGGTGGTCCTGTCCGCCGTCGTCGCGCTCCGCCTCCTCGTCCCGTCCGCCGGCGGAGGGCTCCTCCTCGGGAACTGGGAGGGGAACGCCGCGCTCCATCCGGCGACGGTCCTGCTCGTCGTGTACTGCGTGTTCGGTCTCCGCGGTCAGTGGAACAGCATGGTCGCCGAGGTGGCGCCGCGCCGCGGTTGGTACGGCGCCCTGGTCGTGGTCGCGTTCCTGCTCGTGGTGCAGGCCGTCGTCGGGAGCGGGCCGACGTCGCTCCTCGGGCTGGCCAACGCCGTCCTCGCCCCGATGCTGCTCTGCTTCGTCGCACGCACGAGTGAGCAGGCCGTCCCCGGGACCCTGCGCCGACTGGCCGTGGTCTTCATCGCGGTGATGCTCCTCGTCGCGGCCGTGGTGGTCGTCCAGGTCGTCCTCCGGTCCGACCTGCCGTGGGGACTGCTCGGTGGGCCGGGGACCTCGGGGATCGCCCAGTTCCGCCCGCGCGGGACGCTGGACAGTCCGCTCGACCTCGGGTTCGCTGCTGCGGTCGCGATCCCGCTGACCTCGTTCATCCACCGTGCGCCGCTCCGCCTGGTCGTCGCACTGATGCTCCTGAGCACGGTCGTCCTCACGGCATCACGGGCACCGACCGCCGTCGCGGTCGTGGCGACCGTCTGGGTCATCGCGCGCTCGACACGGTCCTTCGTCGCTGTCCTGACGATCGTCATCAGTGGTTGTGCCGCGGTGTTCGTGGTCCTGCGGACGTCGATGCTCAGCGGACTGGTCGAGCGCGTGACAGGTGACGACGGGAGCTCGTCCTCTGCACGTGGGGCGGCTGCGCAGTACGTGGTCGAGCACATCTGGGACCACACGTTCATCGGTGGCGGGTGGGGAGCCGCGTGGCAGCTGAAGGGCGAGGTCCTCCGCACGAGTCTCGAGAACTCCTTCGCGATCCTGGCCTTCGACCTCGGGCTGGTCCCGGTGGTGGTGTTCGTGCTCGTCCTGCTGCGTCCCGCGCTCGACGGATCCGCGCCGGTCGGTGCGCGTCTCGCCGTGGTGGCCGGCGTCGTCCTGGGCTTCTGCTACTCCGGGTTCGCGACGATGTCCGCCGCGTCGACGGTGCTCTGGCTCGCGCTGGCACTGTGCGGCCAGGCGCTGGCCGGTCGATCGCCCGAGTCATCCCGGCCAGATCCCGGTGCGCAACGCCCGCTAGTCTCGACCCCGTGCGATGGAGTCGAGTGAACTGGCCCTCCGTTGGCTACGTCTCCCTCGAGGACTTCGACGGCCAGCGCGAACACGTGACCCGGTTGCTCGAGGACGCCCCGCCCACGGTCGCCGCGCTCCTGACCGTCAAGTGGACCGACTCGAGGATCGAACGCTGGGTCGTGGAGTCCGCGGACGCCGTCGTCGACCCGGACGCCGACGAGGACGACGTGACGACCCCCGTCGACCTGCCGGGGCACGGTGTGCCCGACCCGGTCGTCGTGCACGCCGACATCGTGGTGCGCAACGACGAGGTCCTCGACACCCCGAGCGGCCTGTGGCGCCGCTGGAACCACGCCAGGGTGTCGCTCCGGCTCCGGGACGCCGTCATCGACCCGCCGGGTGTCGACGCCGCAGCACTGCTCGCCGGTGACGCCCACGTCGCCCGGGGCGAACTCGAGTACCTGAACGAGCACGACGCCTGGGAACTCCGCCTGCTGATCTCCCCCGTCGGCGAGGTCGCGATCCGGTTCCGGGGCGTCCGGGTGGCGATCCGGAGCGTCGCCGAGAGCG
>Ga0302349_1002217_pt1 | contig 12840 bp, 12 predicted proteins | sample PhyAR1_FD_202176 | JGI IMG/M metagenome (GOLD analysis project Ga0302349, IMG submission 202176) | Leaf surface microbial communities from alfalfa plants in UC Gill Tract Community Farm, Albany, California, United States - DLSL A.R1... | ecosystem: Host-associated > Plants > Phyllosphere >...
GATCTTTCTGTCCGGAGCCTTGGCAAAGGAGAGAAAGAGAAAGGCCCCGAGTCGATATTATCAACCCGAGGCCACTCTGATGCCAAGCAACATCAGGTTAGCCTCTTACCCGCCGCAAGGCAAGGATAGGGAGGTCAAAAATGCAGCAAAAACGGGTCGTACTTAAACTGGTGATCGTCTGTATGACGCTGATCGCGTTCATCTGGCTAACCCGCGGTTCGCTGTGCGAACTGCGCATCAGGTTGGGAGACTCGGAGATTGCGGCCACTTTGGCTTACGAATCCGAACGGTAAGGCAACCCAACGGCGGGGTTCGCCCCGCCCGTTGGCTGATGATGTCAGGCAGGATCCACGAGCACCCGCCTTTTCAGCCCTGCTGGCGAATGCGCGCCAACAGCGCATCGATATGCTCGATCTGCGGCGCATTGACGATCAGCGTGCGCCCCAATCCCAGGGCGTGACGCTGACAGTCGAGGCGCATGTCGGCGTCGGCGATGCTATCCAGATCGGCGACGTGCGCCAGGCCGATGGTGCGCCGGATCAGTTCGGTGCCACAGTACCCTACTGCGTCAGCCCAGACCTGCTGCAGGAACTGCTCGGCGTAACCCGGCGTCGCCAGCGCCGCATCGCGGCTTTGCTGATGGCACAGCGCCAGGAAGCGATCGGCGAAAATCAGCCACAGCTCGCGCACATCCTGCAGGCGCTGCTCGCGTCCGGCGGCGGCGTCGCGCGGCCCGAACAGCCCCGGCTGGCCACAATAGTTGAGCAGCAAGTTGCCTAACGCAGTGCCGACATCGAAACCGATCGGGCCGTAGAAACCGAATTCAGCGTCGATCGCTTTCAACCGCCCTTCCGCCACGAAAATTGAACCACTGTGAATATCGCCGTGCAGCAGCGCCTCCGCTTTGCTGAGGAAACGATGTTTCAGGCCGGCGACCGCCAGCTTCAGCGGCGCATCCTCACGCAGCGCCTGCACCTGCGGCAACAGCGCCGCCTCGAACCGATTGCGCTCATGGTCGGTATAGGGGTCGGTAAAGAACAGATCTTCGGTGATCTGGCACAGCTCGGGGTTGGTGAAACGGCTGACTTCCGCCTTCTTCTGCTGCGCCGACTGATAAAAATCGGAGGTGTGAAACAGCGTCTGCGCCAGGTATTCCGCCAGTTGCCCAGCCGCCAGCGGGTGATAGTTCCCCTGCACCAGTTCACTGCGCCAGATGCGATGATCGGAGAGATCTTCCTGCACCATCACCGCCAATTCGGGATCGTGATGCAAGACTTTTACCGTATGCCTTGGGCAGAAACTGCCGTGGACCAGCAGCGTTTCCGCTTCGATGCGCGCCCGATCCAACGTCAGCGGCCAGGATTCGCCCACGCAGCGCACGTAGGGCAGCGCCTGTTTGACGATCACCCGACTCACGCCTTCGCGATCGCGGATCTTGAACACCAGGTTCAGGTTGCCGTCACCGATCTCGTCGGCGCTCACCAGCGCCTGCGGTTCGGCCACCTGCCCGTATTGGCGGGCATATTCAACGGCATCGGCAGCCGTAAACGTACGATAAAGCGACATTCCCCAACCCCTCTGTTCTCTCTCACTGACCCCAGCGATTCTGTTTATTTAGACGTAAAAGCATTTGGACGTCTATACATCTGGAAGTCATGTTGGCAGAATAGCGTTTCAGATGCAATAACCACGCAACAAGGAATTAACCGCCGATGCAAGCGCTTAACACCACCAGCTTGACCCTGCAGGACAACCGCCTTTGGATCCTCGATCAGCAAGCCCTGCCGCAGGAAAAGCGGTGGCACGCCTGCGACAGCGTGGAGGAACTGGTCGGACACATTCACAGCCTGCGGGTGCGCGGCGCGCCGCTGATCGGGCTGTCCGCCAGCCTGCTGCTGGCGCTGCTGGCGGAACGCGGTCTGCCGCGCGCCGAGCTGGAGCGGGCGCTGCACACGCTGCGCGCCGCTCGCCCGACGGCGGTCAACCTGATGAATAATCTGGATCGCATGAAGCTGGCGCTGGCGGAGCCTGACTGGGCGCCGGCGATGGTGAACGAAGCGCTGCGGCTGGTGGAAGAAGATCGCCGGCTGTGCGATCGCATCGCCGATCACGGCGCTGGGCTGGTCAAGCCCGGCAGCCGCCTGCTGACCCACTGCAATACCGGCGGATTGGCCACCGCCGGCGTCGGCACCGCCATCGGCGTGCTGCTGCACGCCCACCGGCAGGGCAAAGTGCAACAGGTATGGGTCGATGAAACCCGGCCGCTGCTGCAGGGCGGCCGTCTGACCGCCTGGGAATTGGGCGAGCTGGGCATTCCCTATCGCCTGATCTGCGATTCGATGGCCGCCAGCCTGATGGCGCAGGGCCAGGTCGATGCGGTATGGGTCGGCGCGGATCGCATCGCCGCCAACGGCGACGTCGCCAACAAGATTGGCACCTACAGCCTGGCGGTGCTGGCGCACTATCACGGCATCCCGTTCTACGTGGCCGCCCCGCACACCACCCACGATCCGCACTGCCCGGACGGCGCAGCCATCCCGATCGAGCAGCGCGCGGCGGCCGAAGTCACCGGCGTTTCAGGTAGCTTCGGCGCCTGCCAGTGGGCGCCGAACGATGCGCCGGTCTACAATCCGGCGTTCGACGTCACGCCGGCGAAGCTCATCAGCGGATGGATATTCGACAGCGGCGTGATTACGCCGCAGCAGGTTGAAGCGGGGATTTTCCAGCGGGCGTTGGGTTAACGCCCGCCCATCGGCACTCAGTCCAAACGCGGATAAGCATCGGCGATCTTGTCGCCGGTGAAATGCGCCACCCAGCCTTCCGGGTTGTCGAACACCCGGATCGCGGTGAAATGCGGGGCCGAGCCCATATCGAACCAGTGCCGGGTGTTGGCCGGCACCGAGATCAGATCGTTCTTTTCACACAGGATCTGGAAGATCTTGCCGTCCAGATGCAGGCAAAACAGCCCTGCGCCCTCGACGAAAAAGCGCACTTCATCTTCGCCGTGCGTATGTTCGGACAGGAATTTTTCACGCAGCGCCTGGCGCTGCTCATGGTCCGGCCGCATGCTGATCACGTCCCAGCTCTGGTAACCCTTTTCCGCCACCAGCCGATCGATCTCATGCTGGTAGGCCGCGATCACCGCCTCCGGCTGCGGATTGTCGCCCAGCTCGCGATCCGCCTGCCAGCGCTCAAAGCGCACGCCAATCTGCGCCAACTGCCGCTGGATCTCCTGCGCATCACGGCTCTGCCACAGCGGTTGCTGCGGCGCTGTATCGCTGAAAATGGTCAATCCACTCATGAGACGAACTCCCCTAAATCGATACGATCAAAACGGTTAACCTGCGGATGCCGGCTCTGCGCGTCCGCCTCATCGCGGATCAGCTGGCAGGTATGCCAGCCGGCGGCCTGCGCCGCATCCAGCTCCTGGCGGATGTCGGACAAAAACAGCAGCTCGTCGGGCGCGATGCCGATAGCCTGCGCGATGTTGCGGTACGACGCGGTTTCACGCTTGGCGCCGACGTGCGTATCGAAATAGCCACTGAACAGCGGCTGCAGATCGCCCGCGTCGCTGTGGCCGAACAACAGCTTCTGCGCCTCCACCGACCCGGAGGAATAGACGTAGAGCTTCACCCCCTGCCGCTGCCAGGCGGCCAACTGCCCTGCGACTTCCGGATACAGATGCCCGCGGAAATCACCCTCGCGGTAGCCGCTGCGCCAGATGATGCCCTGCAGCGCCTTGAGTGCGGTGGATTTGCGGTCTTCATCCATAAAGCGGTACAGCGCGGCGATCAGCACGTCGAGATCGGCCTGCGGTTGGCCAATTTCAGCGCGCAGCGCCGCCAGCGGTGCGGCGACTTCGCTCTCAGCGGCATGGCGGCGCACAAAATCCGCCAGCCGTTCGCGGGCGTAAGGAAACAGTACCTGATGCACGAAGCGAATATCGCTGGTGGTGCCTTCAATATCAGTCACGATGGCGCGGATCATTTCGCCTCCAGTAAACGGCGTTGCAGTTCACACTGGAACAAGAATTCCAGCCCTTCAAGATGGCGGCGAGCTTCCGCCACCTGGCTTCCCCAGCAATACAGACCGTGGCCGCGCACCAGAAAGCCGTATTGCAGCGGCGTGGCCTCGGCATAGGCCGCCACGCGCGCCGCCAGCCGAGGGATATCCTGATCGTTGTCGAATATGGGGATCGCCACGCTGTCCAGGTGGCTGCGCTGGCCGGCCAGCGACTTCTGCATTTCGTACCCCTGCAGCACCAGCGCATCACCGCGTTCCACCCGCGACAGGACGGTAGCGTTGACAGAATGGGTATGCAGCACCGCGCCGATATGCGCAGACAGGCGATAGAGCAGCGTATGCAGCCCGGTCTCCGCCGACGGCGTGCGGCCGCTCGGCACATGATTGTCGGCAATATCCACCCGCAGAAAATCGGCGGCGCTCAGGCTACCCTTGTCTTTGCCGGACTCGGTGACCAGGCACTGACGTTCGTCCAGGCGCAGCGACATGTTGCCGCCGGTCGCCGGGCACCAGCCTTTGTCGCCAATCCAGTGGCAGGCCGCCAGCAATGCGGTAAGTTGCGGATTCTCCGTCATTATTATCGTTTCCCGTTCGGTAAGGCGGCCGGCAGATGAGGCTTGGCCTGCCGCGTGGCGGGCTAAGCACTTTTTCGCATTTAGCCATCTAAGCGTCTTGATTGCCAAATACTAGCATCGTGTTATATTGACGGCAATATAAGCGCCAGGAGTATTCACCCGCTATGAGCACTTCCGCATTGATTCCCGAAAGCAAACTGCCCTCGCTGGGCACCACCATCTTTACCCAGATGAGCGCGCTGGCGCAGCAGCACCAGGCGATCAACCTGTCGCAGGGCTTCCCCGATTTCGACGGCCCGGACTACCTGAAAGAACGCTTGGCCTGGCACGTCGCCCAGGGCGCCAACCAATATGCGCCGATGACCGGCGTGGCGCCGCTGCGCGAAGCCATCGCCGACAAAACCGCCGAGCTGTATGGCTGGCAGCCGGACGCCGGCAGCGAAGTGACCGTCACCGCCGGCGCCACCGAAGCGCTGTTCGCCGCCATCAGCGCGCTGGTGCGCCCCGGCGACGAGGTGGTCTGTTTCGATCCCAGCTACGACAGCTATGCGCCGGCGGTGACGTTGGCCGGCGGCATACTCAAACGCATCGCCCTGCAGCCGCCCGCGTTTGCCGTGGATTGGCCAGCGTTCGCCGCCGCGCTGTCGCCGCGCACCCGCCTGGTGATCGTCAACACGCCGCACAACCCGTCCGCCACCGCTTGGCAGGCGGAAGACATGCAGCAGCTGTGGCACGCTATCGCCGAACGCGAAATCTACGTGCTCAGCGACGAGGTTTACGAACACATCTGCTTCGCCAAAGGCGGGCACGCCAGCGTGCTGGCCCACCCGCAGCTGCGCCAACGCGCGATCGCGGTGTCCTCTTTCGGCAAAACCTTCCACATGACCGGCTGGAAAGTGGGTTATTGCGTGGCGCCCGCCGCGCTGAGCGCCGAGGTGCGCAAAGTGCATCAATATCTGACCTTTTCGGTCAATACCCCGGCCCAGCTGGCGCTGGCGGATAGCCTGCGCGCCGAGCCGGAGCACTGGCGACAGCTGCCGGCGTTCTATCGCGCCAAACGCGACCGCTTTGTGCAGGCGCTGGCGAGCAGCCGACTGGAAATTTTACCCTGCGCGGGTACATACTTCTTGCTGGCGGACTACAGCGCCATCTCCGATCTGGACGATGTGGCGTTCTGCCATTGGTTAACCGAGCACGTGGGCGTGGCGGCCATTCCGCTGTCGGTCTTCTGTGCCGATCCTTTTCCCCATAAATTGATCCGGCTGTGCTTCGCTAAACAGGACGCCACGCTGGATGCAGCTGCGGAGCGGTTATGTCGACTTTAAAAATTACCCTGTTGCAGCAACCTTTGGTCTGGCGCGACGGCCTCGCCAATCTGGCCGCCTTCGACGCGTTGCTGGCGCCGATCGTCGGGCGAGATCTCATCGTCTTGCCGGAGATGTTCACCACCGGCTTCGCCATGGATGCCGGCGAGAGCGCCCTGCCCGAACAGCAGGTGATCGACTGGCTGCACGGTTGGGCGGTGAAAAGCCACGCGTTAATCGGCGGCAGCGTGGCGCTGAAAACTGACGAGGGCGCGGTCAACCGTTTCCTGCTGGTGGAGCCGGGTGGCCAGGTGCATGCCTATGACAAACGCCACCTGTTCCGCATGGCCGGCGAACATCTGCACTACCAGGCCGGCAACCGGCGTGAAATCTTCGAATGGCGCGGCTGGCGCATCCTGCCGCAGATCTGCTACGACCTGCGTTTCCCGGTTTGGGCGCGCTATCAGCAGGATTACGATCTGGCGCTGTACGTCGCCAACTGGCCGGCGCCGCGCAGCAGCCATTGGCAAACGCTGCTGGCGGCGCGGGCGATAGAAAACCAGGTGTATGTAGCGGGCTGCAACCGGGTGGGCGACGATCCCAACGGCCTGAACTACAGCGGCGACAGCCTGATCATCAGCCCTCAGGGCGAGATCCTGGCGGATGCGGAGCCGGGCGCGGCCACGCGGCTGGACGCCGAGCTGTCGCTGGAAACCCTGCAGAGTTACCGCAGCGCCTTCCCGGCCTGGCGCGACGCCGACAGCTTTCTGCGTTTAGACTGACTCCCCCTTCTCCCAGCCGGCGATCGTCAGGCAATAGGCCCGGATCGCCAGCGCCACGTCCGCCTGCCGCACCGCTTCGGCCGGATGATGGCTGACGCCGCCGGCGCAACGCACGAACAGCATGCCGACCGGCCAGTGCGCCGCCACGGCGATGGCGTCGTGACCGGCGCCGCTCGGTAGCGCCAGGCTGCGCCCCTGTACCTGCTCGACGGCCACCTGCCAGCATTGCTGCAGATCGCTATCACAGGCGGTGGCGTCAATGCGGTAAAACTCCTCGCTGGCGAAGCGCACGCCGCGGCGCGCGCAGATCGCCTGCGCCTGCGCCAGCAACGCCGACAATAGCGCCGCCAGTTGCGCATCCTGCGGGCCGCGCACGTCGAGCGTCAATCGCACTTCGCCGGGGATCACGTTGACCGCGCCCGGCAGGCATTCAATACACCCCACTGTGGCCACCAAATGCGGATCGGCGGCGCGGGTCAGCGTTTCGACTGCCATCATCCATTCCGCTGCGGCCGCCAACGCGTCTTTGCGCTGCCCCATCGGCACCGTGCCGGCGTGGCCCGCTTCACCGCTGAAAGTGCAGGTAAGCCGGCGCGCGCCATTGATCGCCGTCACCACGCCCAGCGCCAAATCGGCCGCCTCCAGACACGGCCCCTGTTCGATATGCAATTCGAGATAGGCGCGAATTTCGTTTGGCGCGCGACGCGCCTGTGCGATCGCCGCCGGATCCAGCCCAAAGTCGCGCATGGCCTGCGCGATGCTCACCCCGTCGGCATCCGTCTGCGCCAGCCATTCCTGCGGCCATTGACCGGTCAGCCCGCGGCTGCCGAGCAGCGTGACGCCAAAGCGCGCGCCCTCTTCGTCGGCAAAGCCGATCACCTCCAGCGCCAGCGGTAATCGATGCCCCTGACGGTGATAGTGCGCCACCGTTTCCAGCGCCGTGAGCACACCGAGCATGCCGTCATAGCGCCCGGCGTTACGCACCGTGTCCAAATGCGAACCGAGCAGCAGCGCGGGGGCAGCGGACGTGAGCCCTTCATAACGGCCGCAGATATTACCGACGCTGTCCTGCCAAACCTGCATGCCGCTCTCACGCATCCACTCCCCGACCAGGCGATTGGCGCGCCGATGTTCGGCAGAGAGATAAAGACGCGTCAGCCGATCGGGCTCTGCGCTGATCGCCGCCAACTCGTCACAGCGCGCCATCACCCGTGCGGCGGCCTGCTGCGCCTCCAGCGGCGTCATCCACGCTTGCCTGCGTCATAAACGTTCCAGGCGGCCTGCAACGCCTCGCCCTGCTTGCTGGCGAAGCCGAGACGGTTCAACACCGCCTCCAGTGCCGCCAGCGTTTGCAGCACGCAATCCTTGCGCGCGTTGTAGCCCATGGTGCCGATGCGCCAGATCTTGCCCTGCAGCGGGCCGAACGAGGTGCCGATTTCGATGCCAAAGTCGTTCAGCATCATCTGCCGCACCTGTTCGCCGTGCACCTGCGGCGGGATCATCACGCCGAGCACGTTATTCATGCGGTGTTCGAGATCGCCGAACACCGCCAGCCCCATGCCCCGGATGCCCGCCAGCATCGCCGCGCCATGCAGCCGGTGGCGGGCGATGGCCTGATCCAGCCCTTCTTCAAGGATCACCCGCGCACATTCGCGCGCTGCGAACAGCATGCTGGTGGCTTCGGTATGGTGATTCAGGCGTTCCGGTCCCCAATAATCCATGATCATGCCGATGTCGAAATAGTTGGAGTAAATCATCTCGTCGTCGCCGTCGGCATGCTCGGCGGTGCGGATCCCCGCCTCCACGCATTTACGGCGGCGCACCGCCTCTTCAAACTGCGGGCTGAGGGTGACCGGCGAACTGCCGGAGGGGCCGCCCAGGCACTTCTGCAGCCCGGCGGAGACCGCATCCAGCCCCCAGGCATCGGTCTCCAGCGGATTGCCGCCGAAGGAAGCCGTCGCGTCGGTATAGAACAGCACGCCGTGGCGGCGGCAGATATCGCCCAGCCCATCCAGCGGCTGCAGCATGGTGGTGGAGGTGTCGCCCTGCACCGTCAGCAGCAGGCGCGGGCGCACACGCTTGATCGCGTCTTCGATGCGATCGGCGCTGAACACCTCGCCCCACGGCGCCTCAATCGTGTGCACCTCGGCGCGGCAACGGCGGGCAATCTCGCACAGCAGATGCCCGAAGCGGCCGAAGACCGGCACCAGCACCTTATCGCCCGGCCGAATGGCGGAAACCAGCAGCGCCTCGATGCCGGCGCGCGAGGTGCCGTCCACCAGCATTGTCCAGCGGTTTTCGGTGCGGAACAGCGCGCGATACAGCGCCATGACCTGGTTCATGTAACCGGTCATCGCCGGATCGTACTGGCCGATCAGCTGGCTCGACATGGCGCGCAGCACGCGCGGATCGGCGTTGATCGGCCCCGGCCCCATCAGCAGACGCGCCGGGGGGTTAATCTGATCGAATTGCGAGATATCCAACATGTTCATTCCCTGTCAGCTTAGTAAGTTATTGAGTTATGCCGTCAGCGTCGACATGACGTTTGTTTGCTGCCCAACAGCCTACTCCCGATAGGGATTCAGTTGAAACAAAAGATTCTTATGATCGACTAATGAAACCAAAGTAACACAATGAGGTGACCGATCCGCCTTAAACGGCGGAAGGTGAAGGAAGGGAAATGACCTGCCGTGCTTAACGCAGCTCCAGTTCGTCCAGCGCCTGGAACAGTTCGGCGACGCGGTGAATGCGCTGCCGCCCCTGCGCCAGCCGATCATGCAGCAACGCATTGCTGAGCAGGCTGGCCAGGCTCATGGCGGCGGCATAGCTGTCGAACGCCGACACGCTGTCGAGCGGCACGGTCAAGTGCCAGTTGGCCAGCGGGAACAACGCCTGCGCCTGCGGTTCGCAGATCAGCAGCGTCGGCACCCCGCGGCTTTGCAACAGCGCCAGCAGCGCCTTTATCTGGCGCGTCCGGCGACGGAACGCCACCACCACCGCCATGTCCTGCGGCGTCAGCCCCGCCAGATCTTCCGCCAGCGTCTGCCCCGGCTGCGGCGCCAGCAGCACCTGCTCCCGCACCTGCATCAGCTGCTGGCGCAGGTGCATCGCCACCGGATAGCTGTTGCGCAGCCCCAGCAGCATCACGCTTCGCGCCTGCGCCAGTGCGGCGATCGCCGCGCTGAACTGTACCGCATCGATCTGCTTTACCCAGCGGGTGAGGTTGGCCATTTCCTGCTTACAGTGCCGCGCCAATAGCGTATCGCCCTGCACCGCATCGCGGCTGTCGGCCAGCGGCATGCCGCTTTGGCGCAGGGTGCGCAGCTCATCGCGCATGGCGCGGTAGTTGGGGTAGCCCAGCCGTTTGAACAAGCGGCTGACCGTGGCTTTGGAAACGCCGCTCAGACGCGCCAGCTCGGCGCTGTTGTAACCGATCAAATCGTCATAGTGATCGAAGATGAAGTCGGCCACCCGCTGCTCCTGCGGCGTCAGCTGTGGGTAGTCGCGGCGCAGGCGTTCGTCGAACCGTTGCATTATCGTTCTCGCTGTAACCTTCGTTTCAGCGGAACATAACACGGTCGAACTACCCGCTGGCAAGCGATTATTCGTTGAGGGGGAATAGCAGCGGCATGCCCTGCTCCAGCGTTAATGCCGAAAAAGGGCCGCGCGTTCAGCACCAATAGGCCATGAAGTTGACGGTAGCGCGATCCAGATCGCGTTCGCCGATCAGATAACGCCGCAGCGTTTTCACCGTGGAAGACTCGGCCGCCACCCAGGCATAAAAAGCGTTACCGCCGGCCGCCCGCTCCCACAGCACCTCATCGCTCAGGCTGCTTTCCGCCAGGGACTGCGCCTGCGCACACGCCGACGCGGGGATATCGACCCGCTGGCGCACCGCCTCCACCAGCAGCGTACCGTGCGCCAACTGGCGGCCCACGTCGCGCGGCAGCCAGTAAACCTCGGCGAACGGGAAACGGGCCAAATCCAGGCAATCCCCCGCCACCGGCACTTCGAAGAACGCCTGCACCCGCGGCGGATTGGCCTGCTGCGCCAACTGCTCCAGAATGCCCATCGCCGCCGGCACCGCCGTCTCATCGGCGATCAATAGCGCCTGCTGCAACTGCGCCGGCGGCGCCCATTCGTAGCCGCCGCTGTCGCCGCCGAACTCGCCGTTGGGCGCGACCGTCTGAATGGCGTCACCCGGCTCGGCGTGGGTCGCCCAAGCGGAAGCCGGGCCGTTCACACCATGCAGCACGAATTCGACGTCCATCTGATTCTGCTCACGGCGCAGCGCACGCAGCGTATAGGTGCGCATCACCGGCCGTTGTTCTTTGGGGATCGCCATGTAATCGCCGTACCAATCCGGGCCGTTGGCCAACTGCGGGCTCTGGCCGTCCGCCGCCGGGAACAACAGTTTGATGCGCTGATCCGGCGCTTCAAGCTTCATCCGATGAATATCCGCACCTTCAAACACGCAGCGCACCAGCGAAGGTGAAATCAGCGTTTTGCTTTTCAGGGTGATATCAAAAATTCTGTAGCTGGCGGACATGTTCTCGATTCTCCGGCAACGCTGTCGCTTGCGCATATGACCGATCGGCTGCCGTGTTGACGGCGTGGGGTGCTCGATCGCGCAGTGGGTAAAATGTTAATAAAACTAATTAATTACGTTAATGTATCGCAAAAAATCATATCATGATTTTATTGATAACAAGAAACGTTATTGATAAAAGAAGCATTCTCAAAAATAGAGTAATAACAAAATCACCTGGGAAATAACGATGAAACGCAAACACCTTTGGGTATTGAACCCTTGTCTGCTGGCAATGCTTGCGCCGGCGGCTTGGGCAGAAGATCAGAAAACCGGCAACGAAGAGCAGTTGGTGGTCTCCGCCAGCCGTTCGCACCGCAGCGTGGCGGAAATGGCGCAGACCACTTGGGTCATCGAAAGCCAGGAGATCGAACAGCAGGTCCAGGGCGGCAAAGAGATCAAGGACATGTTGGCGCAGCTGATCCCCGGCATGGACGTCAGCGGCCAGGGCCGCACCAACTATGGCATGAATATGCGCGGCCGTTCGATGATGGTGATGATCGACGGCGTACGCCTGAATTCATCGCGCAGCGACAGCCGCCAGCTGGATTCGATCGATCCATTCAATATCGATCATATTGAGGTGATTTCCGGCGCGACTTCGCTGTACGGAGGCGGCAGCACCGGCGGCCTGATCAACATCGTCACCAAAAAGGGGCAACCGGAACAGCAGGTCGAGTTGCAGATCGGCGGTAAAACCGGCTTTGGCGGCCATAACGATCACGACGAGAACGTGGCGGCGGCGGTCAGCGGCGGCAACGACAACGCCTCGGGGCGCCTGTCCGTTTCTTACCAGCGCTACGGCGGCTGGTATGACGGCAAAGGCAACGAGGTGCTGATCGACAACACCCAAACCGGCCTGCAGTATTCCGATCGCCTCGACGTGATGGGCACCGGCACCCTCAACATCGACGATCATCAACAGTTGCAGCTGACCACCCAATACTACAAAAGCCAGTCCGACGGCGACCACGGCCTGTTCCTGGGAGAAAACTTCGCGGCGGTGACCGGCAACGCCAAGGCCTACAACAGCGGTAGCTTAGATTCCGACCGCATCCCCGGCACCGAACGCCATCTGATCAACCTGCAATATTCCAACACCGATTTCCTCGGCCAGGATTTGGTGGCGCAGGTCTACTACCGCGACGAAACCCTGACCTTCTACCCGTTCCCGACGCTGGCGGGCAAAGCGCCGAACTATTACGTCAGCAGCATTGGCGCCTCGCAGCAAAAAACCGACTTCTACGGCGGCAAACTGACGTTAAACAGCAAACCTGTCGACGCGCTGACGCTGACTTACGGCATCGACGCCGAGCATGAGAGCTTCAACGCCAACCAACAGTTCTTTAACCTGGCGAAGGCGCAACAGTCCGGCGGCATGACGCTGGAGAACGCCTACAGCACCGGCCGCTACCCGAGCTATACCACCAGCAATCTGGCGTCGTTCCTGCAGGCCAGTTACGACATCAACCCGATCTTCACCCTGAGCGGCGGCGTGCGTTACCAGTACACCGAAAACAAAATCGACGACTTCGTCGGCTATAACCAGCAGCAGGCGATCGCTACCG
>Ga0302349_1002223_pt1 | contig 12807 bp, 11 predicted proteins | sample PhyAR1_FD_202176 | JGI IMG/M metagenome (GOLD analysis project Ga0302349, IMG submission 202176) | Leaf surface microbial communities from alfalfa plants in UC Gill Tract Community Farm, Albany, California, United States - DLSL A.R1... | ecosystem: Host-associated > Plants > Phyllosphere >...
TCGTGTGCTTACCGAAGCAGCCGTTGCGGGCAAACGCGACGAACTGCGCGGTCTGAAAGAGAACGTTATCGTGGGTCGTCTGATCCCGGCCGGTACCGGTTATGCGTACCACCAGGATCGTATGCGTCGTCGTGCAGCGGGCGAACTGCCTGCCGCACCGCAGGTTACTGCTGAAGATGCATCCGCGAGCCTGGCAGAACTGCTGAACGCAGGTCTGGGTGGTTCTGATAACGAGTAACCGTTAGCACCGCTAATAAAAAACCCGCTTCGGCGGGTTTTTTTTGGGTCTGTTTTGTTAACCCGGTAAACGTAACGTCACCGGGCATTCAGTTAGTTGAGCAGAGGCAGTCGACGATAGAGCTCGATCATATCGCCCGCCAGATCCTGAATCACCATCGCATTCATCAGGTGATCCTGAGAGTGGACGGTGATCAGATTTACCGGCAGCTTACCGGTGCCCTCATCAAAACCGATCAATTGAGTCTGAATGACATGCGCATGTTTCACATACTCACGCGACTCTTCCATCGCTTTCTCAGCCTCATCAAAATCGCCTTTACGCGCCAGTTGCAGCGCCGTCAGGGCAGCACTTCGCGCCGCGCCTGCGTTAACCAGCAATTCCATAATGGTCGTTTCCAAATCTTCCATGACGTTACTCCAGCAGCTTCAGCGCTTTTTCGAGAACCACATCACCTTTCATCATGCCGTAATCCATCATATCGATGACGGCGACTTTCTTGCCCAGCGGATCGGCCTGTGCCTGCAATTTCGCCTGCTCATACTTCACCTGTGGACCAAGCAAAACAATGTCGGCTGCATCGATATTGTCTTTGAACTCGGCAACCGGTACCGCTTTGATCGTCACCTCGACGCCTTTTTTCTGCGCCGCATCTTTCATACGTTGAACCAACATGCTGGTGGACATACCTGCCGCACAGCATAAAACGATGTTTTTCATAGTCAGCCTCGATGTTGATGGGATAATTGATAATTGTCCCCATCGCCGGGTTCAACAACCGCTTTACCGCGATTGTGTGTCAGGCATCACAAACAATCCCGCGTTGTTGAAACCGGTTACAATTTGTCACGTCCCAGGTAGGCGTCCCAGTCTTTCCACACGGGCTGCAAACCGCTTCGCTGTAACGCATGAGCGACCACTTCCGGGCGGCGGTCATCATGCGGGGCAAACTGCTCCAGTTCAGGATGATTATCGGCATAGCCGCCGGGCTGGGTTTTGGAAAACGCGCTGACGTTGTTAATGGCCAGCGGGATAACGCGATCGCGAAACCACGGCGATTCCCGCGTCGACAAGGAAAGCTCCACATCCGGCGCGAACAGGCGAAACGCGCAGATGGTTTGCACCAACTGGCGTTCATCCATAAGCGACGCAGGTTCAATCCCGCCCGCACAGGGGCGAAGGCGCGGAAATGAAATGGAATAGCGGCTCTGCCAGTAGCGCTGCTGTAGCCACAGAAGATGCTCCGCCACCATATAGCAATCCACCCGCCAGCTATCGGACAACCCAATCAGCGCGCCAAGCCCAATCTTGTCGATCCCGGCGCGGCCCAGTCGGTCGGGCGTCTCCAGCCGCCAGAAAAAGTCCTGCTTTTGCCCTTTCAGATGATGCTTCGCGTAATGCCCTTCGTGGTAGGTTTCCTGATACACCATCACCCCATCCAGGCCCAGCGCTTTCAGTTCCGCATACTCCTCCTGCGAAAGCGGCTGAACTTCCATCTGAAGCGAAGCGAACCGGCGGCGAATGGCGGGCAAGTGCTGACGAAAATACGCCATGCCCACTTTAGTCTGATGCTCACCGGTAACCAGAAGCAGATGTTCAAAACCCAGTTCGCGGATGGCGTCGCACTCGCGGGCGATTTCATCTGCATCCAGCGTTTTGCGCTTTATGCGGTTACTCATCGAAAAGCCGCAGTAAGTGCAGTCGTTGGCGCACAGGTTGGAGAGATAGAGCGGCACGTAAAAACTGACCGTGTTTCCAAAACGCTGCCGGGTCAGGCGCTGCGCGCGCTGCGCCAGCGGTTCCAGATACGCACCGGCAGCGGGGGAGAGCAGGGCCATCAGGTCATCGCGCGTCAGCGACGAAGCGTTAAGCGCCCGTTCGACATCGGCGGGCGTTTTGCTGTTGATGCGCAGGCGAAGGTCATCCCAGTCCAGTTGCCGCCAGCGCTCGCTAAAGGTTTCCATCACAGCGCCTCCAGAAACGCGGTCAGCGGGCTGGTGGCTTCGGCAAACGCATGACGGGCACCGGGCACGGCCTGACGCGCCAGCACGCCCGCTTCCACCGCCAGCCGGAAGGCACGGGCCATCGTGACCGGATCGTCGGCCACCGCAATCGCCGTATTCACCAGCACGGCGTCTGCACCCATTTCCAGCGCGAGAGTCGCATGGCTCGGCGCGCCAATTCCCGCATCCACCACCACCGGCACAGTAGCCTGAGCGATGATGATCTCCAGCATGGCGCGGGTTTCCAGACCACGGTTAGAACCGATAGGCGCGCCGAGCGGCATCACCGCGGCGCAGCCCGCGTCTTCAAGACGCTTGCACAGCACCGGGTCGGCCCCGCAGTAAGGCAGCACCACGAATCCCTCTTTCACCAGAATATCAGCGGCCTTGAGAGTTTCGATCGGATCGGGCAGCAGCCAGCGGGCATCCGGGTGGATCTCCAGCTTCAGCCAGTTTGTGCCCAGCGCTTCCCTGGCGAGCCTGGCGGCAAACACCGCTTCGTCGGCAGTTTTCGCCCCGGAAGTGTTCGGCAGCAGCGTCACAACGGCTTCCTGTAATGGCGCGAGCAGGGCGTCGCTGCGCTGGTGAAGATCCACACGCTTCATGGCCAGCGTGACCAGCTGGCTGCCGGAAGCACGGATCGCGTCGATCATGATCTGCGAGGAGGCAAATTTCCCCGTTCCGGTGAACAGATGAGAATCAAACGTTTTGTCTGCAATGCGTAACATATCAGCCTCCAGCAATAACCTGAAAAAGCAGGATCCGATCGCCGTCCTGCAACGTGTGTTGATCCCAGCGATCGCGCGGGACGATCTGCTCATTGAGCGCCAGCGCCGTGCCGGGTTGCCCCTGATTAAGCTGCGTCAGCAGGGCGCTTAAGGTCAGGTTGTCGGCGCACTGCATGGGTTCATCGTTAAACAGAATGCGCATGCAGCCCTCCGCAAACCGGGCAATCCGCTGCGCGTTGCAGGCCGATCCTGCGCCAGTAGTGGCTGCGGGCGTCAAACAGTCGCAGTTCGTTGCCCGCCACCGTCATACCGCTGAGCAGTTTGATCGCCTCCAGCGCCTGCAGGGTGCCCATCACGCCGACCACCGGGCCGAGAATACCCGCCGTGCGGCAGTTACGCTCCGGTTCGGCGTCATCCGGCCACAGGCAGCGGTAGCAGCCGTGCGTCCAGGGCGGCGTCAGCACCATCAGTTGCCCGCCGAATCCGACGGCGCTGGCGGTAATCAGCGGTTTATTTTGCGCGACGCAGGCGGCGTTAATCGCCTGGCGGGATACCAGGCTGTCGGTGCAGTCGAGCACCACGTCAACCGCCGCAATTTGCTGGTGGAGCGCATCACCGCTTAGCCGCTGCGCCAGGGCCACCAGTTCGGTTTCCGGGTTAAGCTGTTGCAGCCGCAGGCGGGCCGCCTGCGCTTTCGGCCGCGCGATGTCGTCGGTGGTGAACAGGATTTGCCGTTGCAGGTTGCTGAGATGCACCGCGTCATCGTCAGCCAGCACCAGATGCCCCACGCCTGCCGCCGCCAGATAGAGCGCCGCGGGTGAGCCGAGCCCGCCAAGCCCGATGATTAATACCCGGCTGGCGAGCAGCTTTTGCTGCCCGTCAACGGCGATATCATCCAGCAGGATCTGGCGGCTGTAGCGCATAAAATCGTGATCATTCATCGCCTGCCCCCGCAAGTGTCAGAAGCTGTCTGGTTGCCGCGCGCCAGTCGGCGGCCTGCGTGATGGCGCTGACCACCGCGATGCTGCCCACGCCGGTGTCCAGCACGGCGGGTGCCCGCTCAAGGCTGATACCGCCAATTGCCACCGTCGGGTAATCTTCCAGCCGTGTAATATGCCGGGCCAACTGTTGCAGCCCCTGCGGTGCAGAGGGCATCTGCTTGGTTTGTGTCGGGAAAACATGACCGAGCGCGATATACGAGGGTTTCGCTGCCAGCGCGATGTCGATTTCCATATCGTCGTGGGTGGACACGCCGAGGCGCAGGCCCGCATCACGAATCGCCTGCAAATCGGTGTCCTGTAAATCCTCCTGGCCCAGATGCACACCGTACGCGCCGTGTTTGATCGCCAGTCGCCAGTAATCATTGATAAACAGCCGCGCGTTATAACGGCGGCCAAGCGCGATCGCGGCGATCACATCCGCTTCCACCTCCTCATCGCGCCGATCTTTAATGCGTAGCTGAAGGGTACGTACACCCGCCTCAAGCAAGCGCGCGATCCAGTCCACGCTGTCCACAACTGGATACAGCCCGAGGCGAAAGGGTACCGGCGGAAAATCAGGCTGATACATCAGACTTCCTCCCGCTTCAGATAGATTTCGCTGCCTTTGGCACGGAAATTCTCTGACATATCCGCCATGCCCACTTCGATTGTCTGCGCGGCGGCGAAGTCGCGCACTTCCTGGCTGATTTTCATCGAGCAGAATTTTGGCCCGCACATGGAGCAGAAGTGCGCCACTTTGCCGGACTCCTGCGGCAGCGTTTCGTCGTGATACGCGCGGGCAGTGAAGGGATCGAGCGCCAGGTTAAACTGGTCTTCCCAGCGGAATTCAAAGCGCGCTTTCGACATCGCGTTATCGCGGATTTGCGCCCCTGGATGGCCCTTTGCCAGGTCTGCGGCATGGGCGGCGATTTTATAAGTGATCAGCCCCTGCTTAACGTCCTCTTTGTTCGGCAGGCCGAGGTGCTCTTTTGGCGTCACATAGCACAGCATCGCGCAGCCAAACCAGCCGATCATCGCCGCGCCAATGCCGGAGGTAAAGTGGTCGTAGCCTGGCGCAATATCGGTGGTCAGTGGCCCGAGGGTATAAAACGGCGCTTCGTGACAGTGCTCCAGTTCTTCGGTCATGTTGCGGCGGATCATCTGCATCGGCACGTGACCGGGGCCTTCAATCATCACCTGCACGTCATATTCCCAGGCGATTTTGGTCAGTTCGCCCAGCGTATGCAGTTCGGCAAATTGCGCTTCGTCGTTGGCGTCCTGAATGGAGCCGGGGCGCAGCCCGTCGCCAAGCGAGAGCGAAACATCATACGCGGCGCAGATCTGGCAGATCTCACGGAAGCGTTCGTAGAGGAAATTTTCTTTATGGTGCGACAGGCACCATTTCGCCATGATCGAGCCGCCGCGGGAGACGATCCCGGTCAGGCGTCTGGCGGTCATCGGCACGTAGCGCAGCAGTACGCCCGCGTGAATGGTGAAGTAATCGACGCCCTGTTCGGCCTGCTCCAGCAGCGTGTCGCGGAAGGCTTCCCATGTCAGATCTTCGGCGATCCCGTTGACCTTCTCCAGCGCCTGATAGATCGGCACGGTGCCAATCGGAACCGGACTGTTGCGCAGGATCCACTCGCGGGTTTCGTGGATGTAGCGCCCGGTGGAGAGGTCCATCACCGTGTCCGCGCCCCAGCGGGTGGACCACACCAGCTTTTCCACTTCTTCTTCGATGGAAGAGGTCACCGCCGAGTTGCCGATATTGGCGTTCACTTTTACCAGGAAATTACGCCCGATAATCATCGGCTCCGATTCCGGGTGGTTGATGTTAGCCGGAATAATTGCCCGCCCGGCGGCGACTTCATCGCGCACAAATTCCGGCGTGATGTTTTCCGGCAACTGCGCGCCAAAGCTCATACCGGGATGCTGCTGACGCAGTACGTCGGCGCGGATACGTTCGCGGCCCATGTTTTCGCGGATGGCGATAAACTCCATCTCCGGTGTCACGATCCCCCGGCGGGCATAGTGCAACTGCGTAACGCACTTCCCGGCTTTTGCCCGCTGCGGCGCGAGCAGGCCAGTAAAGCGCAGGTCATCCAGCCCGTCGTCAGCCAGGCGTTCTTTGGTGTAATCCGAACTGCGGTCGGTGAGCGTTTCGCTGTCTTCGCGGGCGGCAATCCAGGGTGCCCGAAGTTTTGCTAAACCCTGTTGTACGTTGATGGCGATGGCGGGATCGCCATAGGGTCCGGAGGTGTCATACACCGGAATCGCTTCGTTTTCTTCAAACTGCGGCGCGTCTTTACTGCCGCCGATAAGCGTCGGGCTGAGGATGATTTCGCGCATCGGGACACGGATATCCGGCTGCGATCCCTGGATATAAATACGCTGTGAGTTGGGAAAGGCGGTGCCTTCGAGGGTATCGATAAAGCGTTGGGCGTGCTCGCGCTGTTCGCGACGTGTAGGTTTAGTTGCAGACATAGCTCATTCCATATAGTCAGGACGTGGCTTGTCAGAACGACGGATGAAGCAAGAGGAATGGATCGCCGCAAGGCGATGCAACAGCAGATTAACTCTTGTTCCCTTCGCAGGTTCTAACCTGATCAGGTTCCGCGGATCCCGAATTAACGGTCTCAGCCGGTGCTTGCGCACGCGGCACTCCGACAAGAAATAACCCCGCTAAACGGGGCTGTGAAAATAAACTACGCGTTAATGTTTAAAACCTCAAGTCTGAAGTAAGGCCCGGTTAGTGGTAGTGCACTTCAAAGTGAGCGGTGGCTTTAACTTTGCCTGGGGTTGCCGGGATATGGTCGTGCAGGAGTTTATAGCGGGCCTGCAATGGAATGCTCACATTCCGGAGTACCTCTGGCGAGTTTGGATCCGCGAATGCTGCTACGGTGTAGCCAGTACTTCCTGCACCTGGTGGGTTATTCAGCTTCAGAGGAAAAAAAGAGGATTTATCGGCATCATGTCCCAGAATCTGGATACCAACGCCTTGTGCACTGCCTGGCACATCATCTAACAACAGGAGCTCACCACTACTGCCAGGATCGACATTATTATTCACAAATTTATAGTCTACTTGAACCTCCCGCGGGCATTTTATAAGCTCGATATTAAAATCTGTCAGTATCTTGCTGGTGGTATTAATTTCGGTTGGAGAGATTTCACCAAGATCGACTTCAATATTAGGGTTGGGAAGTTCACAGGCTGCATTTACAATCGTTATGCTGGCCGAGTCGCCGGGGGAAAATAGTGATGTTACTCTTTCATCAGAAGTATTATTTCCAGAACCATAGATCATTATAGTTTCAAAATCATTGAGGGGTATATTATAAGATCCAGCAGTTGGCAATTTGTTAACATCGTAAATCACTACTGACAAGGCAACGCGGCCATGGATTGTATATTCCCCTTTTTTAAGCTGTTCGGTAGGAAAACTCTCAAAGGGTACAGTTCTCGATTCATTGCCAATCTCCGCTAGTTGTTCGTTATTAGTCATTCCAGAGATTATTCCTATCCCCTCTATATTGGTCGTATAAACCCCCTCCAAATTGTTGCTGTATCCCATTTTAACGACTTCTCGATCGCCCTGAAGTTTAGTATATCCTTGTCTTTTAAGGCCCGGCTCATTACGCCATCCGAGTCCAATTGAACCACATTTAACACTTACCGGCCCATTGGCCACAAATTCCGTGAGCCTGATTTGTTTGTTTTCCACTGAATCATAAAATATATCCGCACCTTTGATTATAGTAATGTGTTGCTTCTCAATCGCTGCGTAATGAGCGTTTGCTTCGGACGTGTTGCCGATATATACGCACCCATAGGCAAACACCTGCTGTGAACTTAATAATGTGCCGACTGCCAGCAACGTTCTGAATAATATCCGTCTGCTTTTTTTGTTTTCCATATCCATTATTTCCTGTGTGCTTACTGGCACGTAACGGGGAGGAGCACAACGCTGTCCTCGGATGTCGCCGGGAGAGTAAACGTGCCCTGGCATTGTTGTGTTGCGCTGTCGCCCCATTTCGCCAGCAATGTTGTCTGCTGCTGGATACCGCTGAAATACACTTCGCCATCATCGCCAACAATGGCGCTGCGGTTGCTCTCTGTGGTGACGATGGTGCCGTACGGCACCGGTTGACCCTTGTACGTCAGCGTTACCAGCACGCGAGCGCCAAGAAAGGATTCAAACTTCGCCAGCACCAGCGCGCCGTTCGTGGGGATCACTTCTTTGACCGACTCAGGAATATCCACATTCTGGGCCGTTTCCGTGTTAACCGTAATGCGGTTGCGTCGGTAATCCGACAGCCACGGCACAATCGCATTACCAAACGAATCGGTCTGGATGCCGCTGCCGTTGGTGACCGAGACACCCTCAGCGCCTTCGGTATGCACCAGCGCCATCGTGCTGCCGATAGATTGCGCCAGCGTCACGCCATACGGGTGCGCGACCACGCCGCCACGCAGGGAGTAGTTAATTTGCTTGTTATTGGGCGAATAGTTGTAGCCCAGTCCCCATTGCCCCCACGTGCTGCGGTACTGCCCGGACAGACTGCCGCCGTTGCCCTGACCGCCCGGGGTGTAGCTTTGCGTCAGGCTGTAACTGAGCTGGTTTTGCTCAAGCGCAGACCCCGACAGGCCCGCCGAATGGCTGGCATCACCATGCTGCGACTGGCTGACGCTGTAGTTCGTGCTGGCATTAGGCAGCCAGCGGTATAAGGGAAGACTCAGGGAGAGGGAAATCTGCTTGTCGGTGTCTGAACTGGGCGTGCGCGTCTGGCTGTAGTTAAGCGACATCGACACCCAATCGAAAGACTGGCTGTAACCGACGCTGACGGAGCGCTCTTTACCGTCCAGATCCCAGTAATCCTGCTGGCTGGCGTTCACATAGAGCGAACCCCATGTGCCGAGGCTCTGGCTGATGTTTATCTGCTGGCTGCTGCGGCGGTTGTAGCGGTAGCGATAGCCAAAAATATTGTCATCGTCCTCTTCATCATTCCACGCATTGATCGCCTCCTGGAAGGTGTAGAAATCGGCGGTGGAATAGCGATAGCTGGCCAGCGTCAGTGAGGTGTCTGTCGCACTGAGGTTTTTTGAATACTGCGCCCGCCATGATAATCCTTTGGCCGTGCTGCCGTGGATACGGTCCGCGCGGGCTCCGGTGATGTCGGCAGACATCCCGCCGAAAGCGTGTAAATCCGCCCCCAGTCCCACGATTGCCGCCTGGTAATCGTCGCTGCCCTGCACGCCTCCATAGATCGTCATGCCGAGCGGCAGGCCATAGATCAGCGTGCCCTGCATAAAGTCGGGCTCTTCGCCCTGATTCCCGGTGTCGCGGTAGCGTCCGGCGGCGAGACTGTATTTTAACGTGCCCTCGCGCAGCAGAATCGGCACCGCTGCGCTGTTCTGAATGTAGCTGTGCTCGCTACCGTCGGCCTCGGTAATGGTGACTTCAAACTCGCTTCCGGCTGAGGTCTGGTTGAGGTCATTGATTTCAAACGGCCCCGGCGAGACATAGGTTTCATAGATGGTGTAGCCATTCTGTTTAATGGTGACTTTGGCGTCACTTTTGGCAATGCCGGTGATGGTGGGAGCGAAACCCTGTTCCCGACTGGACAGCATGCTGGTGTAAGTGCCGAGCTTCACCCCGGTGAACTGAATGCTGTCGAATAATTCGCCATCGGACCAGGTTTCCCCGATCGCCAGTTGGCTTTTCAGCATCGCAATGTCGCGCTGAAGCCAGGTGTTGGCAGAATCCCAGCCGCCGGTATTGGAATACATACTGTTGTTACGCAAGCGCCAGGGGCCGAGGTTGGCGGCGGCATTAAGGTTGATGTAGTGGCTGGTGCTGTCGTAACCGTCATCACTGTGGTTATTCGAACCACTGTAATAGTATGACAGCCACGCGGCGGGGATACCGGCGTCCCAGCTACGCGGGTTGGCGATAGAACCCATCTGCGACTGGCGGTAAATTTGCGGTATCCGGATAGTCAGCGTTTGATCGTTCATTTCAAAACGATAGTTGGCCTCCGCCACGTAATTACGCAGATCGTTAACCTGCGCCTCCTCGTTCAGATCTTTAATGCCGGGCATCGTGTCGACTTTAATGCCCATTTCGCGCAGATCGGCTTTGGTCAGCAGGGGCAGAAGACGCTGTTTATCCTCTGACAGAACGTAGGTAATGTCCCTGTTATCCACGGTCACGCCGTCGATGATGATTTTCGTCAGATACGTTCCAGGCTGAAGGGCGTTGTTATTAATGAAATTCACTAACGTGTCGGTGTTTTCCAGCGGGGAATCGAACTCCAGCGCTTTCACGTTAAATTTTTCACCAGCGAAAGCCGGCTGTATGAGTGTGGCGATCAACACAGCTAACAATGATGGAGGAAATTCAGCTTTATAATGTTTTTTATTTTTCATGAATTCAGGCCTACAACTTTAGCCGGTTAATAAGGCTATCTGGGTTAAAACGTCCCTGTTTTTACCGACGTTGTGCCGCCATAATCATTAATCGCTGACCAGCTAACGTTATTTCCTGCTCCGGCAGGTAACGGATAGGAATTCGATGCAAAGGGCGCGATCATCATGGTAACGGCAGCAGGTTTGGAGTTGTCGTCGCTTGCCAGCGCTTTTCCATTTACCGTTAATGAAGAAAGTGAAACATGGTAAGGCGTTGGGTTAGTGACGTTTAGCCTGTTATTCGAACGCGTAAAAGTGAGGCTTTCCCACGCGCTGTGAGCGGCATTATTATTTAAATTGGTCGGCCGCCAGAAAAGTTTAATTCGCGTTTTTATCGCAAGCTGTAATATGTTTTTATTTTCTTGCTCTTCTGTCGTCGCGCCGACAGATTTCACATTCATCCAGAATAGTGTTTCCCGATCCTCAGGCAGCACACCTTTTTTTCCGGTATAGATGACATGCAGCAATGTGGCTTTTCCGGCTTCCAGTTTAAAAAGGGGAGGGGTAATAACAAAGGGCGCTTTTTTTTCATCTTTATCCACGATCCATGACTGGATCAGATGGCTGATGCCCTCATCTCTATTTTTAATTTGTAACTGCACTTCTTTTTTATCAGTCGGATAAACCAGCCGGGTGCCGCCCATAACAATTCCGGCAAAAGAGGGCGCGGAAAAGCAGAGCGTGGCGAGGGAAATTATTGCGAGCCGGGTATTCATCATTGGCCACCAACATCCTGTAAGGGCTAAGAGAGAAGTGTGCAGATAAATAGCAAACGCATTTATCTGCACAGAATGCCGCTAATTAGTTGTAAACCAGCTCATAAGTGGCGCTGGCGGTGTAATCACCCGCAGTTGGTTTGTTAGCACCGGTCTGAATGACTTTAGCGGTGTATTTCAGAGCAGCGTCTTTTTTACCTTTACCATCATTGGCAAAAGCTGCAAAGTCAGCATCGTCAGGTCTACTGCCGTCAAATTTTACGGCTTTTTCGCCACCATTATTATGAGCGCTGTAGAGTCTGATCCCCACGTTTCTGTCACCACTTTGCGTGCTAGTAACATTCAGAATTTCTTTTGCTGCGTCTAATGTCGTGCCCGTAAATGCGGCGTTCACGCCAGTGAGGGTCCCGGGTTCACAGCCCAATAACTGCATAGTAAATTCTTTTGTCGTACCCTCAGCACCATCTCCGTTATAGTCCTCTGGGTAGGTAGGGAGAAAAGCAACCGTATAATTATTACTACCACCTTCGATCTTAATATCACACGTATCGTTAATAATTAATCCATTAAAAGTAATAGTACCTTTGCTTTCAGCCTGAGCGGTTGAAGCCGCGCTCATTATCAAAGCCGCTGCCAGTGTGATTTTAAAAACATTATTCATAGTAAATCCTTTTAAATAAAATTATTTATTACATAAGGGAGGGGAAACTGTCGGAAACGTATTGTTTTAAACGTTTCGATATAAACACTTCGGCAAAAATAACGCCCTTGCATTGCAATAATAATCTTTATTGAATATTATTTACAAAGAGCCTATTCTGTTACTCGTCCCTGTTATGCAATTTCAGTGCGCTCATAAATATTCCCGCAACATGAAAATTAACGCTCACTTTCAAAACACTACCCGTTGAACCAAAGGGTGTAAATAAAAACGTTTTTTTAGTGATTTTTAAAATATTGATGTCTTATATAAAAAAAGCCTAATGAAAGTGAATGATTCTTGAGCAATCAGAGCGTATTGTGAGGGGCCTTACTGCAAGGGGTGGGTTGGGAGTAAGCGTCTATGTGTTGATTAAATATAGCCTTTACGCGTAACAACTCTTTTCAGTAAAAACAAAATGTTTACCTATTTGCTTTGCGAATAGCCAGGCGTAATGAAAGATTATTACATAATTACTGTATATATATTTTCTCACGCTGATGAATAACGTGAGCGAAATGTATTGTTTTAATTGATGCATTATTTATGCATCTAAATAAACAATGGCCCCGCAGAGCGAGGCCATAGAAATCATTTACAGATTATTCATTAAGCGCTCAGGCCGGACGCGCAATATTGCTTTCGTCGTTCGCGCTTTCATGCAGATTGAAATCAAACGCCAGTACGATCAATTGGTCTTCCAGAGTGAAACGCTGCGCCAGCGCTTCGCCAATACCGGACAGCGCCTGCTGGAACGCAATGCAATTTTCATCATCAATCGCGTTTTCCAGGCTGGAATCGTAATAGGCCATGATTTGTTGTGTGTTGGCTTCCAGCAGCGGATAAATTTGCGTCGCGGCTAAAAGTGGGCTGGTGCCTTCCATTTCACTGATAATGCGTTCATAAATACTGAAATGACCGGCGGAAAGGTAATCGACCAGGTTGTGGCAGAAATCGTCCAGCGCCTTTTCATC
>Ga0302349_1002227_pt1 | contig 12792 bp, 9 predicted proteins | sample PhyAR1_FD_202176 | JGI IMG/M metagenome (GOLD analysis project Ga0302349, IMG submission 202176) | Leaf surface microbial communities from alfalfa plants in UC Gill Tract Community Farm, Albany, California, United States - DLSL A.R1... | ecosystem: Host-associated > Plants > Phyllosphere >...
CTTCGGCGTCTGGTCCGAGAAGTTCGTCGCGAAGGCCGCGGGCGTCGTCCCGGTCCCCGATGCGATTGCCGACGAGGCGGCGGCGCAGCTCATCTCGATGCCCGCGAGCGCCCTCGCGCTGCTCAACACCCTCGACCTCGCCGAGGGCGACTGGATCATCCAGAACGCCGCGGGCGGAGCCGTCGGCCGCCTCCTCGCGCAGTTCGCGAAGAGCCGCGGCATCAACGTGGTCGGCCTCGTGCGGCGCAGCGACGCCATCGCGGAACTGGCCGAGGCCGGAATCGACAACATCGTCGCGACCGATCAAGATGACTGGCGCGATCGCGTCGCCGAGATCACCGGCGGCGCGCCGATCGTGCGCGGAGCCGACTCGGTCGGCGGATCCGCGACCGGCGAGATGCTCTCCGTCCTCGCGGACGACGCCCGCCTCAGCCTCTTCGGCGGGATGGGGTCGTGGGACTTCGAAGGATCGATGAACGACATCATCTTCCGCGGCATCACGATCGACGGATTCTGGGGCGCGAAGGTGATGCCCGCGCTCAGCCCCGACGAGCGCACGGCCCTCTTCGGAGAGATCCTCACCAAGGTCGCGTCCGGCGCCATCACGCTCCCCGTCGAGGGAAGCTACGCGATGACGGACATCGCGGACGCCGTCGCCGCTCACAACCGCAAGGGCCGCATCGGCAAGGTCCTCCTCCGCCCGTAAGCACGCGGACACACCCCCGCGAGGTCGCACCTTTTTCGCGAAAGCGCACCGAACTCGATGCGACCGCGCGGAATCGATGCGACCTCGCGGATCCCGGAAGAGCGCCGAGCACCGACCCGGCGGCCGGCGGGTCAGCCGCCGAAGAGGTCGACCGGGTTGAAGATGTCGGCGGCGAAGAGAAGCGCGCTCATGCCGATCATCAGCACGACGACGACGAGCGTGAGGGGCACGAGGCGCGTCGCGTCCGCGGGCGCCGGCGCCGGGCGCCCCGTGATGCGGGCGAAGAGGCGTTTGAGGCCGTCCCACAGGGCGACGACGACGTGCCCGCCGTCGAGGGGCAGCAGCGGGATGAGGTTGAACACCATCAGCGCGATGTTGAGCGCGGCGATGAGGTTGACGAGCACGGCGAGCCGATCGATGATCGGCGCCTCGGTCGCGGCGACCTCGCCCGCGATGCGGCCGACACCGATGACGCTGATCGGCCCGTCCGGATCCCTTTCGCCGCCCGTGACGAGGTCGACGGCGATGTCGTAGAGCGTGACCGGCAGGTGCACGATGACGCCGACGACCGAGCCGACGCTGCCGACGGCTTCCTCCGTGCCGGCCCAGAGCGGCTGCCGCACCCGTTCGTATGCGGGGCTGAAGCCGACGAAGCCGACCTCGTCGACGACGGTTTCGCCGTCGGCGTCGACGTACTCGTTCTCCGCGAGGATCGGGGTGATCTGCAGGGTCTGCGCGGATCCGTCTCGGAGGATGTCGACCGCGAGCGGGTCACCGGGGTGGTCTCGGACGATCGCGGACGCCTCTTCGAAGCTGCTCAGAGCGGTGCCGTCGATGGCCGTGATCGTGTCGCCCGGCAGCAGCCCCGCCTCGGCCGCGGGGGTCGGGGCGTCGCCGGGCGCGCACGCGGTCTGGGTCGAGCCCGCGGGCAGCACGCACTCGGACACCGTCGCCACCGTCGAGGTCGCCTGCGTGATGCCGATGCCGCTCAGGAGAACCGTGAACGCGACGATCGCAAGCACGAAGTTCATGAAGGGCCCGCCGAGCATGACGACGACGCGCTTCCACGTGGCCTGGCTGTACAGCGTGCGGCCGCCGGCCGCGTCGATCGTTTCGTCGTTCTGCGCCCTGGCGTCCTGCACGAGCGTGGCGAACAGGCGCGGGTTCTTCCCCGAACTGGGCGGGTACATCCCCGCGATCGAGATGAATCCGCCCAGCGGGAGCGCACGGAAGCCGTACTCCGTCTCGCCGAACTTCTTCGACCAGATGCGCGGCCCGAAGCCGATCATGTACTGGCCGACGTGCACCTTGAACAGCTTCGCGGGCACGATATGCCCCAGCTCGTGCAGGGCGATCGACAGACCGAGGCCGATCAGCATGACGAGCACGCCGACGATGAACAGGACGACGGTCATCAGTCGTTGTAGGGGTTGGGCCAGACGCGCTCGGGGGCGTCCCAGCCGGCTGCGATGAGCGCGCGGCGCGCGAGCTCGCGTGCCGAGTAGCCCCACTGCGTGCCCTCGATGTCCCGGTAGTTCTGGTGGCCGGGCCCGCACCACACGATGGCGTCGCCCTCGCCCGCCAGCGACACAGCGGTTTCGATGGCCGCCTCGGGAGGCGAGACCTCGTGCACCTCGTGCGCGGGATCCACGTCGCGCGCCGCGTCAACGAGCGTGCGCCGGATAGAGGCGGCGTTCTCGAAGCGGGGGTGGTGGTCGGTGATGACGGTGATGTCGGAGCCCTCGACCGCCGTGCGCGACATGTCGTAGCGCTTGGTCGCGTCGCGGTCGCCGTCGGCGCCGAAGAGCATGATGACCTTGCCGGGAGTCACGCGGCGCACCGCCGCCAGCGTCTTCTCGAAGGCGTCGGGCGTGTGCCCGAAGTCGACGTACACGGCCGGCCCGGCGGATCCGGACACCAGTTGCGTGCGGCCCGGCACCCAGGCGCGGATCCCGTCGCCGAGCGCGTCGGTGATGCGGTCCCACGCATAGCCGGCCTCGAGCATCATCACGATGCCGAGTCCCGCGTTCGCGGCCATGTGCGCGCCGATGACGGGGACGGTCGTTTCGAGGGATCCGGCGGGCCCGGTCAGGCGGAAACTCGTGCCGGACTGCTGCTCGCGCGTCACCTCGACGATCCAATCGGCCTTCGCGAGCGCGCTCTCGGCGGCGATGCCGCGGGTCGCGATGGTTGTGACCGGGATGTCTGCCTCGGCCGCGATCCGCTCCCCCGGCGCGGAGTCGAGGGAGACGACGGCACGACGGCTCCGATCGGCGTGGAACAGCGGAGCCTTCGCCTGGTAGTAGGTCTCCATGTCGCCGTAGTCGTCGAGGTGGTCGTGCGTGAGGTTCGTGAACCCCATGACGTCCCACACCACGCCGTCGACGCGGTGACGGGTCACGGCCTGGGCGCTCACCTCGACGGCGAAGGCCTCGACGTTCTTCTCGCGCATGCGCGCGATGAGGGCGTGCAATTCGCTGGCCTCGGGGCTCGTGAGACCGGCGACGACGCGCTCGCCCGCGACCACGCGCTCCGCCGAGGTCGAGGCACCAGCGATCACACCGATCTGCGTGAGCATGCCCTCGAGCAGGTGCGTGACGCTCGTCTTGCCGTTCGTGCCGGTCGTCGCGAGAAGCAGAGGGATGTCGTCGGCGGTGCGGTAGACCGCCTGGGCGACGAGGGGCAGCGCGCCGCGCGGATCCGGGACGACCAGCACGGGCAACCCGGCGGGCTCGGCGATCGATGCGCCCTCGGCGTCGGTGAGGATCGCCGACGCGCCGTTCGCCGCGGCCGCGGCGGCGAATTCCGCGCCGTGCCGGTTGACGCCGCGGATCGCGACGAACATGTCGCCCGGAACGAGATCGCTGGATGACACGGTCACGCCCGTCACCTCCGCGTCGCGGGACGCGGTGCCCCCGGTGAGTTCGGCGAGGTCGGAAAGGCGGCTGACGGTGGGCCGCTCGGGGCGCAGCATCGTGGGTGGCGTGCGGCGGATGCGAGGCGTGTCGATCACGTCAACATCGTCTCACGGGGCCTGCCGGAACCGCTGAAAGCAGGTCAGGCGCCGATCAGCTCGTCGGAGGTACGACGGGCCCACGATTCGGCCTCGGCCAGCGTGTCGAGCGTGAGCTCCGACGGCGGTTCGTGCCGTTCGACGACCTCCGCGATGGTGTCGACGATGCCGAGGAACGACAGGCGCCCCTCGTGGAAGGCGTCGACCGCCTGCTCGTTGGCGGCGTTGTAGACGGCGGGGAAGGTGGATCCGGCGGCGCCCACCTGCTTCGCGAGCGACACGGCGGGGAAGGCGGCGTCGTCGAGCGGCTCGAACGTCCAGCTGGCGGACGTCGTCCAGTCGAGCGGCGCCCCGACCCCGGGCACCCGGCGCGGCCAGGCCATGCCCAGGGCGATCGGCAGCCGCATGTCCGGGGGCGAGGCCTGGGCGATCGTGGAGCCGTCGACGAACTCCACCATCGAGTGCACGATCGACTGCGGGTGCACGGCCACGTCGATCCGCTCGAACGGCACGTCGAAGAGCAGGTGCGCCTCGATGACCTCGAGCCCCTTGTTCACGAGGGTCGCCGAGTTGGTGGTGACGACGCGCCCCATGTCCCACGTGGGATGGTTCAGCGCCTCCGCGGGCGTCACATCGCGGAGCGACGCGCGCGTGCGGCCGCGGAAGGGGCCGCCCGAGGCCGTGACGACCAGTCGCCGCACCTCGTCCGCGGATCCGCCGCGCAGCGCCTGCGCGATGGCCGAATGCTCGGAGTCGACCGGCACGATCTGGCCCGCCGCGGCGGCCCGCTTCACGAGCGGGCCGCCGACGATGAGCGATTCCTTGTTCGCGAGCGCGAGGGTGCGCCCCGCCTCGAGCGCCGCGAGGGTCGGGCCAAGCCCCACGGAACCGGTGATGCCGTTGAGCACCACATCGGCTTCGACCTCGCGCACGAGCTGCGCGGCGGCGTCGGCCCCGAGAGCGGTGTGCGCGACCCCGAACTCCGCCGCCTGCTCGCGCAGCAGCGTCTCCTGCGATCCGGTCGCCAAGCCGACGAGCTCGAAGAGCTCGGGGTTGGCCCGGATCACGTCGAGAGCCTGCGTGCCGATGGATCCGGTCGATCCGAGGACGATGACCCTGCGCATAATGCGGTTACGCGGCCGGGACGTGGGCGGTACCGAGGATGTCGACGACGAAGATCAGGTCGTCCTCGGCGAGCTCGCTCTCGCTTCCGGCGTAGGCCTCGGCCTTCGGGATCACGGCGACGACCTGCGAACCGACCTTCTGGCCGACGAGGGCCTTGGTGAAGCCCTCGATGACGCCGTTCGTCGGGAACGAGGTGGGCGCGCCGCGGCCCCAGCTGGAGTCGAACTCCTCGCCGTCGGCGACCTTGACGCCCTTGTACTGCACGAACACCTGGTCGCCGTCGGCCACGGTCTCACCGTCGCCCTGCTTGAGCACCTCGATGGCGGTCGTGTCGCCGACCTTCAGGTCCTCCGGGACCGTCACATCCGGGGTGCCGTCCTCGGCGAGCGTCACCGTCGGGAAGCCGTCCTCGGGCGCGACGTCCTCACCCCACGCGGCGGTCGGCGCCTTCTCGAAGACGTCGATGACCGCGACGGCGGCCTGCACGCTCTGACCCGTCGCGGCGGTCTGCTGCGGGATCGTGAACGCCACCCGCGAGCCGAGCGGCACGTCGACGAAGGCGTCAAGGTAGCTGCCCTCGACGATGCCGAGCGGCAGGCTCGAGAACGGCTCGTAGCCCTCGGCTCCGAGCTTCTCGCCCGTCTCGGCGTCGTACATGGTGGCGGCGTAGGTGACGTAGTCGCCGGCCGCGATCTTGTCGCCGTCGCCCTCGCTGATCACGGCGCTGGAGATGTCCGGGATCCCGAGCGGCGCCTCGAAGTCGGCGGTCGCCTCGGATCCGAAGTCGCCGCTCACGTCGACGCAATCGACGGCCTTGCCGGACTCCTCACCGGCGTCGCACATCTCGACGGGCGCGGCGCTCGCAGAGGGCGTCGCGCTGGCGGAGGGCGTCGCGTCGCCGTCGTCGGACACGGAGCCGCAGCCCGCGAGGGCGAGAACGGCGAGGGCGGAGGCGGACAGAGCCGCGATGGAACGAAGACGCACGATGAAGACCTCAATTTTCGTGGGCGGTTTCGCCCATTTTGCCGCATCAGCCTATGTGCGCTCACATTCGCCTCCCGCTCGGCACCTTTTTCCCGGGAGAATGCTGATTCCCGCAGGGGCATATATGCGCCGTATCCTGACAGGATGACCGAATCGCGTGATGTGAGCCCCCGCACGCCCAGCTGGGTGTACACCTTCGGCCGTACCGTGCTCGCGCCGCTCGCGCGCATGGTCTACCGCCCGCGGGTCGAGGGCAAGGACCTCATCCCGAAGGACGGCGCCGTGATCTTCGCGAGCAACCACCTCTCCTTCATCGATTCGATCGTGATCCCGATCGCCGCGGCTCCCCGCCCCGTGCACTTCCTCGCGAAGGCGGAGTACTTCACGGGCACGGGTCTCAAGGGCTGGTTCTCCCGCACCTTCTTCACCGCGGTGGGTGCGACGCCCGTCGAGCGCGGCGTCGGTCAGGCCGCGATGGACGCACTCGACCAGCAGAAGGAGATCCTCGCCTCGGGCGCGGCGATCGCCCTGCACCCCGAGGGCACCCGTTCGCGCGACGGCCGTCTCTACAAGGGCCGCACGGGCGTCGCATACCTCGCCCTCGAATCGGGCGCGCCGGTCGTGCCCATCGGGCTCATCGGAACCGACAAGGTCATGCCCGTCGGGGCGAAGATGCCATCGTTCCGCGAGCGCGTCGTCGTGAAGTTCGGCGAGCCCCTCGATCTGTCCCACCTCGGCCCCGCATCGAGCGGGAAGGCTCGCCGCCTGGCGACTGATGAGATCATGACCGCGATCCACGCGCTCTCGGGTCAGGAGCTCGCCGGCACCTACAACGAGCTGCCGGCGCAGACCGCCGTGGAGAAGATCAAGCGCGCCCTCCCGCACGAGCGGAAGTGACGCCGAGCCGCGCCCTGCCGCTCACGCGGCCGTGACGACCGGCTCGATCACCACGTCGAAGTTGAGGCTGTTCGAGATGAAGCACCATTCGTGCGCCTCCTCGTGGGCCGCGATCGCGTCGCCGATCATGGCTTCCTCCGCCACCTCGATCCGAGGGCGGAGCGTCGCGCCGGTGAATCGGCCGCCGTTGCCCACGACCTCGATCTCGGCGCTCGCCTCGTCGACGTAGCTCGTGACGACCACGCCACGAAGCACGCAGGCGTGGAGGTACGAGAGCATGTGGCACTCGCTCGCGGCGGCGAGGAGAAGCAGCTCCGGATTCCATTTGACGGGATCCCCGCGAAACGGTACGTCGGCCGATGCCTCGATGTCCGGGCGCCCCGGGACGCTCAGGGTCACGTCCCGCGTGTAGTCGCGGTAGCCGCTCGTGCCCGTTCCCTGGTTGCCGGTCCAGGTCGACGTGAGGGAGTATCCGTGAGTGCTCATGCGGCCGAGTCTAGGCTTATAGCGTGGTCACCGCAGAAACCTTCCCCGCATCCGCCGCCGCCGAGCTCGCCGTTGTCGAGCGTGGCGGCTTCGTCGAGTCTCGGCACATCGGATCCGCGATCGTGCTCGCGCCGGACGGCGAGACCCTCATCTCGCACGGGGATCCGTCCGCGCTGATCCTCCCGCGCTCGGCGCTTAAGCCGCTGCAGGCGATCGCGAGCGTCACCGCGGGGGCGAACCTTGCGGGAGAGCGCCTCGCGATCGCGACGGCGAGCCACGACGGCACGGCCCGGCACGCGGAGCTCGTGCGCGCGATGCTCGCCGATGTGGGCCTGACCGAGGATGCGCTCCGCTGCCCGCCCGCGTGGCCGTCGAACGCCGACGCGCGGAGGGCGCTCATGGTCGACCACGCGGAGAAATCGCCTTTGCACCACAACTGCTCCGGCAAGCACGCCGCCATGCTCACCGCGTGCCGCGCGAACGGCTGGGACCTCGAGACCTACCTGCACCCGGAGCACCCGCTCCAGGTGCACACCCGCGAGGTCGTCGAGCGCCTGACGGGCATGAAGATCGCCGCGTCCGTGACGGACGGCTGCGGCGCCCCCGTGCACGCCATGAGCCTGCTGTCGCTCGCGCGGGGGCTCAACCGCGCCGGCACCTCGGCCGAGAGCTCTCCGTTCGCGCTGTACCGGGTCGCGGCGCAGCTTCTGCGCGCCGCGCGCGAGAACGCGTGGGCGATCGAGGGCCCCGGCGGCGACGACACCCTCACGATCGAGCGCTTCGGCGTGTTCTCGAAGAAGGGCGCGGAGGGCGTGCAGACCATCGTCGCGCCCGACGGCACCACCGTCGCCGTCAAGATGCTCGACGGCTCGAACCGCGCTGCATCCCTCGTGGCTCTCGCGCTCCTCGCCCGTACCGGCGCCGTCTCGGTGAAGGAGGTCGCGGCCGCCGCGGCCGAACGGCCCAACCTCCGCGTGCTGGGCGGCGGACGCACCGTGGGTGTGATCCGCGCCACGGTCTGATCCCGGCTGGATCCTCGCCCGCGGCCGGTCGGTGAACACGGATTCATGGGAGCACGACCCGTGTGGGCGCCGCGCCGCCGCTGACGAGCCACGCGCGTGCCGCCCGGGGCCGGGCGTAGGGTGGCAGCTCCCGCTCGCCCACGAGGGTTCGGAGCTCCGTGGCGCAGTCGGATCCCACGACCATGTCGCCGTGGGTGCGCACGGCCTGCAGGAGCGCGAATCGGCGCTGCCACGCGTCGGCGTCGCCAACGATCGCGAGCGGGATGTCGCCGGCGGCGGGCAGTTCCCCGTCGGGGACCTCGTCGACGGCCACGACCCGCACCCGCGTTCCCCATTCTGCCCGCAACGCCTCGGCGCGGCGGCCCGCCGCGCGCAACACGAAGCCGGTCAGCGGGGCCGTGGGGCACCACCGCGCGGCGCCCGATTCGACCGCCGGTTCTGACCACGTCTCGGGTTCGGCGAGCTGGGCCTCGTGACCGTCGATGACGGCGCGACCCGGGCCCCGCCGCGGATCGTACAGATCGCGGTCGGCGCCTGCGGCCGTGTGATCGTGCACGGCCGGAAGCGCCAGGACCACGCGACGCGGGAGCACGTCGGCGATCTTCGATATTGCGCCCGTCAGGCGCGCCGCGGTCAGGACCACGGTCGTGCCGGTCGCCCCCGCGTCGCGCACGATCTGCTCGAGCCGCTCCCCCGCCGCGTGCGCGTACTCCGAGGGGAACCGCGCGAGCAGCGCGTCGGCATCGTCGATGACGAAGAGCTCCGGGGGATCCTGCTCCGCGCGCTCCAGCGCGTCCCACGCCCCCTCGCTCTCTCGCGGCACGCTCACGACGCGGTAGCCGCCGGCGCGGGCGGCCTCGGTGACCCAGCGGGCCAGGCCCGTCTTGCCGCTGCCCGAGCCTCCGACGACCAGGAAACCGCGATCCGTGCCCGGAACCAGCGTCACCGGGGTCTGTCGCTGGGCCTCGGGTTCGTCGGCCAGCGCGCACACCAGGGCGCCCGCCGCCGTCACGGGTGAGGCGGGTCGCCACCGGTCCGGCAGCGGATCCAATAGCGGCCCCGGCGCGGGCCGCACGCCCGCGTGCGAGCCTTCGAGCGCGACGATGTCGGGCGCGGACACGAGCGCGAAGCGCGCCAGCTGCGGCCCGGCATCTGCGGCGCGCCGAACATAGCCGACGCCCCGGTGCTCGGCATCGCCGGGGATCTCCGCGGCGGCGGCCACGCCGATCAGCTGCGTGCTCTCGCGCTCCTCGGCGACGCGCAGCGCAATCCGGAGCGGCGCGTTGGCGAGGAGCGCGTCGCGCACGATGCCCGATGCGCGCTGCGTTCCCAGCACGAGATGCATTCCGAGCGCGCGACCGCGGGCCGCCACGTCCGTGAACACCTGGTGTAGGTCGGGGTGATCCTGCAGCAGCGCGGCGAACTCGTCGATGACGATCACGAGGCGGGCGAGCGCCACGCGCGGGTCCGAGATGTCGCGCGCCCCCGCACCCGCGATGAGCCGCTCCCGCCGGTGGATCTCCGCGCGCAGCCCCTCGACCGCGCGCCGTGCGCCGGCGCCGTCGAGATCTGTCATCACGCCGGTCACGTGCGGCAGGCCGCGCAGGTGATCGAAGGCCGTACCGCCCTTGAAGTCGCCGAGGAGGAACACCAGCTCGGCGGGAGAGTGGGCCGACGCGAGAGCCGCGATCCATGTCGTCAGCAGCTCGCTCTTTCCCGCGCCCGTCGTGCCGACGACGACCGCGTGCGGGCCGTCGGCCACGAGGTCGACGTCGATGAGCGGAGGCGGCTCGTCCGGTGAGTGCGCGCCCACGCCGACCACGGCGCGCAGCCCCGCCGGACGCCTCTCGGCATCCCCCTCGCTCGCCGCCCTCGCGCGGAGATGCGCGAACGGTACGGACCCGCCCGGCAGACCCGCCTGGGTCTGTCTCGCCCTCCGCGTCATGGTGGCACCGATGCGCCGCGCCTGACCGATCGAGATGCCCTCCGATTCGACGGCCACGTCGCCGCCGTCCGCGACCAGGCGGCCACGCAGCCCTTCGTCGAGTTCGACCAGGGCCGCGCATTCATGGGGCACCGCGTCGTGTTCGCCGACAAGCGCGATGACCGTCTCGACACCGTCGGGAACGGCGTCGCCGGGCCCGAGCACCGCCACGCGTCGCGCCCCGGACTCGCCGCCGCCGAGGTGCGGGATCCCATCCGCCCAGTCCTCGCCGAGCGGTCGCGCCACGAGCGACACCGCGGTCGGCGGGTGGCGGAGCACGAGCTGCGCCACGAGGGCGCGCACGACCGCCCTGCCCGCGACGCCGTCGCCGCGCACGCACACTCCCCTCTCCCACTCGACCGTGACGGGTGCACTGGCGAGCGTCTCTGCCTCGCGGCGGAGTCGCTCGGCGCGCTCACCCTCACCGCCCGCGACGACGACGATGCTCCGCGCCGGACCGCGGCCGATCGTGAGCGGCCCCTGCCTGCGCCACAACCAGCCGTCGTGGCTCGTCGCCCCACGCACATCCGGTGTTGCGGCCCGCCGGAGCTCCCGCTCTTCCTCGTGGCGCCGCTCCACCTCCGCGAGAACCCGATCGCACGCCGCATCGAGGCGCTGCTCGGCCGCGCGCCGCTCGCGCCGCGCGCCTCGCGCGCTGTCGAGCATCGACCCCAGCGCCATGAACGGCCCGAGCGCCGCGAACCACAGCATGAAGATCGACCCCGTGAGCCGCCACATCACCACGGCGCCGACGACGGGAACGAGCGACGCGAGAAGGGGGAACGGGCGGCGCGAGGGCGGATCCGGCAGGTCGGGAAGTTCGAGCGTCTCGGCGAGGCGACGGGTGGCGGGGGCCACCGAGGTCTCCGCAGGTGCGAATGTCATGCGGCCATACAACACGTTTCGGCCCCACCGCAGGAGGCGGATGGGGCCGAATGTGGATGAATCTGCCGGGTGACGGCCTGGGGATCGTCTAGGCCGCGGGCTCCGTGACGCTCAGCACGTCCACGACGACGATCGAGACGTTGTCGCGGCCGCCGTTCTCGAGAGCGGCGATCATCATCGCGTTCGTGGCGTCGGCCGGGTCGGGGTTGTCGTGCAGGAAATGGAGGATCCCGTAGTCCGTGAGTTCCTTGGTCAGACCGTCCGAGCAGATGACGTAACGATCGCCCTCTTGCACGTCGATGCGCACGTAGTCAGGCGTCACGTGCTCCGTCGGACCGACGGCGCGCGTGATCACGTTGCTGTAGGGGTGCGTCTCGGCCTCCTCTTCGGAGAGCCGACCCGCGGCCACCAGCTCCTGCACGAGGGAGTGATCGGTCGTCACCTGCATGAGCTGCTCGCCCCGCTGCAGGTACACGCGCGAGTCGCCGACGTTCATTGCGACGACCGAGAGCATGTCTTCGTCGCTGTCGATGTAGATTCCGGTGAGCGTCGTGCCCGTGCCCTCGTCGGTGGCCTCGGGGTGCTCGGTGATGTCGCGCACCGCCTTCACGAGCGCGTCGGAGATGCCCTCCGGCGACACCGACCCCGTCTTCGCGAGGTCGCCCATGCGCGTCACCACCGACTGGCTCGCGATCTCGCCGCCGATGTGGCCACCCATCCCGTCCGCCACGATGAACAACGGGTAGTCCGCGAAGAACGCATCCTGGTTGTTCTCGCGCTTCCGGCCGGGGTCGGTCGCGCCGGCCCAGCGCAGAGACAGCGATGCACCGTTGCCGAGCGCAGCGTCGCGGCTGTGGGTCTCGGGCCTCGCGGGCAGTGTGTAGGTGGGCTCGTCAGACACGGGATTGGCCTTTCCGGCTTCGTCTCGCGGCGTCGCGTGCGACGCAGCAGGTGTACTCCAGTTTACGCAACATTGCCGCACGGCCCCGTCCGGGCGGGCGGGGCCGTGCAGGAAGCGTCAGGAGCGCGGGGGCTCGGCCGGCGGATTCGTGTCAGAGTCCGGCGTCGCGGGCCCCTCGTCGGAATCCGAGCTCGGCTCGGGTGCGGGGTACGCCGGGTCCTGCGGTGCAGCGGGAGCGGCGAACGGATCCTGCGGCGCCGCGGGCTGACCGAACGGGGGCTGCTGCGGGGCCGCGGGTGCGGCGAACGGATCCTGCGGGGCGGCCGGCTGGCCGTACCCGTCCTGCGGGGCCGGCGGCTGCCCGTAGGGCGCCTGCGGCGCGGCGTATCCGGGCGTCGAGCCGTAGGGATCCTGCGGCGCGGCGGGAGCCGGGTAGCCGTACGGGTCGGCCGAGGCGGCGCCGTAGCCGTAGCCCGCGGCACCGCCGTAGGCCGCGGCGGGCACACCGCCGAAGGGCACGCCCGCCCAGTTGGTCTTGTCGCCGAGGAAGGTGTCGGCCCACTTCGCGCGCGGGATGTTCGGCTGCCACGGATCCTTCGTGAACGCCATGATGCCGAGCCAGATGATGCCGCCGAGCCCGGGCAGGCCGAGGGCGAGCGCCGCCCACGCGGCCTCGTTCTTCGCCTTGAAGCTCACCCGAATGACCGCCATCGCCCAGAACACCGCGAAGGCGGCGAGGAGGAGCGAGCCGACGTAGATGATCGACAGCACGCCGCCGCCGACCGCGAA
>Ga0302349_1002229_pt1 | contig 12789 bp, 6 predicted proteins | sample PhyAR1_FD_202176 | JGI IMG/M metagenome (GOLD analysis project Ga0302349, IMG submission 202176) | Leaf surface microbial communities from alfalfa plants in UC Gill Tract Community Farm, Albany, California, United States - DLSL A.R1... | ecosystem: Host-associated > Plants > Phyllosphere >...
AGCGGCGCCGGATGAGCTTGCGGAGGCGGCGCATGCCCGACTGCTCGGGCGGGAGGTCGTGCGTGAGCATCGCGTCAATATCGCCCACGGCCGCGGTCCGCGCGTCTTGGATCCGCCGCCGCTCGCGGCGGCCGTGCGTGAGCGCGATCCGGATCCCGCGCACGAGACCCGACCAGGCGGGCTTCGCGGATCCGGTCACCGTCGCCTTCGCGAGCATCATCGCCAGGAGCAGCACGAAGCGCGGCACGATGATGTGGCGCAGCCCCTTCGACACGTTCTTCGTGATGAGCACGGGCAGGTTCTGGAACGTCTGCCGCACGGTAAAGCCCGGGATCCGGCCGCTCGTCGCACCGATCTTGTGGTGCACGATCGCGGAGGGCTCGAACACGATCGCGTGGCCCCGGAGGCGCGCACGGAAGCCCACATCGATGTCTTCGAAATAGGCGAAGAAAGTCTCGTCGAAGAGCCCGATGTCGCGGAACAGACTCGTGCGGTAGAGCGAGGCGCCGCCCGAGGCGGAGAACACGGGCTCCGATTCCGGGGCCTCGTGCGCGGGCAAACCGCGGTAGCGAGGAAACGGCATGCCCCACGTCGACACGGCGTCACCGGCGGTGTCGATCACCCCGGAGGGCTGCAGCATGAGGCTGGCCGCGACCGATGCTCCCGTGCGTTCGAGCGCCGCGTCGAGGTTCTCGAGCCACTCCGGCTCGGGCGCCGCATCGTTGTTGAGCAGCGCGACGGTCTCGTAGTCGCCGGCGAAGGCCCACCGGATCCCGACGTTCACGCCGCCCGCGAAGCCGAGGTTCTCGGCTTCGGTGTGCAGGACGAAGGTCGCGAGATTCTGACTTTTCGTCGAGGATCCGTCGGGAACGCGAGAATCTTCAGAACCTCGCGACATGTTCAGAATCTCGACGCGCTCGCGCAGGCGGGCGGCGTCGTCGCCGGCGGATCCGTTGTCGATCACCAGCACGTCGAAGCGCGGGTGGGTCTGTCGCTCGAGCGCGTCGAGGCACTCGAGGGTGTCGGCGAGGCCGTTCCAGTTCAGAACGACAACGAGCGTGCGCATCATGGGTGAGCTCCCTTCCGGCGGGTCACGACGATCATGACAAGCTGCGCAATGAGCACGCTGGTTTCGGCGGCGGCGAGCCCCGCGGATCCGCCGACCGCGCCGAAGGCCGCGGCGAGCGCGAGCGAGGTGGGCACGCCCACGACGGCGCCGATCACGACGCTCGCGAAGACGAGCTTCGGGCGGCCCCAGGCGATGAGCACGTGGCGGCCCGTGGCGGTCGACATCGACAAGCTGAACGTCGCGATACCGAAGAAGACGGCGGTGAGCCGGTCGATCCCGACCTGGAACAGCACCTGCGTGAGCCACGGTCCGAGCGCGGCGAAGGCGGCGAATCCCGCGAGGCCCAGCGCGCCGTGCAGCAGGAGCGCCCGGCGCGCGCGGTGGCCGAAGTGGGCGCGGTCGTCCTCGACGACCCATCCCTGCAGCGCGTTGCCCTGCGCCCCGATGACGGTCTGCCCCATGCGCCACAGCTTGTCGGCCGAGATGTAGAGGCCGGCCTGCGCGGTCGAGGCGCCGAGGGTCACGATCGAGACCGCGAGCGCCGTGTAGGCGCCGCTGACGGCCTCGGTCCCGGCTGCCGCGAGCTGCGCGCGGGCGAATCGGATCGACTCGCCCCATCCCGTGAGCAGCTGGCGCAGCGGCACGACGCGGCGGGCATAGCCGAGCACGCCGCCGACGATCGCAACGATAAGGAGCGTCGGGTAGGCCCACACGAGGGCGGATCCGCCGAGCACGACCGCGACACCGCCGAGGCCCGTCGCGATCGCGCGGGGCAGCAGCTCGAATCCGATGAGGGGAATCGGCGTGCCGAGGCCTATGAGGTACCAGCTCGAGGTGAGCCCGCCGAGCGTGATCGCGATGGCCATCAGCGCGGCGTCGAGGCCGGATCCCTCGGGCGCGAGCAGCCACGCCGCGACCGCGCCGACGACGAGCGCGGGGAGGAGGAAGAGGATCCGCGCCCGCGTGCCGCGGGCGAAGAGGGCGGGCCGCTCGTCGGCGGGAGCGAGGGCGACGAGCGTCGGCCCCTGCACGTTCAGGCCGAGGGCGACGACGAGGGCGAGGAATCCGCCCACCGACTGCCCGACGCCGATCGCCACCCACGCGTCGACGCCTGCGGCGCGCGCCAGGAATGGCAGGACGAGGAAGGGAATGAGCGCACTAAACGCGGGAATGGCCGAGAAGCTCAACAGTCGACGAGCCAGCACCCTCACACCCCCCACCGTTCATATGACACTTCTTGGTAGTTGGCGGGGCCGGAACGGTGCGTAAGTGTCATTTCAACGGCGCGGCGGCGAGCACGTCCCACACCACCCACCCGTTCAAATGACACCTTTCGGTAGTTGGCGGCCGCCAGACCCCACATAAGTGTCATCTCAACGGCCGGGCGGAGCCCGCGCCCCGCATCACCCACCCGTTCATATGACACCTTTCGGTAGTCACCTCGCGCACAACCCCACACAAGTGTCATTTCAACGGGTGTGCCAGTAGTCGGAGGTGCGCATGCGGATCGCCTGGCGGAAGCCGATCGTGGCGTCGATGCCGTCGCGCGGGATCTGCGGGCGCTCCACCCCGCGCGCGGCCTTCCAGCCCTGGATCCGCCCGACGAGCGCCGACGGATCCCGCTGCAGCACGAGCCGCCGAAGGCACACGAGCGCCTCGATCGCGAGCGCCGGGATCGCGCGGCGGGTGCGCAGCACACCCCACGCGCGCAGCAGGTAGCCGCGGCCGAAGCCCGCGAGGCGGATCTGCCGGGGCGTGCCTTCGCCCGCCGAGGCACCGCCGATGTGCACGCCGCCCGGGCGATCGAGAGCGACGGTGCCGTATCCGCCCGCGCGCAGGCGCAGGGCAAGGTCGAGCTCCTCGCCGTACATAAAGATGCCCTCGTCGAGCACACCGACCTCGTCGAGCGCGCGCCGGCGGTACGCGGCGACGGCGCCGTAGGGGCCGAGCACGGGCGGATCCGCGGGGCTCTGCCGCTCGAGCGGCGCCCCGTGGTAGCGCACGAAGCCCGCGCACGTCGCGTCGGCGGTGATGCCCTGCGAGTCGATGGATCCGTCCGTACCCATGAGCAGCGGGCACACGCTCGCGACGGTCGGCCCCGCGGCGTCCAGCGCGTCGGCGATCGAGGCCATGAGATCCGCTTCGGCGACGACGTCGCTGTTGACGAGCACGACGATCTCGCCGGTGCCCGCGGCGATGCCCCGGTTGCAGGTCGCGGCGAAGCCCCGATTCGTGGGATTGCGGATCAGCGTCACCTCGGGGAAGGCCTCCGCGACGCGGTCGGCGGTGTCGTCCGGCCCGCAGTCGTCGACCACGATGACATTGACCGAGCGCGTCTGCGCGAGCAGGGCGCGGATGCAGGGTTCGACGTGCTCCCACCCGCCATAGACCGGAACAATGGCATCAATCGTGGCGGCCTCAGGCATGGGTTCAGTGTAGTTGTCAGTGCTCCATGTGATGATGAGACCTGTTCACCATCGGAGGGGAATCGAGACCTTGGCATTGACGAAACGCGGTCGCACCGCACTCATCGCCGGATCCTGCGCGGCGGCTCTCGTACTGGTCGGCGGCGGCATCACCTACGCCGCCCTCTCGAAGGACGAGCCCGAGCCCGTCGCAACGTCCACCCCCACACCGACCCCGACGCCCACGCCGACCCCCACACCGACGCCGACCCCGACGCCCACGCCGGAGCCGGCCGAGATCCCGATCTCCACGCCCGTGAAGGCGATGTTCGACGGCTGGCAGGGCGCAGACTCGCACGTGATCGCCGACGTCATGCCCCAGATCGGCGACGCCGCCGAGGGCCGCATGTCGGCGTTCATCGATGCCCCCAAGGTGGCCGAGCCGACGAACGCGCTCTCGATCGAGGTGCCCGTCGAACAGGGCACCGAGTACACCCTCACGGCGCAGGTGCGCCAGGGCACGATCGAGCTCGCGGATGCGGCCGCGGAGCTCGTGATCGGCGACGAGACGATCCCCTTCGGCGAGATCAACGGCGACTGGTCCGAGATCGAGGGATCCTTCACCGCCGACGCCGATACCGCGACGATCGCCGTTCGGGTCACGGACGCCGTCGCCGCCCTCGGCGTCGACGAGATCTCCCTGACCCTCGCGGGCGGCGAGAATGTGGTGCCCAACGGATCCTTCGAGCAGGTCACGAGCGACTGGGGCGTGCGCAACAACACGCTGCTGCTGCGCGAGACCGGCGCCGCCATGGGCGTCGCGCTCGCCGATGGCGACGCGAGCTGGTCGGTCGCCGCGCGCGACGGATCCGAGGTCGCCTCGGGCACCGAGACCGTCGAGGGCGGCTTCGCGCGCATCGCGCTCGACGACGTCGCGCAGGGCTACTACACCTTCAGCGTCACCGATGCCGACGGCCGTTCCGTGTCGACTCCCTTCGGCGTGATCGACTACGCCGGCGCGACGATCGCCACCGACGACCGTTTCGGTGTCGCCACCCACGTCGACCAGAACTGGTACTTCGACTCCGCCGACGCGATCGCGGGCACGGGCATCGGCCTGGCGCGCAACGACGTGCTGTGGGATCAGAACGAGAAGACGCCGGGCCAGTACTCCTTCTCCCCGCACTACACCGACGAGTTCGGCAAGTTCTCCTCGCACGGCGTGCAGCTGCTCGGCATCGTGAACTACGGCAACCCGCTCTACGACGGCGGCAACACCCCCGCCTCGCCCGCGGCCGTCGAGGCCTTCGGCGCCTACGCCGCGGCGATCGCGCAGAACTTCGACGTCGCCGGTCTCGAGGTCTTCAACGAGTTCAACCACGACCGCTTCCAGACCGGATCCTGCGGATCCGCGCCCGTCTGCTACCAGCCGCTCGTGAAGTCGACCGCCGACCACGTCGCCGCCGTCAACCCGGATCTGCCGATCGTCGCGGGCTCCACCGCGAACTACGACGGCGACTGGTTCCGCGGACTGTGGCCGACGGGCGCCGCCGACAGCGCCGACGCCATGAGCTTCCACCCGTACAACAAGTGGATCTACGACACCCCCGAGAGCCTCGGCAGCGTCATGGACGAGGCCAACGGAGACATGCAGAACCTCGCGGGCAAGAAGCTGCCGATCTGGATCACGGAGTTCGGCTGGACGACGGGCGCCGAGCTCGGCCAGCAGGTCTCGCGCGATGTGCAGGCCGAGCGCCTGTGGCGCGCGCAGCTGACGGCCTTCGCGTACGGCGCGGAGAAGTACTTCTGGTACGACCTCATCGACGACAGCACCGACCCGAACAACCACGAGGGCAACTTCGGCATGTACGAGCAGCGCCGCGACGGCGTCGCCGCCCAGCCGCCGAAGCCCGCGGCGTTCGCGCAGGCGCTCCTCATCAACGCCATCGACGGCCGCGAGACCGCGGGCCGTGCCGAGGCCGGCGACAAGGTGCGCAGCGCGGTTTTCGGATCCGGTGACGACACCCTGACCGCCGTGTGGTCGTTCGATGGCGAGCGCGAGGCGAGCCTCGAGGCCACCGGCCCCGTCACCGTGACGTCGCTCACGGGCGAGGTCTCGACCGTCGAACCGGAGAACGGCATGGTGACGCTCACCGTCGGCAGCTCGCCGCTGCTGGTCGAGAGCTCGGGTGCCGCGGCCGAGGAGCCGGAGACCGAGGCGTCCGCGACGCCCGCGCCCGGCGAGTCCGGCACGCCCACGCCCACGCCCGTCGCGACCGAAGCCGCCAAGCCCGAGGACGACAAGTGACGAACGAGCACGACCCGCTCGCGGGCCTTTCCCGCCGCGAGCTGCGCGAATTGCGCGCCCGCCTCGACCAGGCCGAACGCGCCGCCGACGCGGCCGAGGCCGCCGCCCCCGGCGGATTCTATGACGGCGCACCGATCGAGCCGGGCACCGAGGAGGCGCGCGGCTCGGACGCGTGGTCCGGTGGGGGCGCCGCTGGTGCCGAATCCGACGCTTCTGCGGCGGGCGCCACCGGTGCGTGGACCGCCGGCGGCGCCGCTGGTGCCGGATCGAGCGAGTCCGCGGCCGGCGCCGCATCGCCGCGCCCGCAGGTCGCGGCGCACCCGGGTGCGTCCGCGCCCGAGCCGGCGACGCGTCCCGCGAACACGTGGGACCTGCCGACCGAGGCGCTGACGGTTCAGCACCACGACGACGCGCCGGCGTCGTCCGCGCGTCCCGCGGGCGCCCCCGGCGCGTACGGGTCGAGCACCCCCGCGGACGCCACCCGGGTCATGCCGACCTATCCCGACTCCGCCGCGACGGTCGCGATGCCCGTGGCGTCGCCCGACCACACGCGCACCGAGGCGATGCCGTTCGTCGACCTACCCGCATCGCAGGCCGCGCCGCAGGATCCGTTCCCGACCGCGCAGCCGGCCCCGCAGGATCCATACGCGAGCGCCCCGACGCCGCCGCTCGGCACCGCCGCGCCCGCCGGCGCACCCGCGACGGCCGCGGGCGGCGCGGGAGACGGATCCGGAAACCCGCCGGGAGGCGACGACATGGCCGAGAAGCCCCGCAAGAGCCGCCGTGCGCGCAACATCACCCTGATCGTGCTGCTCGTTCTGATCGTGTGCGTGGGTTGGCTCGGCGTGCGCGCGCTCATGGTGAAGAACGACCTGCAGGCCGCGCAGCGAGTCGTCTCGCACGTGCAGCAGGAGCCGGACAGTCTCGACGCGGCCCTGCCGGTGCTCGGCGACTACGCCGGATCCGCCGCGAGCGTGCGGTGGGATCCGATCTGGCGCGCGGCGGAGTTCGTTCCCTGGGCGGGCGCGAACCTCAAGGGGGTGCGCCTGGCCGCGGAGTCGCTCGATGTCGCCGCGAACGACCTCGCGGTTCCCGCGCTCGAGGCGATGCGCACCGAGAGCGAGACGCCGATTCTGCAGCGCGTGCTGCCGATCCTCGACGAGGTGCAGCCGCGGATCACATCGCTCGCCGACAAGATCCACGACGTCGCCGGATCCAGCTCTCTCATCGGCCCCGTGCGCTCCGGCGTCGACATGGTCGACAAGGTCATGCAGCAGGCCGGGCCCGCCATCGGCGTCGCCCCTGGCCTGCTCGGCGCCGACGGTGAGAAGAACTACCTGCTCGTCTTCATGAACAACGCCGAGTCGGTGGGCCTCGCCGGATCCGCCGCGTCGCAGACGCTCATCAACGTGAACGAGGGCGCGATCGAGATCGCGGCGCAGGCCGGATCCGGCGACTTCAACGAATTGGGCGGCGCGGTCGACGTCGAGGTGCCGCAGAGCGCGCTCGACCTGTACACGAGCTACCTCGTCGACCACGTCAACACGACGCCCAGCCGCCCCGACTTCCCGACGATGGCGGCCCTCGATCGCGCCTTCTGGAACCGCGACATCGGCGACCAGCAGATCGACGGCGTCGTGGGCATCGACCCGATCGCGCTCAGCTACATCCTCGACGCGACGGGCCCGATCACGATTGAGGAGACGGGCGACACCCTCACGAGCGCGAACGCCGTGCAGCTGCTGCTGAGCGACGTGTACTCGCGGTGGAGCGACTACGAGTCGCAGGACATGGCCGACGCCTTCTTCGCGGGCGTCGCCACGAAGGTCTTCGACAAGATCGCCACGGGTGACTTCGACATGCTGACGATGGTGTCGTCGCTGGGGCGCGGCATCGACCAGGGTTCGCTCCTCTTCCACAGCTTCGACGAGGAGACGCAGAACTACATCGCCGAGGAACGCGTGTCGGGAATCCTGCCCGAGACGAACGAGGAGGAAAGCGTCGTCGGCGTGTACTTCCGCGACGAGTCGACGTCGAAGATCTCGTACTACATGAAGTCGAACATCGATGTCATGCAGACGTGCACCGACGGCGGCGCCACCTTCGACGTGTCGACCACGCTGCACCTCGACCTCCCGACCTTCGACGGCCTGCCGGACTACGTGCGGCCGCAGAACCAGGCGTTCCCCGGCCTGTCCCGCACCGCGGTGTACGTCTACGGGCCCGCCGGCACGACGCTCGACAGCGTCGAGATCGAGGGACGCCAGGTCGAGATCAAGAACCAGGAGATCGACGACCTCGGCCGCCCCGTCGCCTTCGTCTGGGCCTACCTCGGCCCCACCGAGATGGCGACCGTCAACGCCACCTTCTCGGGCGACGGCGACTTCGGCCCCGCCGCCGTGTGGTCGACCCCGATGGTCAACGCCAGCACCGGCACCGTCACCCCCTGCGGCGCGACGGAGTAACAGAGCTCCCGCGAACGGCGGGGCGGATCCTGGACAAGGATCCGCCCCGCCGTTTCGTGTTGGGACAGGCGCGGGTCCCGCGGGCCGCCCCGCGGATCCCCCGTGCCAGCCCCACGGCTCCGGATCCGCCTCCCCGGCGGATCCCCGCAGGTCCGGATCCGGCTCCCCGACGGGCCCCCGGCGCCGCGAGTCCGCCATTTCCCGACAACTCCGCAAGTCTCCGACGAATCATCCGTCACCGCTGTACGAGTTGTCGGAGACTTGAGGAGTTGTGGGATTTTGGCGGAATTGGTTGCCCCGGACGGCGCGTCCAGGCGCTCACGCGGGGCCCGCGGGCCGCCCGGCGGATCCCCGTAGAGAGCCCGCCGCCCCGGCGGATGCCCGCGGCTCCGGATCCGGCTCCCCGACGGATCCCCCGGCACGACGAGTCCACCATTCCCCGACAACTCCGCAAGTCTCCGACGAATCATCCGTCGACGCCGTACGAGTTGTCGGAGACTTGAGGAGTTGTGGGATTATGGCGGAGTTAACGGAGACTTGCGGAGTTGGGGACGACCCACGACGCGAAGGCGGCGCGCAGCGCAAAGCCCACGCACGACAGGGCCACCCACGGCACAAAGCCCACGCGCGGCACAAAGCCCACGCACCGCGCGACAACGCGCCCCAAGAGCCCCCGAGCGCCCCGCCCGTCAGCGGGGGATGATCTGCGTCGGGGCGGTGGGTGAGTTGCCACCGTTCCAGGCGTTGCCGTCGAGGATCTCGGTGGCGTTCGGGTCGTAGGGGCGCTGCGGGTCGGCGTAGGGGCGCGTCGGTTCGGCGGTCGGGCGCGCATCCGCACGGGGTCCCGCGTAGGGATCCACCGCCCGCGGCGCGGGAGCGGCCGCGGGGCGAACGTACTCGGACGGCACCAGCGCGGACTTCTCGCGCGGGGCGCGACCCTCGCGGCGCTCGTTCCACATGGCCCGCGCGATGACCTTCTCGTCGCGGGAGTGCACGAGGGCTCGGAGGAAGGCCGCGGCGAGGGTTCCGATCCAGGCTCCGATCGAGTTCGAGATGATGTCGCGGGTGTCGCTGACGCGGTCGCCGAGGAACGCGCCCTGGAACCACTCGATCCCGTAGGAGTACGCGGGCAGCAGGATCAGGGCGAGCCACCAGCCCCAGCCGGGCAACGCGAGGCCGAGGAGGAATCCGAGCGGGATGAACATGCCGATGTTCGCCGTGAACTCCAGCTGCATGAAGCCGAACGACTCAGGCACGCCGACGCGGTGCAGCACGCGCAGCACGCGGTCGGCGATGGAATCGACGCCCACTCCCTCGAGGGAGGGCGACATGGTGACCCACATCACGAACGCGAGGTAGATCACGAACAGGACCGTCGCGAGGCCGACGCGGAGGCGGCTACGGGCGGGCTTGCGGTCTTCGACGTACGTCATAGGCCGAGAGTAGACGCGTTTCATGTGAACGCACGTAGTGGCGGGCGGATCCAGAGGGGACCCACCCGCCACTACCAGCAATGCGAAAAGGCGGACGGATCCGAAGGATCCGCCCGCCTTTTGCAGCAGGACTAAGAAGTCTTACTTGATGATGCTGGTGACGGTACCGGCACCAACGGTGCGGCCACCCTCACGGATAGCGAAGCCGAGGCCCTCTTCCATAGCGATGGGCTGGATGAGCTCCACCGTCATGTCCGTGGTGTCACCGGGCATGACCATCTCGGTGCCCTCGGGCAGCGAGATGACGCCGGTCACGTCCGTAGTACGGAAGTAGAACTGCGGGCGGTAGTTCGTGTAGAACGGGTTGTGGCGGCCACCCTCGTCCTTCGAGAGGATGTAGGCGGTGCCGGTGAAGTTGGTGTGCGGCGTAACCGAACCGGGCTTCACGACAACCTGACCGCGCTCAACGTCTTCGCGCTTCAGACCGCGGAGGAGCAGACCACAGTTCTCGCCGGCCCACGCCTCGTCGAGCTGCTTGTGGAACATCTCGATACCCGTGACCGTGGTCTTCTGGGTGTCGCGGATGCCGACGATCTCGACCTCGGAGTTGATCGCGAGGGTACCGCGCTCGGCGCGGCCCGTCACGACGGTGCCACGACCGGTGATCGTGAAGACGTCCTCGATGGGCATGAGGAACGGCTTGTCGCGGTCACGCTCGGGGGTCGGGATCGACTCGTCGACAGCGTTCATGAGCTCAACGATGCTCTCGGTCCACTTCTCGTCGCCCTGGAGCGCCTGGTAGCCCGAAACGCGGACGACGGGAGCGTTGTCGCCGTCGAAGCCCTGCGACGAGAGGAGCTCGCGCACCTCGAGCTCAACGAGCTCGAGGATTTCCTCGTCGTCAACCATGTCGCACTTGTTGAGGGCGACGAGCAGGTAGGGAACGCCAACCTGCTTCGCGAGCAGAACGTGCTCGCGGGTCTGAGCCATGGGACCGTCGGTCGCGGCGACCACGAGGATCGCGCCGTCCATCTGGGCGGCACCGGTGATCATGTTCTTGACGTAGTCAGCGTGACCCGGGGCGTCAACGTGAGCGTAGTGACGAGCGGGGGTCTCGTACTCAACGTGCGAAACGTTGATCGTGATACCGCGGTCGCGCTCCTCGGGAGCCGAGTCGATCGACGCGAAGTCGCGCTGGACGTTGACGTCGGACGGGTACTTCTCAGCCAGCACCTTCGAGATGGCGGCGGTGAGGGTCGTCTTACCGTGGTCAACGTGACCGATGGTGCCGATGTTGACGTGCGGCTTGGTGCGGTCGAACTTGGCCTTAGCCACTGGGTCCTCCTCAGGACGTTCTTGGATCGATACCGGGCGCTGGATTGCGACCGGTTCTCTCCGGGGTTTGCTTCAGTCTACTGGAGACAAGTCTGTGTGAAGTTGTACGTGGTGGACGGGGCCGGAATCGGATCCGGCCCCATCCGAGAGCCATCAGGGCTGGGAGAGAATTACTCGCCCTTGCCCTTCTGGATGATCTCGTCAGCGACAGCCTTGGGAACCTCGGCGTAGCTGTTGAACTCCATCGCGTACACGGCGCGGCCGGAGGTCTTCGAGCGCAGGTCACCAATGTAACCGAACATGCTCGACAGCGGCACGAGGGCGCGGATGACCTTGACGCCCTGGGCGTCTTCCATCGACTGCACCTGGCCACGACGCGAGTTCAGGTCGCCGATGACGTCGCCCATGTACTCCTCGGGCGTACGAACCTCGACGCTCATCATCGGCTCGAGCAGCACGGGGCTGGCCTTCTGGACAGCCTCCTTGAAGCCCATCGAACCGGCGATCTTGAACGCCATTTCCGACGAGTCGACGTCGTGCGCCGCACCATCGGTCAGGGTCGCCTTGACGCCCACCATCGGGTAACCGGCGAGGACACCGACGTTCATCGCGTCCTGGAAACCGGCGTCGACCGAGGGGATGTACTCGCGCGGAACGCGACCACCCGTGACGGCGTTCTCGAACTCGTAGACCTTGTCGCCCTCGACCGCGAGCGGCTCGAGCTTGAACTGGATCTTCGCGAACTGACCCGAACCACCGGTCTGCTTCTTGTGCGTGTAGTCGTGACGCTCCACCGTGCGGCGGATGGTCTCGCGGTACGCGACCTGCGGCTTACCGACGTTCGCCTCGACCTTGAACTCGCGCTTCATGCGGTCGACGAGGATGTCGAGGTGAAGCTCACCCATGCCCTTGACGGTCGTCTGACCGGTCTCGGCGTTGTTCTCGACGCGGAAGGTCGGGTCCTCTTCAGCGAGCTTCTGGATCGCGAGACCCAGCTTCTCCTGGTCGGCCTTCGTCTTCGGCTCGATCGCAACCTCGATGACGGGCTCCGGGAACGTCATCGACTCGAGAACGACCTGGTTGGCCGAGTCGCAGAGCGTGTCACCGGTGGTGGTGTCCTTGAGGCCGATGACGGCGTAGATGTGGCCAGCGGTGACCGAGTCGACCGGCTGCTCCTTGTTGGCGTGCATCTGGAAGATCTTTCCGATGCGCTCCTTCTTGCCCTTCGTCGAGTTGACGATGGCCGCGCCCGAGTCGAGGTGACCCGAGTACACGCGGATGTAGGTCAGGCGACCGAAGAAGGGGTGCGTGACAACCTTGAACGCGAGGGCCGTGAAGGGCTCGTCGGCGTCGGCGTGACGCTCGATGACGATCGACTCGTCCTTCGGGTCGTGCGCCTCGATGGCGGGCACGTCCGTCGGAGCCGGGAGGTAGTCCACAACGGCGTCGAGCATGGGCTGCACGCCGCGGTTCTTGAACGCCGAACCACAGAAGATCGGGAACGCCTCACCGTTGACGGTGAGCTTGCGGATACCCGACTTGATCTCGTCGTTCGTGAGCTCTTCGCCACCGAAGAACTTCTCGAGGAGCTCGTCGTCGGCCTCGGCGGCCGCCTCGACCAGCTTCTCGCGGTACTCCTCGGCCTTAGCCTGGAGGTCGGCGGGGATCTCCTGCGTCTCGTACGAGGCACCCATGGTCACGTCGCCCTTGGCGTCGCCCGGCCACACGAAGGCCTTCATGGTGAGCAGGTCGACGACACCGACGAAGTCGTTCT
>Ga0302349_1002234_pt1 | contig 12774 bp, 10 predicted proteins | sample PhyAR1_FD_202176 | JGI IMG/M metagenome (GOLD analysis project Ga0302349, IMG submission 202176) | Leaf surface microbial communities from alfalfa plants in UC Gill Tract Community Farm, Albany, California, United States - DLSL A.R1... | ecosystem: Host-associated > Plants > Phyllosphere >...
TCCATCATCTATTGTGAAAACGTAACCTATAACAAGTTCATAATGTGTAAGCAGATTAGGCTGGTCCACACTGTATGTACAAGTTTAGTCCAAAAGGTATACACCGTAGTAATTTTTATAACAAGCACGTTAACTAAAAAACAAAAAACGCCATATCTGACAATAAGATATGACGTTTGTTTTTTGAACTATCTTAAGTTACAGCTTATCGGAAACCCAAGCTTCAACACCTGCAAGCGCCTGCGGTAATGCAGCGGCATCGCTACCCCCCGCCATTGCCATGTCAGGACGTCCGCCGCCTTTACCGCCAACCTGCTGAGCGACCATACCAATCAGTTCGCCCGCTTTCACTTTGCCAGTGAGGTCTTTGGTGACACCAGCGACTAGGCTGACTTTACCCTCAGCGGTCGTTGCCAGAACAACAACGCCAGAGCCAAGCTGATTCTTCAGCTCATCAACCATCGTGCGCAGCATTTTCGCTTCTACGTTGTCCAGATGGCATACCAAAAGCTTCACGCCCTTCACATCAACGGCTTTGCTGGAAAGCGATGCACTTTCCTGAGCAGCCTGCTGATCTTTAAGCTGTTGCAGCTCTTTTTCCAACTGACGAGTTTTATCCATAACGGCACGGATTTTATCTGCAACGCTGTGAGCATCACTCTTCACTAATGAAGCAGCTTCACGTAGCGCATCGGCGTCTTGATGCATAACCGCAATCGCACCTTCGCCTGTTACGGCTTCGATACGACGCACACCAGCCGCAGTACCCGCTTCAGAAGTGATACGGAACAAACCGATATCCCCAGTCTGACGCGCATGCGTACCGCCACACAGCTCGGTGGAGAAATCACCCATGCTTAATACACGAACGCTTTCATCGTATTTCTCACCAAACAATGCCATCGCGCCTTTCGCTTTTGCTTCATCGAGATCCATGATGTTGGTCTCAATCGGCAGATTGCGTCGAACCTGAGCGTTGACGATATCTTCAACCTGACGAATCTGTTCAGGTTTCATGGCTTCAAAATGAGAGAAATCGAAACGCAGGTTACGATCGCTCACCAGTGAGCCTTTCTGGGAAACATGATCGCCCAGCACCTGACGCAAAGCAGCATGCAGTAAGTGTGTTGCAGAGTGGTTCAAACGAATACGGCTACGACGAGCCTCATCAATCGTCGCCTCAACGCTGTCACCTACCTTCAAGGAGCCCTGTGCAACTTTCCCCTGATGTCCAATCGCTTGGCCATACTTCTGAGTATCGGTTACGGCAAAGCTCACGCCTTGCGCTGTCAGTTCGCCTTTATCGCCGACCTGACCGCCGGATTCAGCATAGAATGGAGTTTCGTTTAGAATAACCACACCTTCTTCGCCCGCGTTCAGAACGTCAACCGCCTGACCGTCACGGAACAATGCCGTCACGCTTGAACGCTGCTGGTTATGATCATAACCAGAGAACTTGGAAGCGCCATCAACACGAATCATGCTGTTATAGTCTGCGCCGAAGCCGCTAGACTCACGCGCACGACGACGCTGCTCTTCCATTGCTCGTTCAAAACCAATCTCATCGACTTTCAAATTACGCTCACGGCAAACGTCAGCGGTCAGATCCAGTGGGAAACCGTAGGTATCGTACAGACGGAAAGCCGTATCACCGTCCAACGTATCGCCGGTCAGTTTTGATAGCTCATCATCCAACAGCGCTAAACCGCGTTCTAGCGTGCGAGCAAACTGTTCTTCTTCAGTTTTCAGAACCTGCTCAACCATCGACTGTTGGCGTTTCAGTTCATCAGCGGCAGAGCCCATCACGTCAATCAGTGGGGCAACCAACTTATAGAAGAAAGTCTCTTTCGCACCCACCATATTACCGTGGCGCACAGCACGACGGATAATACGACGCAGTACATATCCGCGGCCTTCATTAGAAGGCAGTACGCCGTCGGAAACCAAGAACGCACAAGAGCGGATGTGGTCGGCAATAACACGCAGTGACTTGCTAGACAGATCGGTTGCACCGGTCACTTTTGCCGTTTCGGCAATCAGCGTGCGGAACAGGTCGATGTCATAGTTGGAATTCACGTGTTGCAGAACGGCCGCAATACGTTCCAATCCCATACCGGTATCAACAGATGGTTTTGGCAACGGCAGCATGGTGCCATCAGACTGACGGTTGAATTGCATGAAGACGATGTTCCAGATCTCAATATAGCGATCGCCATCTTCTTCAGCGCTTCCTGGAGGGCCACCCCAGATGTGGTCACCGTGATCGTAGAAAATCTCGGTGCATGGACCACAAGGACCGGTATCCCCCATTTGCCAGAAGTTATCTGAAGCAAAAGGAGCGCCCTTGTTGTCGCCAATGCGAATAATACGTTCGCGTGGCACGCCAACTTCGTCAGCCCAAATATTGAAGGCTTCATCGTCGGTTTCGTACACGGTCACCCACAGTTTTTCTTTTGGCAGGTTGAACCAGTTTTCACCGGTCAACAGCTCCCATGCAAACTGGATAGCATCGTGCTTGAAGTAGTCACCGAAGCTGAAGTTGCCCAACATTTCGAAAAATGTATGGTGACGTGCGGTATAACCGACGTTTTCTAAATCGTTATGTTTACCACCTGCACGCACACAACGTTGAGACGTTGTTGCACGGCTGTAGTTGCGTTTATCGATGCCGAGGAAAACATCCTTGAATTGGTTCATACCCGCATTGGTGAATAACAACGTAGGGTCGTTATTCGGAACCAGAGAACTACTCTCTACGATCTGGTGTCCTTTGCTATGGTAGAAATCGAGAAACGCTTGACGGATCTCAGCGGTACTCTTGCTCATAATTGTCCCGGAGTCAGGCTAAAAGAACTGTAGTGAACAGACCCTCTCGCAATTGACTGCAAGTCGGCCGCGCACAAACATAAAGTGGGAATAAGATAAATTTTCTTCACTGGGAAGTAAAATCCCGCGTGCATTCAATCCGACAAATTGGAGAAAACAGCGTAAATTTCTTCCTGAAAGAAGCCTCGGTACAATAAAAATCGCTGCACCTTCGCTTTTTCTTTCCATTCTTGGGGGAGAGTTTGACCAAACTTACGATGCGCAGTTTGTTTTGCTAATGCACTCCAATCAATATCTGACGACGCAAAAGCGTCATGGATAAGATCGCGAGCAATACCTTTCATGCCTAATTCTTGCTGAATTCGCTGTACGCCATAGCCTTTTTGGCTGCGCATCACGAGATATCGCTCAGCAAACCGACGATCGTCTAGCCAGTTATGCTCATGGCAATAAGCGATGGCTTGTTCAACGTCCTCTTCAGAAACGTCTTGCGCCGCAAGTTTGCGGCGCAATTCAGTTTCGCTGTGATCGCGTTGAGCAAGTAACCGCATCGCCCGATTCAGTGTTTCAGTCACTTATTCGTCCTCGAAGCGGTACTCTATACCCGCATTGCGGGTATATTCTCAAGCACGACGCGTGATTACGCGTCGTCTTCCAACAGCTCTTCATCATCTGAAGGCTTATGGTTTGCGTTCTCTGCAGCTGCGTGGCTCAGCAACATTTCACGCAGTTTGGTATCTAACTCGGCACGAATAGCAGGGTTTTCCTGCAAGTATTTCATGGAGTTTGATTTACCCTGTCCAATCTTGTCACCGTTATAGGCATACCAAGCACCGGATTTATCAACCAGCTTATGCTTAACGCCCAGATCGATCAATTCGCTTTCTTTAGAAATACCCGCGCCGTAAAGGATCTGGAATTCAGCCTGACGGAATGGTGGCGCAACTTTGTTTTTAACCACTTTCACGCGAGTTTCGTTACCGACGACTTCATCGCCATCTTTAATCGCGCCGATACGACGGATGTCCAAGCGAACAGACGAGTAGAACTTCAACGCATTACCGCCGGTGGTGGTTTCTGGGTTGCCGAACATAACGCCAATTTTCATACGGATCTGGTTGATAAAGATAACCAAGCAGTTCGCGTTCTTGATATTAGCGGTCAGTTTACGCAGCGCCTGAGACATCAAACGCGCTTGCAAACCAACGTGGGAATCACCCATCTCGCCTTCAATTTCTGCTTTAGGCGTCAGTGCAGCAACGGAGTCCACGACGATAACGTCAACCGCACCTGAACGCACCAGAGCATCACAAATTTCCAATGCCTGTTCGCCGGTATCTGGCTGAGAAATCAGCAAATCATCAACTTGCACACCTAATTTACCGGCGTAGATTGGATCCAGCGCATGCTCAGCATCGATGAACGCGCAAGTTTTGCCCGCAGCTTGTGCACTGGCAATAACCGACAGCGTCAGCGTAGTTTTACCGGAAGATTCTGGCCCAAAGATTTCAACCACACGGCCCATCGGCAAACCGCCAATGCCCAGAGCAACGTCCAGACTCAGAGAACCTGTAGATACAGAATCAATATCCAACGTCTGGGTATCACCAAGACGCATAATAGAACCTTTACCGAACTGCTTTTCAATCTGGCCTAACGCAGCGGCTAGAGCCCTTTGTTTGTTCTCGTCCATCTGTTACTCCATGCATAGCGAACCTGAAATTGGTGTTGATTATACTGTATAGTCATACAGTATCAAGTATGTTCAGAGAAATTTTTCAATTAGAACACACAGAGCAAACTCTGCCGCCAGTTGGCGTACCTGAAGACGTCCACCGGGGAAATATTGACGAATAGAATATGTACGTCCGTCTTTAGCCGCAAAACCAAACCACACAGTACCCGCAGGTTTCGCCGCTGAACCACCGTCTGGCCCCGCAATACCGCTCACTGAAACCGCAAAATCTGCGTTTGCCGCACGGAGTGCGCCCTGTGCCATTTCATTCACAACGGCTTCACTGACCGCACCATATAACTGCAACGATTCTAGAGCCACCCCCAGCATCTCGTGCTTGGCCTGATTACTGTATGTCACATAGCCGCGCTCAAAATAAGCGGAGCTCCCGCTGATATCAGTAATCACCTTAGCGATTAATCCCCCCGTGCAAGACTCCGCACAGGTCAACGTGGCGCCTTTGTCCTTAAGGCGTGCTCCCAGCGTCGTGCTCAATTCAAGTAACACATCATCCGTCATGTATTCTTCCTATGTACGGTTAGCATCGGCTTTTGATGTTAGCACTTTCTTTTAAACGATGTGCTCTGATATGTCACCGTCGAAAATCCGAAATGCGAAATGGATTCCAAGAAAAAATCAGCTTCTTAACCGGAATGTCACTGGCTGCAAAGTCACAACGGTAGAGGCTATGCCATTCTCTCGATAAGGTTGGCAGTGCGCCCCCGCTATCGCGTGCAAAGCGGCATCGTCCAATGCATCTATGCCACTGCTTTTCGCTACAGACTCATTCAGTAGTTCTCCCTGCTCTCCCAGCATTAGCTTAACGATAACCGTCCCCTCCTGCTTGAGCCATTTTGCCTTTGCAGGATAGACTGGAGCTGGCACTTGGCAGCGTAGAGCCTGAGCGGAAACCGATAAAGGATGCGATAGCGTCCCATGAGTCGTTGGTGCTGAAACCGCACTCTCATGGGGTGTGTTTATCGCCAGAGCTAAGGATTGATGAGATTCCGGCATGTTAGAAACTGGAGGGTGAACAGGCTCAGGTTTATCTTTCGTTCGGTGCCATAACGCTTTTTTATGCTCGACCTTTTTGGGCGGAGCTGCCTCTGTTTTCACAGTCTGCATCGCCGATTTTTTAGTTTCTGGTTCTTTTTTAGCAACCACTTCAGACGCTGAGACTACCGCAGGTTCAGTGACCACCGGCGTCTGTAGCGAAACCTGCATTGTGGGTATGTCTGCTAAGTCGAGCTGTGGCACCGTATGCTGGCGAAACGCAATAATCGCCAACAGTGCTAATCCCAGCACATGACAAATCCCAGCGCCCAGCCAAGCACGACGAAAAGATTGCGCTGATCTATCAGATTGGTGGCCCCGAACCGGCTCTTTGTACACGTCCTCACTGGGAACCTGCCCCAACACCACCGCGTGCAAATCGTTTATCTCAATATAGCAATAACGGCCTAATAGAGGCACTGAGTGCTCAACATCCCTACGCTTCATTGCGGCGCCAGCCCTTTTAGTATTAAGGTTGCCTGCTGGGATGACAGAGTGTAATCAAAAAATTGTTGATAAAAACTCTGCGTTATCAACACCATATTGTCTTGTTTCAGCCGTTCAGGATGTAGCTGTTGTGCTGCCCATTGGATCTGCAACGCACTCTCCGTTCCATAGCGATCCCAAGGAAAAACGCCGCTGGGATTGCGCACTACTTTTCCATCCTGCACCGCATTCAACATCTGCAGCACAGCGACATCAGGCGCATCTTGAATATCGCCCGCATCCGCAGCCAGAATGATAATGTCTGGCTGCCATGCTAAAACCTGCTCTGCCGACACAGCCTGCATATTTCCTTTAATACCTTGAGCCACGTTTCGCCCACCAGCAATCTGGATCCAATCATTGATGAGCGTATCGCGCCCGTCGACTTTTAGCGGATGTAATGAAGAGATGTGCAATACCAGAGGCTTTTGGTTTTCTGAAAGCCCAGCGGTAACAGCATGAATATGTGACAATTGCCGATCAAGATATTGGTTATAGCGTTTGGCGCGCGCCATGGCAGACGGTGTTCCCATCGCCTGCGCCGTATTCGATAGCGTTTGTTTTAGACCGTTGAGCGTCGTGAAATGCATCTGCATTACGGGCAATCCAACGCGTTGCAACGCCGCAACCTGCGGATCGCCAGCTGCGACAAAGACTAATTGAACACCATCATTCAGCAATGTTTCGGCGTTAAAGTGCGTACCTTGCACGGTACGCGCCTGATACAGTGAAGGCTGCAGTGTAAACATCCATGGGCGACTTTTCGCATGATTGACAGAATCGACCATGCTACGACCTTCGCCCAACGTCATCATAAGGGATGCATGGGCAAACCATGCATCCGCAACACGCGTAACATGTGTGGGAACGACAACCTTATTACCAACGTCATCGACCACCGTGTGCGATTTTTCTGTCGATGCCATCGCCACGAAACTGACGGCTGCGGCCAAAGCAATCCACCACTGCAACTTCACTTTCATTATATTTCCTTCACATCAACTAAAAATCGACCTGCAATGAGGCATAGGCCATACGTGGAGCCCCCATCTGTGCGCTTGCGCTGCCAGTACCGGTATATCCGGTTAATGCCCCCGGTACGATGTTGTCCCAGTAACGACGGTTGGTCACATTGGTCACGCCAACGCGCCACGTCAGCTGAGTTTGAGCCAACGGCATTTGGTAGCTGGTGCCGAGATCGATCGTGCTATAAGAACCGACCCATGAACTATTGTCGTTCGCCGTAGGACGTCGGCCGACATAGTGCACATTCATGTTCATCCCTAGGCCAGAAACCCAAGGTAGCTGATATTCCACCAGCATATTGGCGCTTATTTTCGGTAGGCCAACGATCTGCTTATTCTCTGTGGCAGAGCTCGCTGAATTGCGAAGTTTTGGATCGAGATAAGTCACGCCGCCAAAAATGCGGAGATCGTCGGTGAGATGACCATCTGCAACAAACTCCAGACCCCGGTTGCGCTGTTCGCCTTGCTCCGCAAAGTCTCCGTTGGTTTGTACATACGCATAGGGACGTTTGATCTGGAATGCAGCTAAGGAAAGGTTAAGACGATTAACGGCAACTTTCGCGCCCACTTCATACTGTTCACTGTGGTAGGGAGAAAGAATCGAACCTTGGTTATTGGCCCCGGAAGGCGCGGTGTCACCCTGCTGTAAGCTATCTGCGTAAGTGGTATAAAGCGTCAATATATCAACAGGTTTATATATCAGGCTGACTGATTTACTAAAGCCGCTATCGCTTGAATCACTGGTCTGTTTGCCTGTTTTGGCATAGTTGCTGGTATTAAGGTAGTTTTGGCTTCCCGTCAGCATCATGCTCCACTGCGGGTTGAAGGTCAGCGTATCTCCCAACACGAAGGCATTTTGTGTACTGGTGGCTGAATGATAACGATGCGTGAAATCAGGGAAATCAGGCTTATCAAACTCAGCGGGGTGGGATAGCGAGCCAGTGCCTAGCGTGGTTTTCGTACCATCGATCGGGTTATAGTTTTTCCAATCAAATCCGCGGTATCCCAAAGTCAAATCATGACGCCAATCTTTGGTCCATGCGGTACCATTCACGTCGGCCAAATAGCTGCTGATGGTAAAACGGCTGGCTGTGGTATTAGATACCGTGGAGATATAATCTCCCTGATTATTCAACAATGTATTTGTTACCGCCGTGGACTCACGATCGGCGATCTGACGCAGAAATCCTAGATGCAGCTTCCAGTCATTATCGAACGAATGTTTCAGGTGCACACTTCCGGTGTAAGTGGTGTCGTTATCGCCCGCAAAATCTTGACCGTAATGGCTGTGCTTAGGATTGAGTCCTGATGGGAAGCTCACGCCGGGTGCCAAAGCGAAATTAGCAGGATTTCCTTTCAATAAGTAGTTGTAGTAGCTGAAGTTACTTTCCAATACGGTGTTTTCATTGAAATGAAAATCGGTGGCTAATCCAACATACTGGCGGCGTTTTTTGCTCTCAGCCCCATAGCTATCACCGTGTTCATCCAGCACCGTTAAGCGCGTCTGCAAGCGGTCATCAAAGCCAATCGGCCCACCGATGTCCAGCGAGTTGAAATAGGCAGTTCCGCTTCGTACACCGGTAGTCACTCTGCCCTGCATATTGGCCGTAGGGCGCTTAGAGACAAAATTAAACATTCCAGCGGGATTGGCGGGGCCAAACAATGACCCCGCCAATCCATTCAATACCTGAACATTTTCAAACTGTTCTGCGGGATATTCCGTAGTAGAAACGATATTCAACCCATCTAGCAGGCTATTTTGCACCACGCTTCCCTGCATACCGCGACTCTGCGGGCGAACACCGGTACCTTGTACCGAAGGGAAATAGCTCAGAATGTCCTTTAAACTGGTCATCTGCTGTTCGGTGATCACGTCATTAGACATAACGTGGACGGAATATGGCGTATCCTGCAATTTACGCTCGCCCAGCGGGCCGAGGCTGGCCACTTTGTTCTTTGCTAGCGAAGGATCGGCGATTGCAGGCGTTGCGGTGACAGTAATCGTCTGTAGCGATTGCAGATCTTTATTTTCCGGTGTTGTTGCCGTATTTGCCATCGCATAGCTTGGGGCAATAGCGGTAACCGTCAGTAATAAAGGCACTGACGCAATAACTTCTTTCATCAATTTAGGCATTTTATTTTTTACGCTGTGGAACCGATCTACGGGGTAGAACACGGAACGAAAGTACGCGGTACAAAAAAGCGATAGTGATCGCTGTCGATTTGGCTGACTTCGGTGTGGTAAAGCTGATGGATTAAGGCCGGTGTAATAATCTCTTGAGGAGATCCATCCGCGATCAGCCTACCAGCCTGAAGCGCCCATACTCGATTTGCCGCCAGCAAAGCATGCTCGGGGCAATGAGTAATAGTGAGAATGCTGCGTCCGCTATCCGCGATACTCCGCAGTCGTTCTAAAAGCCGTAATTGATTACCGTAATCTAAGCCGTTAGTGGGCTCATCCAACAGAATAAGAGGTGTCTCTTGCAACAGCGCACGCGCCAGCAACACTAGCTGACGCTCTCCGCCTGAAAGTTGGGTATAAGCTCGCTCACTCAGATCGGCGATCCCCATCATTTCAAGCGCCAGAGAAACACGTTGATGTAAATCTGCATCCATCGAACGAAAAAGTCGCTGCAGTGGCAGACGACCTTGTTCCACCATTTGCCTGACGGTAAACGGAAAATGTGGAGTGTGCTGCTGCGGGACATAGGCAATACGCCGAGCAACATCCCGACGAGACCACGCGGTTAACCGTTTATCTTCGAGATAAATCGTTCCTGATGTCGCGGGTAAAACACCCAACAGCAAACGTAACAGCGTGGTTTTCCCCGCACCATTGGCTCCCAACAGCGCGATGCTCTCCCCCGGCTCTACGTTTAAATTAATCCTATCGATGAGAACGTGACGCCCAATCTGATAGCACAGATCTTGAGCGCTCAATATTGTCGCCATCATGCCCCCTGCCGAAGTTGACCAAGAAGAAAGAGAAAGGCTATTGCCCCCAAAAGCTCGGTCACAACACCCAGCGGGATCTCAGAAGCCGTCAACGTTCTGGCCAAGCCATCTGAAATCAGCAGGAATAAGGCCCCTAGAATAGCGCTTAGCGGTAAAATCCAACGGTTTGAAGCACCAATGAGCAAACGGGCAACATGAGGAATTAACAATCCTACCCACCCCACAACGCCAGCCAAGCTCACGGTTAAGGCAGAAATCAGTGTGGCAAGCGTAATAACAAAATAGCGAACATAGTTCACCGGGATACCGAGGCTATAAGCTTCGTCATCGCTCAAAGACACCACGTCAAGCACACGCCCGAGCAGAGCCAGCAAAATAATCGCCACAGCTAAAATCGGCGCCATGGCATACAACAGCGGCAGAGAAACTGCGCTCAGGCTTCCCAACAACCAAAACACAATCCCCGGAAGCTGATCTTGAGGATCCGCCATATATTTCACGATCGATAACAGCCCGGCAAACAAGGCATTACTAATAATGCCTCCTAAGATCAGCATTAAAATAGAATCACTGTGCATCGCACGAGCAATCATGACGCCAACTGCCACCGCAATAAGCCCCGCCGCACACGCTAATAACGGTGTGCCAACGCTTCCTACGTTAAAAACAATGCCAAGAGATGCGCCAAACGCACAGCCGTTTAGAACGCCCAACAAGCCGGGGGAAACTAGCGGATTACGAAAGACAGCCTGAAACGCGGCCCCCGCAACAGACAGGCCCGCACCAACCATCACGGCAGCACAGATACGTGGCAGACGAGAATCTAGAATCACAGCATTCAACAAAGCAAAACGCTGCTGCGACATAGACTCAACCCCGATCAGCATTTCTGCCCAACGAAATAGAGTTGCCCCTGAAATGGCATAACGTCCGAGCATCAACGAACCAAAACTAACCACCGCTAACAGCCCCACACTGGCGAGCATTAACCGTCTTGATCTCTGATTAACAGGCGTAAAAAGGCCTCGTCCACCCGATTTAGGGCGTCGATTTAAAAAACTCATGAGATTAAAATTCATTCACTGAATCGATATATACAAAACTATACAGCGATCACGTATAAATAATCAAAACTTTTCTTAATAAATAATACAAATCAAGCTATGGCTATAATTAAAGTAATTTTCAAACTCAATATCAAAGAGTTATATAACCACCCCTTTATGATTATATCGGTTTGAATAACACATTAAAAAATCCTAACAGCGATAGTTAATTTCGCTAATTAACTTTCTTGGCGACAACAGAGAATTATTCCGTCAATTTGGGGAAATAAAAAAGAGGGGAAGGTTGGATAAATGAAGGCACAACGAAGGTTTCGTCTTGAAAATATTCCTCCCCCTCAAAGGGGAGGAATAGGGATAAAATCTAGTTACTCTGGAACACGCTGCCTTGGCGAGCAGCCTGACCAACGGCTTCTCCCAGTTGCCACACGGCCATCGCATAGTGGGTACTATGGTTGTAGCGGGTAATCGTGTAGAAGTTCGGCAGACCATACCAGTATTGGTAGCCAGTGCCCATATCAAGGCGCAGCAGGCTGGCCTGTTGATATCCATCTAACGAGCTTTGAGGGCTTAGGCCTGCTTCCGCCAGCGCAGTAATGGAGTAGTTAGTCTTAAAGCCGTTCTCAAGCGTTGGTGCTTGACCATTGGCCGGTACCGCCACTTTTTTACCAGGTTGCCAACCGTGCGCCTTAAAGTAATTAGCCACGCTACCGATGGCATCTTCAGGATCCCACAGGTTGATATGACCGTCGCCATTGAAATCAACCGCATAGCTCTTAAAGGATGACGGCATAAACTGTCCATATCCCATCGCTCCTGCAAATGACCCTTTCAGGTTCAGCGGATCGTCACCCTCTTCACGCGCCATCAATAAAAAGGTTTCCAGCTCACCGGAGAAATAGTCCGCGCGGCGCGGATAGGCGAACGACAGTGTTGCTAAGGCATCAATAATACGGGTCTTGCCCATGACGCGTCCCCAGCGGGTTTCAACGCCAATAATGCCAACAATAATCTCTGGTGGCACGCCGTATACCTGCTGAGCGCGCTGTAAAGCATTCTGATATTGGTTCCAGAACACAACCCCATTTTGTACGTTGTCTGGGGTAATAAACTTGCCTCGATAGCGTAACCAAGCCCCGTTAGGCCCCGCTGGTGGGCGCGTGGTTGGCGCTTGTCTATCCATCAATTTGAGCACGTAATCCAAACGCTTGGTCTGGGCCAATACATCGTGCAACTGCTGACGGTCAAAACCGTGCTCGCTCACCATTTTATCAACAAAACGGTTCATTGCAGGATCATAGGCAAAATCCCCCATCTGCACTTGGCCCGAGTGAGAAGGATCCAGTAAAAAACCGCCCTTGGCCGTTTGTGGCGTAGTTTCAGTTACGTCGTTAGACGGTTTTGGCTTGCTGCTACAAGCAGATAGCAAGACAACAATAGGCAGGAGCGCAGCTAGATAACGCATCGAATATCCATCGCAATGCAAGAAAAAGTGACGGGTATGTTAGCGCGTTGCTAGAGGGGTGAAAACTGGAATCTCATCCAGCAAGTTAAACCAAGGTAGAACACAAACCATCATAATTAATGTTTTTTATCCCATTTCACACCTGAACATAAGACCTCATAAAAT
>Ga0302349_1002235_pt1 | contig 12772 bp, 13 predicted proteins | sample PhyAR1_FD_202176 | JGI IMG/M metagenome (GOLD analysis project Ga0302349, IMG submission 202176) | Leaf surface microbial communities from alfalfa plants in UC Gill Tract Community Farm, Albany, California, United States - DLSL A.R1... | ecosystem: Host-associated > Plants > Phyllosphere >...
CGTATGGGAGTCACGCCATGAAATGCTGGCCTTTACTTGCTCTGCTGGTAAGCCCGTTTGTCAGCGCGGTAACGCTCGATGAACTGCAACAGCGCTTTACCGATCAGCCGATTGTGCGCGCCCATTTTGAGCAAACGCGGGCGATTAAAGATCTGCCCCAGCCGCTGCGTTCGCAGGGTGAGATGCTCATCGCCCGCGACCAGGGACTGCTGTGGGATCAAAAATCCCCTTTCCCGATGCAGTTGTTGCTTGATGACACCCGCATGGTGCAGATCGTCAACGGCCAGCCGCCGCAGGTGATCACCGCGCAAAATAATCCGCAGATGTTCCAGTTTAATCACCTGCTGCGCGCCCTGTTCCAGGCCGACCGCAAGGTGCTGGAGCAAAACTTCCGCATTGATTTTCAGGACAAAGGAGACGGGCGCTGGTCGCTGTCGCTGACGCCCGTTACCACGCCGCTGGACAAAATTTTTGCCACCATCGATCTGGCCGGGCAGACCTATCTGGACAGCATCCGGCTGAATGACAAACAGGGCGACCGCACCGACATCGCTTTTTCCCAACACCGCTTAACGCCCGCCACGCTGACCGATGACGAACGCCAACGCTTTGCCGCGCACTAACTCCCGCGCCGCCATCGGCTGGGGCGTCGTCTGCCTGCTGCTACTGGTCGCGCTGATGCTGCTCTTACCGCAGGCGCGGCTCAACAGCAGTGTGCTGGCGATGCTGCCCAAACAGACGCTGGGGGCGATCCCGCCGGCGCTTAACGACGGCTTTATGCAGCGCCTCGATAAACAGGTGGTCTGGCTGGTCAGCCCCGGCAAAGAGGCCGATCCGACGGTGGCAAAACGCTGGCTGACGCTGCTTGCACAATCCAGAGAACTGCGTGAAATCAAAGGCCCGATGGATGCACAAAGCCAGCAGCAATGGGGAGCGTTTTTCTTTACGCATCGTAACGGCCTGATCGACGCCGCGACCCGCGCACGTCTGCAAAACGGCGGCGAGGCGCAGGCGCAGTGGGTGCTCTCTCAGCTTTACTCTGCGTTCTCCGGCGTCAGTGGCAAAGAGCTGCAAAACGATCCTTTCATGCTGATGCGCGGCTCGCAGCTTGCGCTCTCCGCGAACGCCCAGCGTTTGCGGCTGGTCGACGGCTGGCTGGTGACACAGGACGAGGCAGGCAATTACTGGTATTTGCTGCACGGCGAGCTGGCGGGTGAGTCGTTTGATATGCAGCAGACGCATCAGTTTGTCAGCCGCCTCACTGAACTTGAAACACAACTGAAAGCCGATTTCCCGCAGGCGCACATTCTGTCGCGCGGGACGGTGTTTTACAGCGATTACGCCAGCCAGCAGGCGAAGCAGGATGTTTCCACGCTCGGCGTGGCGACGATTTGCGGGCTTATCCTGCTGATTGTGGCGGTGTTCCGCTCAATCCGCCCGCTGCTGCTGTGCGTGATGTCCATCGGCACCGGCGCGCTGGCGGGCACCGTCGTCACGCTGCTGCTGTTCGGTGAACTGCACCTGATGACGCTGGTGATGAGCATGAGCGTCATCGGCATTTCTGCGGATTACACGCTCTACTATCTGACTGAACGCATGGTGCACGGCGCGGAAGCTTCCCCCTGGCAAAGCCTTGCGAAAGTGCGCAATGCGCTGCTGCTGGCGCTGCTGACCACGGTGGCCGCGTATCTGATCATGATGCTGGCTCCCTTCCCCGGCATCCGGCAAATGGCGGTGTTTGCGGCGGTCGGCTTAAGCGCCTCCTGCCTGACGGTGATCTTCTGGCATCCCTGCCTGGTGCGCGGTTTACCGGTGCGCCCGGTTCCGGCAATGGTCTTAATGCTGCGCTGGCTGGCGGCCTGGCGTCGCAATAAAAAACTCATCCTGGGCCTGCCGATCGCGCTGGCGTTGCTGTCGCTGGCGGGCCTCACCCGGCTGCATGTGGACGATGACATTGCTCAGCTTCAGGCGCTGCCGCAGCACATTCTGGCTCAGGAAAAAGCGATCACCCGGCTGACCGGGCAGAGTGTCGATCAGAAATGGTTTGTGGTGTACGGCGCGACAGCGCAGCAAACGCTGGAGCGACTCGACGCGTTAATACCCGCGCTGCAACATGCGCAGGCTACAGGCGCGCTCAGCGGTTTTCGCACCATTCCGCTGAACTCGCTTGTGCGACAAAAACAGGATTTAACCCTGCTGAAAAACGCCGCGCCCGCCCTGTCCCGCGCGCTGCAAAGCGCGGGCATGACGACGGTATCCCCTGACGTTCGCCCGATGGACGTCAGCGTGGAGGCCTGGCTTGAAAGTCCGGCCAGCGAGGGCTGGCGGCTGATGTGGCTGACGCTGCCCGGCGGTGAAAGCGGCGTGCTGGTGCCGGTGGAAGGCGTGAAACAGAGCGCTGAACTTCAGCGGCTGGCGCAGGCGCACGACGGCGTGGCGTGGGTTGATCGAAAAAGTCATTTCGACGAACTCTTCGCGCTGTACCGCACCATTCTCAGCGGGCTGCTGCTGGTGGCGCTGGCGGTGATCGCCTGCGGTGCAATAGTGCGCCTCGGCTGGCGGAAGGGGCTGATAAGCCTCGTGCCGTCGGTGCTGTCGCTCGGTTGCGGGCTGGCTGCGCTCACCCTCACAGGCCACGCGGTAAATCTGTTCTCCCTGCTGGCACTGGTGCTGGTGCTGGGGATCGGCATTAACTACACGCTGTTTTTTGGTAATCCGCGCGGCACACCGCTCACCTCATTGCTGGCGGTGACGCTGGCGATGCTGACCACGTTATTAACGCTGGGGATGCTGGTGTTCAGCGCTACCCAGGCGATCAGCAGCTTTGGCATCGTGCTGGTCAGCGGGATTTTCACCGCCTTTTTGCTTTCCCCGCTGGCGATGCCCGGTAAACGAGAGAGAAAAAAATGAGACTACGCGACATTTTTCGCGCCAGCGCCCTGCTTGCGACGCTGATCCTGACAGGCTGTAGCCATTCCAACAGCAACACGGACAACACCCGCCCCGAGGCGTGGCTACAACCGGGCACCCGCGTGACGCTGCCCGCGCCGGGCATTACGCCTGCGGTCAATTCTCAGCAACTGCTGAGCGGGCGTTTCAACGGGCAAACCCAGTCGTTGCTGGTGATGCTCAGCGCCGATGAGAAAAAAATTACGCTTGCCGGGCTGTCGTCGGTGGGGATCCGGCTGTTTCTCGTCACCTATGACGAGCGCGGCATTCACACCGAACAGTCGATTGTGGTGCCGCAACTGCCGCCCGCAAGCCAGGTGCTGGCCGATGTGATGCTCAGCCACTGGCCGGTTGCCGCCTGGCAAAAGCAGCTTCCGGCGGGCTGGACGCTTACCGATCGCGGCGACAAGCGCGAACTGCGTAACGCCCACGGCGAGCTGGTGACAGAAATCACCTATCTGCAACGACACGGCAAGCGCGAGCCGATCAGCATTGAGCAGCACGTGTTTAAGTACCACATCACCATTCAATATCTGGGTGACTGAGATGATCTACTTTTCTGCCTTCGGCATGATTAACGCGCTGGGCCGCTCAAATGCGGAGATTGCCGCGAATCTGACGCGTGGCGTTGCGCCCGGTATGAAGCGGCGCGAAGGCTGGCTGCAACAGGTCCCGGACGCCATGCTCGGCGGCGTGGACGGCGAGCTGCCCGCCATTCCCGACGATTTCTCCGCCCACCGTTCGCGCAATAATCAATTACTGCTGGCGGCGCTGGCGCAGATCCAGCCTGCGGTCGATGACGCCATTGCCCGCTTTGGTCGCGACCGCGTGGCGGTGGTGCTCGGCACCAGCACCTCCGGGCTTGATGAAGGCGATAAGCACGTTGACCTGACGCTGAACGGTCAGGCCAGTCCCCACTGGCAGTATGCACAGCAGGAACTGGGTGACCCGTCGCGCTTTTTAAGCCGCTGGCTGCAACTGGAAGGCCCGGCGTTTACCCTCTCCACCGCCTGTTCGTCGAGTGCGCGCGCCATTATCAGCGGGCGTCGTCTGATTGATGCCGGGCTTGCTGATGTAGCGATTGTCGGCGGCGCGGATACGCTCAGCCGGATGCCGGTTAACGGCTTTCACAGCCTGGAGTCGCTCTCCGCTTCGCTGTGCCAGCCTTTTGCGCGCGACCGCTGCGGGATCACCATTGGCGAAGGCGCAGCGCTGATGCTGCTGACCCGCGAACCGCAGCCGCTGGCGGTGCTTGGCATCGGTGAGTCCAGCGATGCGTATCATATTTCCGCCCCGCACCCGCAGGGCGTGGGCGCTACCCGTGCCATTGAGCAGGCGCTGGCAGAGGCGGGCATGACGCCTGCCGACGTGGGCTACATCAACCTGCACGGCACCGCCACACCGCTTAACGATCAGATTGAATCCAGAGTGGTCAATGCGCTTTTTGGCGAGCAGACCCCATGCAGTTCCACCAAACATTTAACCGGGCACACGCTGGGGGCGGCAGGCATTACTGAGGCGGCGCTTAGCGCGCTGATCCTGCAAGAAAATCTACCGCTGCCGCCGCAGGATTTCAGCCGCTCGCCCTGGGACCCTGCGCTTCCACCGTGCGGGATCCTCACGACCGCACAGCCGCTGACGCGTCCGGTGATTTTATCCAACTCCTTCGCCTTCGGCGGGAACAACGCCAGCATACTGCTGGGGAGGACGGCATGACGCATTTACTCACGCCAGGGGAGTGTTTACCGCACGATGCCCCGATGCTGCTGCTTGAAGATGTGGTGGACGTTACCGACGAGAGCGCTCATTGCCGCGTGTCGGTGAATCATCAGAGCGTACTCGCACCCTTTCTCGACGCCCAGGGCGCGCTGCCAGGCTGGTACGCCCTGGAACTGATGGCCCAGACCGTTGGCGTCTGGTCCGGCTGGCACCGGCACCATCGCGGGCAGGGAAGCATCACCCTCGGCATGGTGCTTGGCGCACGCGAACTGGTTTGCGCGGCGGGTGCTTTTCCGGCGAACGCCACGCTGGATATCCAGGTTAACCTGCTGATGCAGGACGACCGTTTCGGCAGCTTTGACTGCACAATCATCGCAGGCGGCGAGCCGCTGGCGACCGGACGGGTGAATACCTTCCAGCCCACCGAAGACGAATTAGCCACACTTTTTAATCCGGGAGTCACCCCATGAGCCGTTCCGTTCTGATCACCGGTGCCAGTAAAGGCATTGGTCGCGCCATCGCCCTTCAGCTTGCCGCAGACGGCTTTACCATCGGCGTGCATTATCACCGCGACGAGGCGGGCGCGCAGGAGACACTGAGCCGTATTACGGCGGCGGGTGGACAGGGGCGACTGCTCGGCTTTGACGTCGGCAACCGCGAGCAGTGCCGTGACATTTTAGAGCAGGATATGGCGGAGCACGGCGCGTGGTACGGCGTGGTCAGCAATGCGGGCATTACCCGCGACGCCGCTTTCCCGGCCCTCACCGACGACGACTGGGACGCGGTGATCCATACCAATCTCGACAGCTTTTATAACGTGATTAAGCCCTGCATTATGCCGATGATCGGCGCGCGCCAGGGCGGTCGCATTATTACGCTCTCCTCCGTTTCCGGGATGATGGGCAACCGTGGACAGGTGAATTACAGCGCGGCCAAAGCCGGGATCATCGGCGCGACCAAAGCGCTGGCGATTGAACTGGCGAAGCGCAAAATCACCGTTAACTGCATTGCGCCGGGGCTTATTGATACCGGCATGATCGACATGGAAGAGACGGCACTCAAAGAGGCGATGTCGATGATCCCGATGAAACGCATGGGCCAGGCGCAGGAAGTCGCCGGACTCGCCAGCTATTTAATGTCGGACATTGCGGGGTATGTGACCCGCCAGGTTATTTCCATCAATGGAGGGATGCTATGACACGTCGTGTCGTCATTACAGGGATGGGCGGTGTCACCGCCTTCGGTCAGAGCTGGGAGGACGTTTCCCGTGGTCTGCTGACTTACGAAAACGCCGTGCGCAAAATGCCCGAATGGCAGATTTACGCCGGACTGCATACGCTACTGGGCGCGCCGATCGACGATTTTACGCTGCCGGAGCACTATACGCGTAAGCGCATCCGCGCCATGGGCCGCGTGTCGCTGATGTCCACCCGCGCCTCGGAACTGGCGCTGGAGCAGGCCGGGCTGATTGGCGATCCGGTGCTGACCAACGGGGAAACCGGCATTGCCTATGGTTCTTCCACTGGCAGCACCGGCCCGGTGAGCGAGTTCGCCACCATGCTCACTGAAAAACACACCAATAACATCACCGGGACCACCTACGTGCAGATGATGCCGCACACCACGGCGGTGAATACCGGCCTGTTCTTCGGCCTGCGCGGGCGCGTGATCCCGACTTCCAGCGCCTGCACTTCCGGCAGCCAGGCGATTGGCTATGCCTGGGAAGCGATTCGCCACGGTTATCAGACGGTGATGGTGGCGGGCGGTGCGGAAGAGTTATGCCCGTCGGAAGCGGCCGTCTTTGATACCCTGTTCGCCACCAGCCAGCGCAATGATTCCCCCACTACCACGCCCGCGCCGTTTGATGCGCAGCGCGACGGACTGGTGATCGGCGAAGGGGCTGGTACGCTGGTGCTGGAAGAACTGGAGCACGCCCGCGCTCGCGGGGCGACTATTTACGGTGAAATCGTCGGCTTTGCCACCAACTGCGATGCGGCGCATATCACCCAGCCACAGCGCGAAACCATGCAGATTTGCATGGAAAAATCCCTGCACAGTGCGGGACTTAGCGCGCGGGATATCGGCTATATTTCCGCGCACGGTACGGCCACCGAACGGGGCGACATTGCAGAAAGTCAGGCCACCGCCGCCATTTTCGGTGATAATGTCCCGGTCTCTTCGCTAAAAAGTTATTTCGGTCATACCCTGGGTGCCTGCGGTGCGCTGGAAGCCTGGATGAGCCTGCAAATGATGCGCGAAGGCTGGTTTGCGCCTACGCTAAACCTGAAGACGCCGGACGATGCGTGCGGCGCGCTGGACTACATCATGGGTGAAGCACGTCGCATCGATTGCGAATACTTGCAAAGCAACAACTTTGCTTTCGGCGGCATTAACACCTCGATCATTATCAAACGCTGGGTTTAAGCATGTACCGAGTAGTTCGCGGTAAAATTTCGACATTAAGCGCGGGTGAGTTTTCTCCTGCGCTCATTTCACAGGCCCCACAGGGCGCACGACGGGCAAGCTGGCTTGCCGGGCGCGCGCTGCTGTCCCGACTCTTTTCGCCGCTGCCGGACCTGGTTTATAGCGAGCAGGGAAAGCCGCATTTTGCCGACCGTAACGAGTGGTCATTCAGCCTCAGCCACAGCGGGGATGACATCGCCATACTGTTAAGCGATGAAGGTGAAGTCGGTTGCGATCTGGAAGTGATCCGCCCGCGCGCCAACTGGCAGGCGCTGGCAAATGCAGTCTTCAGCAATGCTGAACATGCTGAACTGGAACGCACGCCAGCCGAGCAGCAACTCACCGTTTTCTGGCACATCTGGACGCGCAAAGAAGCCATTGTGAAACAGCGCGGCGGCAGCGCCTGGCAAATCGTTAGCGTCGACAGCTATAAGCTCATCGACGTTTCCCTCAGCCACTGCCAGCTCGACACACTCAGCCTCGCCGTCTGCACCCCTACCCCTTTCTCCCTGACGGCTGCGGATGTGCAGGTGCTGGGGTAAACCCTTGCTCGCCCCACCCACCTGCTACGCTTAACGATCTAACGAATAATTCATTACGATCGGGAGCGGAAAATGAAAATCGATTTAACGGGAAAAGTGGCGCTGGTGACGGCGTCAACGGGCGGGATTGGCTTTGCTATTGCCCGCGGTCTGGCGGAAAGCGGCGCGGAAGTGATCGTCAACGGGCGCAGCGAAAGCTCGGTGAATAAGGGAATTCAGAACTTACAGCAGGTGGTTCCGGGCGTGGCGGTGCGTGCAGCCATTGCCGATTTGAGCACCCCGGAAGGGGTGGCGTCGCTACTACAGGTGGCAGCGAACGTCGATATTCTGGTGAATAACGCCGGGATTTACGGGCCGCAGGATTTCTACTCTACCGATGATGAGACCTGGGATAACTACTGGCATACCAACGTGATGTCCGGTGTGCGGCTTTCCCGCGCGTTGCTGCCCGGTATGGTGCAAAAAGGCTGGGGACGCGTGGTGTTTATCTCCTCGGAATCCGCGCTCAATATCCCGTCGGATATGATCCACTACGGTGTGACCAAAACCGCGCAGCTTTCGCTCGCTCGCGGGCTGGCGAAATTCGTAGCGGGCAGCGGTGTCACGGTCAACAGCGTGTTGCCGGGCCCGACGCTGTCCGATGGCTTTGCTGAGATGATGAAAGATGAGATGGCGCGCACCGGCAAGTCGCTGGAAACCCTGGCGAAAGAGTTTGTGATGACGAACCGCCCAAGCTCGGTGATCCAGCGTGCCGCCACGGTGGACGAAGTCGCGAACATGGTGGTGTACGTCTGCTCGCAACAGGCCTCAGCCACATCCGGCGCGGCACTGCGCGTTGATGGCGGCGTGGTGGACGATATCGTTTAACGTACCGCCCGTTTTATTGCGGATGACGGTTTTCACTCAGCGCCTGCGCGCACGCCCAGGCGCTGGCCCATGCCCACTGGAAGTTATAGCCGCCTAACCAGCCGGTCACATCCATCACCTCGCCGATGAAATAAAGCCCCGGTACGTTGCGGGCTTCCATGGTGCGTGACGACAGCTCATGGGTGTCCACGCCGCCGAGGGTGACTTCCGCCGTGCGGTAGCCTTCGGTGCCGTTGGGCTGCACGCGCCACTGCGTCAGGGTGTCGATCAGCGTCTGCTGATCGCGGGCATTAAGCTGTTTGAGCGTAACGTCCGGGATTTGCCCGAGCAGTTGTAAGCATTCGATCAACCGCTTCGGCAACTGCATCGCCAGCGTATTTTTCAGGCTCTGGTTTGGATGCGCGGTGCGTTGCTCGTTCAGGAAAGCGTCAGGATCGCATTCCGGCAGCAAATTAATGGTGACGAACTCGCCCGGCAGCCAGTAGCTGGAAATCTGTAAAATCGCCGGGCCGGAAAGACCACGGTGAGTAAAGAGCAGGTTTTCGCGGAAAACGGTGCCGTCTTCGGCGGTGATAACTGATGGAACTGACACCCCGGAAAGCACCTGGAGTTGCTCAAGCAGGGGTTTATGTAGCGTAAACGGCACCAGCCCGGCCCGGGTCGGCAATACTTTCAGACCAAACTGTTCGGCAATCTTATAGCCAAACGGTGTCGCGCCCAGTCCCGGCATCGACAGCCCGCCGCTGGCAATCACCAGCGCTTTGCCGCTGACCGTTTCACCGTTCAGTTGTAACGTATAACCGTCGTCATCGCGGGTGACGTCCAGCACTTCGCTGCGCAGCCGGGTGGTGACATTGCCCTTTGTACATTCTGCCACCAGTAGATCCACAATCTGTTGCGCCGAGTCATCACAGAAAAGCTGGCCGAGTGTCTTCTCATGCCACGCGATACCGTGCTTGCCGACCAGATCGATGAAATCCCACTGGGTATAACGCGCCAGTGCAGATTTGCAAAAATGCGGGTTCTGGCTCAAATAGGCCGCGGGTTCGACATAAAGGTTAGTAAAGTTACAGCGACCGCCGCCAGACATCAGGATCTTGCGTCCCGGTTTTTTACCATTATCCAGTAACAGCACACGGCAACCTGCCTGTCCGGCCTGCGCGGCACAGAACATACCAGCCGCACCGGCACCAATAATGATGGCATCAAACCTTTCCACACGACGATCCTCTTAAATAATGAGCGGCGGATTGTAAATATTCAGCGCTGGTCGCACCAGCACAAATATGACAAATCGATGATATTTAATTGAAATTTATAAGATAATTGTTTTTCTTCGCGTGTAAGTGCAGGAGAAACGGCAAAAAAAGTCTATATTTCACTTTGCCCGCGCTGCCTTTGTCCACGATAATGCGCCGCGTTCATGACCTCAAAAACGGCGTCACGTCTATGCTACATTTATTTGCAGGCCTGGATTTACATACCGGGTTGTTACTTTTACTTGCTCTGGCATTTGTTCTGTTTTACGAAGCTATCAACGGCTTCCACGATACCGCGAACGCGGTTGCAACGGTGATCTACACCCGCGCCATGCGCTCACAGCTCGCTGTTGTTATGGCGGCGGTATTTAACTTCTTCGGCGTATTGCTTGGCGGGCTGAGTGTAGCCTATGCCATTGTGCATATGCTGCCAACCGATCTCCTGCTCAACGTCAGTTCTGCTCATGGCCTCGCCATGGTGTTCTCGATGCTGCTGGCGGCGATTATCTGGAACCTGGGCACCTGGTATTTCGGTCTGCCTGCGTCCAGCTCACACACGCTGATTGGCGCGATTATCGGGATTGGTTTAACCAATGCGCTGATGACCGGCTCCTCCGTTGTGGATGCGCTGAACATTCCAAAAGTTATCAATATCTTCGCTTCGCTTATCCTCTCCCCCATTGTCGGGCTGGTGTTTGCGGGCGGTCTGATCTTTTTGCTGCGCCGCTTCTGGAACGGCAGCAAGAAGCGTGACCGTATCCATATGACCCCTGCTGAACGTGAAAAGAAAGACGGTAAGAAAAAGCCGCCGTTCTGGACGCGTATCGCACTGATTTTGTCCGCCATCGGCGTGAGCTTCTCACACGGTGCGAATGACGGTCAGAAAGGTATCGGCCTGATCATGCTGGTGCTGATTGGCGTGGCACCGGCGGGCTTCGTGGTGAACATGAATGCCTCCGGCTACGACATCACCCGTACCCGTGACGCGGTGAACAACGTTGAAACTTACTTCCAGCAGCATCCTGCGCTGCTGCAAAAAGTGACGGGTGCCACCCCTGCCATTCCGACACCGGAAGATATCGCGACGAAACCTAACGAGTTCCATTGCCATCCGGGACGTGCTGTTACCGCGCTGGATACGGCAAAAGCGATGCTGACGAACATCGAAAGCTACGACAAACTGTCGGTTGAGCAGCGTGGCCAGTTGCGTCGCATCCTGCTGTGCATCTCGGATATCACTGACAAAGTCGCTAAACAGCCGGATGTCAGCCTTGACGATCAGCGTCTGCTGAAGAAGCTGAAAGGCGATATGCTGAGCACCATCGAATACGCACCGGTCTGGATCATTATGGCCGTCGCACTGGCGCTCGGCCTGGGTACGATGATCGGCTGGCGTCGCGTGGCGACCACTATCGGTGAAAAAATCGGTAAGAAAGGTATGACCTACGCGCAGGGCATGTCTGCCCAGATGACAGCGGCAGTCTCCATCGGTCTGGCGAGTTATACCGGGATGCCGGTTTCCACCACTCACGTGCTCTCCTCGTCAGTGGCGGGTACGATGATCGTGGACGGCGGTGGTCTGCAAAGAAAAACCGTCACCAACATTTTAATGGCCTGGGTGTTTACGCTGCCCGCGTCCATTCTGATGTCAGGTGGGCTGTACTGGATTGCGCTGAAGCTGATTTAAGCGCGGTTGCAGAGACAAAAAAAGCGGGTCAGGAAACTGGCCCGCTTTTTTTATGGTGGGTAATCAGTGCCAGATCATCAGAGCAATCATACTCACGACAACCAGGCCACACAGGGCGCTGGTTAACAGGAACTGACGACGCAGGCGTTCGCAGCGACGAATAAATTCATCGTCGTGGTGATCCAGATAACGCTGGTAGTAGATATAGCCAACCAGCCGCATCTGTTTGCTGGGCTGTCCATGCGAGGTGAAAAAGCCTCCTCCATCCACATACTGATAGAGCAAAGGATCGCAACCACGAAGTACCACTAACAATGCGCGTAATGATGAGAAGTAACGCGCCATGTTGACCACACAAACGACACATAAAGCCCAGAACAGCGCGACGGTGCTGACCATACCCCCTCCCCGGCGGCTGCCACGGGAAAGGCCCCGGACTACCGCTCCGCGATACTCAGCTAAACAGTTCAGTGAAGCGTGTTACGATTAACCGACAGGGATCACATTTATTTATCCGAGCGGCTCCTCTAATAGTGTAGGAGATCAGTTAATTTTTTTACCACAACGTTAACGCTTATCGCTGCTTTCTAATGCATTTTTTGTTGTATTAAACCGTGACCTCTGCGGATTGACGTCAGGATTTGAGCGTTATAAGGTAGAAATATCTTCTACAATTAAACCCTTAGAACGGGCATTACCCGCGCAAGTGGTACGCAGGACGCGGGGACACAAAGCGGCGCTTAACGGCTGCTATCCCGATGGTAATCGACAACTTATGGAAGGAGTAACACTATGGCTTACACACATATCCTCATCGCGGTCGATCTTTCTCCTGAGAGCAAAGTGCTGGTTGAAAAAGCGGTTTCAATGGCACGCCCTTACAACGCAAAGGTTTCGCTGATTCATGTCGATGTGAATTACTCCGATCTTTATACCGGTCTTATCGACGTTAACCTTGGCGACATGCAAAAACGCATTTCTGAAGAGACGCACAACGCATTGACTGAGCTTTCGACCAATGCAGGCTACCCGATCACGGAAACCCTGAGCGGCAGCGGCGATCTGGGTCAGGTGCTGGTTGATGCCATTAAGAAATATGATATGGATTTGGTGGTCTGCGGCCATCATCAGGATTTCTGGAGCAAGCTGATGTCGTCTGCGCGCCAGCTTATCAACACGGTTCATGTTGATATGCTGATTGTTCCGCTGCGTGACGAAGAAGACGAGTAAGAATTACCCCTCACCCTACCCCTCTCCCACGGGGAGAGGGGACAGATCGAGCTTGC
>Ga0302349_1002241_pt1 | contig 12752 bp, 9 predicted proteins | sample PhyAR1_FD_202176 | JGI IMG/M metagenome (GOLD analysis project Ga0302349, IMG submission 202176) | Leaf surface microbial communities from alfalfa plants in UC Gill Tract Community Farm, Albany, California, United States - DLSL A.R1... | ecosystem: Host-associated > Plants > Phyllosphere >...
GACGCCGTCCGCCTCCGCCGCCGACACGATCCGTGTCACGGTGCGGTCGTATCCTCCGCGGCACCAGCGCTCGGCGTAGGGGGTCGGATCCTCCTCGGCGTGCAGCCGGCCCCAGTCGTTGTCGGTGGGTGCGCGCCACACGCCGACGCTCGGGCCCGCGTCGATCGCGAGGGGGCCGACGCTGCGGAGCTGCCCGGATCCGGTGGACACGTCGGCGGCGTCGCCCGACGCCGCCGGTGCGACGGGCGCGGCGAGGCGCGCGTCCTGGCCGCTGGAGATCTCGTGACCGGCCGGCGCCCACGCCGAGTCCCGTGCCGTGAGGGCGCGGATGGTCACGATGTCGGCTGCCCGTGCGTCGCGGGGATCCCGCAGCTCGGGCGGCAGCTCGATCGTGGCGGATCCGCGCGGCGCGACGCGCGGCGTCTCGATCGCGATCCGGGCGACGGTCTCGCCGTCGACAACGCGCTCGGCGACGAGGTCGACACCCGAGAGATCGATGTGGTCGAAGCGGTTCTCGACGACCGTGGTCGCGCGCGAGGCGTCGACGCGGATCTGCACCTGGGCGATCGTCGCCGCATAGTGCAGCAGGCCCGGGCGCGGCTCGCGATCCGGCGAGACGAGGCCGTCGATGACGAAGTTGCCGTCGTGCACGGCCTCGCCGAAGTCTCCGCCGATCATGATCCGGCGCTCGCCGTCCTCTCCCGTGACGGCGATGCCCTGCTCGACCCACTCCCACACGAAGCCGCCCGCGAGGCGGGGGTACTGCTCGAAGAGGTCCCAGTACTCCTGCATGCCGCCGGGGCCCGTGCCCATCGCGTGCACGAACTCGCACTGGATGAACGGCAGCGTGACCCTCCGGGCGTGTGCGGCGTCGAGGCCCGCGGCGGCGGGGGAGAGGCCCTCGCGGCCGATCTGCTCGACCTCCTCGTGGCCGGCGTACATGCGCGAGTACACGTCGGCATTGCGGCACGACCAGTCGCCCTCGTAGTGCACGAGGCGGGAGGGGTCGAACTGCTTCGTCCACAGCATCATGGCGTCGAGGTTCTGTCCGACGCCCGCCTCGTTGCCCATCGACCACATGATCACCGCGGGGTGGTTCTTGTCGCGATGCACGGTGCGGCGGATGCGATCCATGAGGGCGTCGCGCCAGGCCGGGTCCGCGCTGGGATTTCCGCGCCAGTCGACCATGACGAACTCGTGGCTCTCGTAGTCGCACTCGTCGATGACCCAGAAACCCAGCTCGTCGAACAGGGCGAGCGTGTCGGGGTGGGGAGGGTAGTGGGAGGTGCGCACGGCGTTGATGTTGTGGCGCTTCATCAGTTCGAGCTCGGCGCGCACCCACTCGGCGTCGAACACCCGCCCCTTCTCGGGGTGGTGCTCGTGGCGGTTGACACCGCGCAGCATGATCGGCGATCCGTTGACGAGGATCTCGGTGTTCTTCACCTCGACCCGACGGAAGCCCGTGCGCAGGGTCACCGTCTCGCCGGCGGCACGCACGACGACGTCGTAGAGGCGGGGCGTCTCGGCGGTCCAGGGGTCGACGGCGAGCCCCGTGAGCTCGGCGGGCTCGCCGCTCGACGAGACGCCGAGCTCGGGGATCTCGACCCGCCACTCGCCCTCCGCCTCCACGGCGAGGTTCAGGGATCCGCTGCCCGCCTCGGGGTCGAAGTCGGCGGTCGCGAACACGTCGCGGATCCCGCCCGCGGGGCGGGCGAGGAGCGTCACGTCGCGGAAGATGCCGGGCAGCCACCACATGTCCTGGTTCTCGAGGTAGCTCGCGTCGCTGAACTGGGCGACGCGCACCGCGAGGCGGTTCTCGCCCGCGCGGAGGATTCCGGTGACGTCGAATTCGTGCGTCAGTCGGCTGCCTCGCGTCGATCCGAGCCACTCGCCGTTGAGCCAGATCTCACCCGCCGACTCGATGCCGTCGAAGCGGATGATCTGCTCGGCGTGCGCGAGGAGGGCGTCGTCCGCGACGAAGTCGAGGACGTGGTCGCCGATCGGGTTGGCCATGGGCGGGTGCGGCGGATCGACGGGGAACGGCATCTGCACGTTCGAGTAGGCGGGCGCGCCGTGGCCCTGCAGAACCCAGTGGCCGGGCACCTGGATCTCGTCCCACGATGCGACGTCGTCGTCGCGCCAGTTCTCGGGTGCCTCGTGGAGGGTCGGCGAGAGGCGGAATCGCCAGGATCCGGCGAGCGACTGCTGCGGTGCGTCGGTCGTCAGGCGCGCGCGAGGGGCGAGCGCGCCGACTCCGGGCGCGGGGCGGGAGATCTGCATGGGTGCGTCCTTCGTTGGGGTCGGGTCAGCGCAGGCCCTGGCTGCGCAGCTCTGCGGCGAGGTCCTGCGCCGCGGCGATGACGATGCGCGCGACGCGCGTGCGCTCCTCGGCGGTGGCGTGGCTCAGCGGCATCGAGCAGCTGATCGCGTCGGTGGCGGGGATCCGGTAGGGGATCGCGGCGGCGATGCAGGTGACGCCGAGCGTGTTCTCCTCCTCCTCGAGCGCGTAGCCGTCGCGGCGGATGCGCTCGAGGTCCTCCTCGAGCCGATCCCTCGTCGTGATCGTGTGGGGCGTGAGCGCCGGATAGGGCGCGCGGGGCAGGGTTCGGTCGAGCTCGCTCGCGCTCAGCTCGGCGAGGAGCGCCTTGCCGAGCGAGGTCGCGGTCGCGGGCAGGTGGCGGCCGACGCGCGAGGTGGCGCGGGCGGCGTTGTGCGCGTACCGGCTGTCGAGGTAGAGCACGTGGGCGCCGTCGAGGCGAGCGAAGTGCGCCGTGTAGCCGGTGGCGTCGCGGAGCCGCTCGAGTGCCGTGCGCGCGATCGGGAGCGCCGCGTCGCGGTCGAGGTAGGACGTGCCGACGGCCAGGGCGCGTGGGCCGATCATGACGCGGCCATCGGGGGTCAGCTCGACCCAGCCCGTGTCGGTCATGGTGTGGATGAGCTGGTGGAAGCTCGACCTCGGGTAGCCGAGGGCACGATGCAGGTCGGCGACCGAGAGCGGTTCGCGGGCGCGCGACAGCGTGTCGAGGAGTTCGAGGGTGCGCTCCGCGGACTTTACGCGCCGGGTCGCCGCCGCCTCGATGGCCTGAACATTCATCGTCGTCGACGTCATCCTCTGCATTTTGACATCATCTCGAACAATTCACTACTCTACAGAACGTTCCACATGCGTGGACCACATTCACATATGCGAAAGGTTGTCAATGGCGACGTCAGCACGAAGGAAAGCGGCCGCCGGGCTGCTCGCGGCGGGAATGCTGTTCTCCGTCGTCGCGTGCAGCCCGGCCCCGCAAGACGACGCGAACGCGCCGCTCGAGGTCTGGGCGCGCGTCTCCGGCGGCGCGGCCGCCGCCTACGAGCGCATCTTCGCGGAGTACACCGCGCAGACCGGCGTGGAGATCGACTTCACGGCCGTCCCCGAGCTCGACACCCAGATCCAGGCGCTCGCGCAGCAGAAGAAGCTGCCCGATGTGTGGATCAACGACGCCGGATCCCTCGGCAACTACGTCGCGCAGGGGTTCCTGCTGCCCGTGGATCCCGCGAACATCGACGGCGCCGAGAACATCCCGCAGTCGACCTGGGACGAGAACCTCGGGATCGACGGCGAGATCTACGGCGTTCCATTCTCCCGGCAGGCGGTCGTGACCTTCGTCCGCAAGGACTGGCGCGAGAACCTCGGCTACGACGTCCCGAAGACGTGGGACGAGCTGCACGAGCTGGCCGTCGCGTTCGCGGAGGAGGATCCCGACGGCAACGGCAAGGACGACACCTACGGCATGATCGTGCCCGGCAGCGCCCAATCGGGCTACATCTACCGGTGGATGAACCCCTACATCCTCCAGGCCGGTGGCGACGCGCTGACGAACAACGACGACGGTACCTTCTCGGTCGCCTTCGACTCCGCCGAGGTGCGCGAAGCCGCCGAATGGGTGCAGCAGCAGTTCTGCACCGAGGGCGCGATCGTGCCGGGATCCATCGGCATGACCACCGCCGACTCGTCGTTCTTCGAGACGGGCGAGGCCGGCATCTACGCGACCGGAATCTACAACCTCAACACCTTCGACAACGCCGTCGGTGCCGAGAACGTCGAGATCATTCCGATGCCCGAGGGCCCCGCGGGCAGCACGAGCTGGGCCGAGGGCGAGGACATCTACTTCGGCGCGGCGAGCGATCGCATGGCGGAGAAGGAGCAGCTCGCCTCCTTCCTCATCAGCGAGACCGCGCAGCGGATCGGCATGGAGGCGGGCGTCGATGTCGACGGCGCCATCACGCAGGCCGTCGTGCGGATCCCGGTGAACCAGAACGTCGACGCCGTCGCGGTCACCGGCGACGAGCGCTATCAGGTCGCGGTGGACGCGTACGCCGATGCGGTGCCGTTCCCGTGGTCGATCAACTTCCTCCCATACCGCCAGATCATCGCCGACGGACTCAACGCGATGATGTCGTCGTGCGGATCCGACATCGACGCGGGAATCACGCAGATCGCGTCCGACCTGCAGGCACAGCTCGAGACAGATGGGATCGCCGGATGACCGCGCCCTCCACAATCGACATCGTGACGGCCGGGGGCCGTCGCGGCGGACGCCGCATCCCGGCCTCGGTGAGCTTCCGGCGCCAGCTGATCCCGTGGCTGTTCCTCGTGCCGGGCCTCGTGCTCGCGATCGTCTTCAAGTTCGTGCCGATGTTCGACGGCATCCGGATGAGCTTCCTCAAGGTGCAGCCCTTCCTCGGCGACGAGTTCGTCGGCTGGGACAACTACGCGACGGTGCTCGGCGACAAGCGCTTCATCGAGTCGATCGGCAACACCGTTACCATCGCGGTGTTCCAGACGGTCGGCGCCGTCGTCGTCGCCTTCCTTCTCGCGCTGCTCATGGAGGGATCCGCGCGCTGGCTGCGCTGGACCCGCACCGCCGTCTTCCTGCCGGTCGTCACGGCGCTCGCCATCATCGGCGAGGTGTGGCGCATCCTGCTCTTCCCGAGCGAGGCCGGCTTCGCCAACCGGGTGATCGGCTTCTTCGGCATCCCGCCGCAGGACTTCCTCTCGGATCCGAATCAGGCGATCTGGTGGGTCGTCGTCGTCGGAATCTGGACGGCGGCGCCGTACAACATGATCATCCTGCTGGCGGGTCTCGTCGGCATCGACCGCACGCTCTACGAGGCGTCGGCGATGGACGGAGTCTCGACCTGGCAGCGCCTGCGGCACATCGTCATCCCCTCGATGCGCTCCTCGTTCGCCGTCGTGCTGACGCTCGCCGCGATCCGCGCGCTGCGCGTCTTCACCGAGGTGTATGTGCTCACGGGTGGCGGACCGGCCGGATCCACTGAGGTCTGGATGACCCGTACCTTCTCTCTCGGCTTCGACCAGTACAAGCTGGGCGTCGCCTCCGCAGCCTCCGTGATCCTGCTCGTCGTCACGCTCGTCCTGACGATCGGCGTGCAGTGGATCACGCGTAGGAAGGGAAACAACTGATGTCGACCACAACGGAGAGCCTGTCCACCAAGCGCCTGACGACGCGGCAGGGCCGCCGCAGGAACGCGAAGGTCGTCGAGGGACGCTTCGACAGCGCGATGGGGTGGACCCCCGGGTTCAACGCGACGAACATCGTGCGTGTGATCCTCGTGATCCTCGCCCTGCTGATCTTCGCCGTGCCCTTCCTCATCATCCTCTCGTCTGCCTTCGACGGCGCGGCGTCCTCGATGGCGGTGAAGCTGTGGCCCAGCGAACCGTCGCTCGAGAACCTCCGCGAGGCGGAGCGCCTCGGCGTGTTCGGCTACCTGCTCAACTCCTTCGTGATCGTCGGCGGTGGCCTGCTGCTGCAGATCGTGATCGCGGTGCTCTCGTCCTACGCGCTCGCCCGTCACCGCTTCCGCGGGCTCGGGATCGTGATGGCCCTGTTCCTGCTCACGATGATGCTGCCCGAGGAGATCATCGCGATCCCCCTGGCCCAGACGATCGGCGACGTCGCGGGCACGGGACTGAACCTCCGCGGAACGCCCTTCGGCGTCATCCTGCCCGTCGCGGTGTGGGGTTTCTCGATCTTCGTCATGACGGAGTTCATGCGCGACCTCCCTCCCGAGATCGAGGAGGCCGCGCGCCTGGACGGCCTCGGCGAGTTGCGAATGCTGTGGAGCATCATCCTGCCGATGTGCAAGCCGGTGCTCGGCGTCGTGACGATCTTCGGATTCATGATGATCTGGGATCAGTACCTGCTGCCGCTCATCGCGGCCAACTCGCCCGACGACTACACCCTCACCGTCGCGCTGCGCGTGCTGCGCGCCGTGCCCGGTAGCGGATCCGGAGTCATCCTCTTCGGCGCGCTCCTCGCCCTGATTCCGAGCCTCATCATCTACCTGCTCATGCAGAAGTCGCTCATCCGCGGTATCGCGGCCGGCGCGACGAAGGGATAACCCATGATCATTCGCGACCTCACGATCACGCCCATCGCCTTCCGCGACCCGGCGCTGCTGAACGCCGACGGGCTCCACGAGCCCCTCGCCCTGCGCACCATCGTGCAGATGCATGTCGACGGCGGCGTCGTCGGCCTCGGCGAGGGCAGCGGCGGATCCGCGACGGCCGAGCGGCTGGAGGCCGTCAAGCGCTCGGTCGTCGGGCTCAGCGTGTTCGACCTCAACGGCATCGAGCGGGCCGTGAGCGACGCGCTCGGCGGCGACGCCGGTCCGCTCACGCGGCGCCAGCGCCGCGAGGTGTTCGCGATCCTCGACGTGGCCGCGCACGATGCGCAGGGCCACCTGACCGGCCTGCCCGTCGCGGAACTGCTCGGCGGGCGCGTGCGCGATGCCGTCGATTACAGCGCCTACCTGTTCTACAAGCTCGCGGGGCACCCCGTCGCGAACGATATCGACGACGTCGAGGCCGACGAGTGGGGCGCGGCGCTCGACCCCGAGGGGATCGTCGCGCAGGCGCGCACGCTGATCGACCGCTACGGTTTCCGCTCGATCAAGCTGAAGGCGGGCGTGTTCCCGCCCGCCGAGGAGATCGCCGCGATCCGCGCGCTTGCCGACGCCTTCCCCGGCTACCCGCTGCGCATCGACCCCAACGGCGCGTGGACGCACGAGACGGCCGTCTCGGTGGGGCGCGAACTGCAGGACGTGCTCGAGTACTTCGAAGACCCCGTGCTCGGGATCGACGGCATGGCGGCGATCCACCGCGAGGTCGAGCGCCCGCTCGCGACGAATATGTGCGTCGTCGCGTTCGAGCACCTGAAGGAGGCGTTCGAGAAGGACGCGATCCAGATCCTGCTGACCGATCACCACTATTGGGGCGGACTGCGTCACACCCGCGAGCTCGCCGCGATCTGCGGCCACTGGGGGGTCGGCGTGTCGATGCACTCCAACTCGCACCTGGGCATCTCGCTCGCGGCGATGACGCACGTCGCCGCCGCGACTCCCGAGCTCACCTACGCCTGCGACACGCACTACCCCTGGAACCGCCAGGACGACGTGATCGTGCCGGGTGCGCTCGAGATCGTGGGCGGTGCCGTCGCGGTGCCGACGAAGCCGGGCCTCGGCGTCGAACTCGACCCGGACGCGCTCGAGCGCCAGCACCGGGTGCTGCTCGCCTCGGGCCGCACGGCGCGGGACGATCGGGGCTACATGAAGCGCCTCGACCCGAGCTTCCAGGCGGGCCTGCCGCGCTTCTGACGCGGATACGCTTCTTGCAACCGAGCTTCTCGACACCGAGCCTCTTGACACCGAGGGCCGTGCGCGTCGGCGCACGGCCCCTTCCCGCTCCGGAGTGATCATGACCCAGACCCTCATCATCGGCGGATACACCGACCGAGACGACCTGCCGGTCGGCGCCGCGTCGGGCCTCGGCCTCTACCAGTGGCGCGACAACGTCGCCTCCCTCGTCGCGACCGTTCCCGTCGACAACCCGACCTGGTTCGAGTGGTACGCGCGTCGCCGCGTTCTGTACGTGAGCCAGTCGAGCCTCACGACGCTCACGGCCGTCGCGATTCCCGGCGACGCCCGCTCGGCCCGCGTGCTCGACGTGATCGAGCTCGGCGCCGTCAACCCCGCCCACCTCGCCCTCGCCCCGACGGGCGACGCCGTCGTCGCCGCGTGCTTCACCGAGGGGCAGGTGGTCACGGTCGCGCTCGCGGAGGACGGGAGCTTCGACGGTGTCCGCGGGCGCGTGGACCTCGCGACGGAACGAAACGCCGAGCCGCATCAGATCTCCTTCGGCGGATCCGGCTTCGCCGTGCCGGATCGCGCGCGCGACGAGATCCACCGCTTCTCGTGGGCGGCGGGATCCGCGCCCGAGCTGCGGGGTTCGGATCCGCAGCCGGCCGGTCGCGGCCCGCGGCACCTCGCCCGACACCCGCGGCGCGAGGACATCGCCTACCTCGCGGGCGAGCTCGACAGCACCGTGACGGCGCTCCGTGCGGGGGCCGAGGGCTTTGAGGCGGCTGGATCGGCGTCGACGCTCCCCACCGGCTACGAGGGGGAGAACTCGGTCGCGGCCGTCTTCGTCGACGCGGCGGGAACGCTGTACGTGTCCAATCGGGGGCACGACTCCCTCGCGAGCTTCGACATCTCGGATCCGCTCGCGCCCCGCCCGACCGGTCATCTCGACGCGGGCGGGCGGACGCCGCGCTTCGCCGGCGAGATCGCCCCCGGCCTGATCGCGAGCGCCGCCATGGACTCGCACTCCGTGGACCTGATCCGCGACGGGCGGAGCCGGATCCGCATCGCACACGGCGCGCCCGCGTGCGTGCGCCTCATCGACCTCGACGCCCGGGAGGCCTGACCGTGACCCGCACCGTTCTCATCACGGGCGGCGCAGGCGGCATCGGCCGCATGCTGCTCGACCGGGAGCCGCGCGCCGGCTGGCGCTACGTCGTGCTCGATCCCGCCGCGGGCCCCGAGCTCGAGCGCGCGGATGTGACCGCGGTCGCCGCGAGCATCACCGACCCCGACGCAGTGCGTGCGGCGATGCGGGGCGTGACCGATGTCGTGCACCTCGCGGCTCTGGGCCAGGAAAACCTCTGGGAGCGCATCGTCGAGGTCAACGTCGAGGCCACGCGCATCCTCCTCGAGGCCGCCCGCGACGAGGGCGTGGGGCGCTTCGTCTATGCGTCGAGCCACCACGCAGTCGGCTTCGCCACGCCCGCCGAGGCGCCGCCCGGCGGTCTGCCGGACGACGCCGCGCCCCGCCCCGACACGTACTACGCGTGGAGCAAGGCCGCGGGCGAGGCGATGGTGCGCCTGTTCTGCGAACGCTTCGGAATGCGCGGCGTCGCCTGGCGCATCGGCCACTGCTTCGACAGGCCGCACTCGCGCGAGCGGCTCCCGGTCTGGCTGTCGCCCGGCGACGCGCGCCGCCTCGTCGACGCCGCCCTCGAGAACGACATCGACTCCTTCACCTACGTGTGGGGAGTGTCGGCGAACACGCGGCGCTGGCTGTCGCTCGAGGGCGCGCGCCGAATCGGCTTCGAGCCGCGGGACGACTCGGAGGTCTACGCGGACCTGTTCCCGGAGGGATCCACGGATCCGCGGGAGCCGCTCGGCGGCGGCTTCACGACGACGCCGCTCGGCGAGCCGTGGGTCGAGCCGGCGGGCCGGCCCTGACGGGCGCCTCCTACAGGCTCGCCGCCGCCTCGTGCAGGCAGGCGACGAAGGCCTCCCGGATCGCCCCGACGCGGCTGCGTGTCGGGTAGACGGCGAGCAGGCGCGTCGTCGGCGAGCCGGCGATCGGCACGACCGCGATCGAGGCGGGTGCCAGCTGGCGCACCGACTCCGGCAGGATGCTCGCGCCCACGCCGGCGGCGACGAAGCCGAGCGCGGTCTCCTGGTGCACGACCTCCTCGACGACGTCGATGGGCCCGACCGCCTGAGCGACGCGTTCGAGGTAGCCGGGCATGAGGGATGACGGATACGAGATGATGGGCATGGTCGCGATCTCGTCGGGGCTCACCTCGCGCTGAGCCGCGAGCGGATGGCCGACCGGGAGGCAAGCGACGAGGCGCTCCTCGTAGATGACCTCCGCCGCGAGCGCGTCGTCGAGCGGGTACTCATCCCGCACGATGCCCACGTCGAGGGCGCCCGCGGAGAGGCGCTCCAACTGTTCGCCGGATGTGAGCGGCATCAGCTTCAGCGCGACCTGCTCTCGGCGCATCCGGAACAGCTGCACGACGCCCGGGAGCACGGTGTAGTTCGCCGAGCTCACGAAGCCCGCGGTGATCTCGCCCGCGATCCCCGTGGCGAACTCGCGCATCTCGTCGCGGATCTGTTCGAGGTTCTCGAGCAGCGCCCGGGCGCGGCCCTGCAGGTGGGTCCCCGCGGGAGTCAGCACGACGTGGCGCGTGCTGCGCTCGAAGAGGGGCGTCCCGATCTCGTCCTCGAGTCGGCCGATCTGCACGCTCAGCGGCGGCTGCGACATGTGCAGGCGGGCGGCCGCGCGGCCGAAATGCAATTCCTCCGCGACGGCTATGAAGTAGCGCAATTGGCGGAGTTCCATTCGGGAAGGATATGGGGCGAACATTGCCGATTTGTTTCGAATGAATTGCGAGCGAAAAGCTATTAATAGCGGAAGGAATCGGTATTTGACCTGGGGTTCATTTCATTGATTATCTGAGAGGGAAATCGCCCCACCAAGGAGGACCCCATGGCTCAGCCCAGCACCCGCATCGACATGCTCTACCTCAGCGAGCCCGAGGTCATCGAGGCCGGTATGAAGGACATGGCCCGCTGCATGGAGGTCATGGAGGAGGTGCTGATCCTGGTCGCGAAGGGCGACTACCGCATGGCGGGCAGCACCTGGAACTCGCACGGCGCGCAGATCAGTTTCCCGAGCTCCTCGCCCTTCCCCGGCATGCCGCTCGACGCCGCCGACCGGCGCTTCATGGCGATGCCCGCCTACCTCGGCGGGCGCTTCGACACGGCGGGCGTGAAGTGGTACGGCTCGAACATCGACAACCGCGAGCAGGGGCTGCCGCGGTCGATCCACCTCATCGTGCTCAACGACAAGGAGACGGGCGCGCCGTTCGCCATCATGTCGGGCAACCTCGAGAGCGCGTACCGCACGGCCGCCGTACCGGGCGCGGCCGCGAAGAAGCTCGCGCCCGTCGACGCGAAGACGCTCGGCATCATCGGCCCCGGCGCCATGAACAAGTCGGCGCTGCACGCGATGACCACCGCCCGCCCCACGCTCGACACCATCAAGATCAACGGCCGCCGCCGCTCCACCTCCGAGGCCTTCGCCGCATACGTCGCGGAGCACTACCCCCAGTTCACGACGATCGAGATCGCCGACACCGTCGAGGCGGCCGTGCGCGACTCCGACATCGTCTCCGAGGCCGTCACGGGCCTCGTCGGGTCGGAGAACTACCCCTACATCGACGGCGACTGGATCAAGCCGGGCGCCTTCCTGAGCCTCCCCGCGAACCTCAAGATGGACGAGGAATACACCCTCTCGGGCAAGGCCCGGCTCGTCGCCGACGCGAAGAAGATCTACGAGGCCTGGGCCGAGGAGTACCCGGCACCGAGCCACGAGACGGCCTTTGGCATGATCGGTCTCTACTGGCAGGACCTCATCGGCCTGGGCAAGCTCGACCCGTCGCGCGTCGTCAACATCGGCGACGTGCTCGACGGCACGGAGCCGGGCCGCGAGTTCGACGAGCAGCCCGTGCTGTTCAGCGTCGGCGGCATGGGCGTCGAGGACGTCGCCTGGGCGAAGACCATCTACGAAAACGCCGTCGAGAAGGGGATCGGCACGAAGCTGAACCTCTGGGACGCCCCGGACCTGGTCTGAGCGCCGTGGTCGCCCCGTCTCAGCGGACCGCCGAGTCCGCCACCTACGCCGTCGTCGGCGCCGGCCTCGCCGGATCGTCCGCGGCCTGGCGCCTCGCCCAGCAGGGCGAGAGCGTCATCCTGCTCGAGCGCGACGTTCCCGCCTCCGCGCTCGGCAGCTCCCACGGATCCGCCCGGATCTTCCGCTACGCCTACCCGGATCCGTTCTACGTCGGGCTCGTCGCCGACGCGCGCCGCAGCTGGGACGAGCTCGAGGCGGCGATCGGAAAGCGCCTCATCACGCCGAGCGGCTCGCTCGACTTCGGATCCGTGCGCGACCCGCGCGGTCTCGCGGGCGCCCTCGACGCCCACGGCGTCGAGCACGAGCTGCTGTCGCGCGAGGAGGCCGGATCCCGCTGGCCGCAGCTCGCGTTCGACCGCGAGGCGCTCGACACCGAGGTGCTGTGGCACCCGGGCGCGGGCGTGATCGACGCCGAGGGATCCGTCGAGGCGATGGTCGCGCTCGCGGAGGCCGCGGGCGCCGCCGTGCGCACCGGCTGGGAGGTCGCGAGCATCCGCCGCGCGCCCGCCGGCTACCTCGTGACGTCCGCGACGGGCGAGGCGGTGCACGCCGAGCAGGTGATCATCGCGGCCGGCGGGTGGCTGCCGGCGCTCCTCGCCGAGACCGATGTCTCGGGCGCCTTCGCGATCCCCCAGCTCGAGGTGATGCAGGAGAACGCCTTCCATTTCCCCTACCGCTCCGACGCCGACCGCGGCGAGACGCCCGCGGGCGCCGCCACGAGCTGGCCCACCTTCATCTACAAGGGGGAGCGGATCCAGGTCTACGGCCTGCCGGGCGGCCGCGACGCGGGCTTCGACGGGCAGAAGGTCGCCGAGTACATGGGCGGCAGGCGCATCGCCTCCGCCTACGCGCAGGACGGCATCATCGACCCGGCGAACCGGGTGCGGGTGACCGACTTCGTGCGGGAGTTCACCCCGGGTCT
>Ga0302349_1002242_pt1 | contig 12739 bp, 10 predicted proteins | sample PhyAR1_FD_202176 | JGI IMG/M metagenome (GOLD analysis project Ga0302349, IMG submission 202176) | Leaf surface microbial communities from alfalfa plants in UC Gill Tract Community Farm, Albany, California, United States - DLSL A.R1... | ecosystem: Host-associated > Plants > Phyllosphere >...
CACGGCGGACATGGAGACCACGGCGATCGCCCGCACCGCCGATGTCCTCGGCGCGCCGTTCGTCGCGCTGCGCGCCGTGTCCGACCTGTGCGGTCCGGCGGCCGGTCAGCAGTTCCACCTGGAGCTCGACGTCGTCGCGGAGGCCTCGGCCCGGGCCGTGATCGCGCTCATCGCCTCGCGTCCGTGAGAGGGGCCCGCCCCCGGCTCACCGTCCGGTGAGCCGGGGGCGGGCGGCTCTCAGCGGGCGGGGCTGAGGAGCTCCTCCCCGGCGACGAAGGCCGCGAGGTTCCGGGAGATCCGCTCATCGGCCCCGACGGGACGGCCGCCGGCGCCGTGCGGGGTGATGATGAGGTTCGGCGCGTCCCACAGGGGATCCTCGGCGGGGAGCGGCTCGGGACTGGTCACGTCCAGCCCTGCCCCGCCGATGCCGCCCGCCTCGAGGGCCGCCTTCAGGGCGACCTGGTCGACGGTGTCCCCCCGGCCGACGTTGATCAGCAGCGCCCGGTCCGGGAGCGCCGCGAGGACGTCCGCATCGACCGCGTGACGGGTCTGCTCGGTCGCCGGGAGGATGTTGATTAGCACATCGGTCTCGCCCAGCTCCGCGCCGATCTCGGACTCGGCGATCACCGGGAAGCCGGAGCGCTCCCCCGCGCTGCGGGCCACCCCGCGCACCTCGGCGCCGAGGGCGGCGAGGATCGGCGCGAGGTGCTGGCCGATCTGGCCGAACCCCCACACCAGCACGCGCGCACCGATCAGCGTCGTGACACGGCCCTCGGGGTGCAGCTCCTGCACGCCGCCCAGCTCACGGTCCCAGGTGCGGCGGCGCTGGGCATCGGCCGCCTCGGGCAGGCGACGCACCAGGGCCAGCAGGAGCGCGAGCGCATGCTCGGAGACCGTCCTGGAGTGCAGTCCCGCACCGGTGGCGATGCGGACCTGGTCCCCGAAGCCGGCGGCCTCTATGGCGTCGATCCCGGCGGAGAGGGACTGGATCAGGCGCAGGTCCTGCAGGTCGCGGGCGGCGGAGGCGAGGTGGCGGCGTGAGGGGCCCCAGACGACGAGGGCGGCGGCGTCGTGATGCTCGGCGGGGATCTCGGCGCGGGCGTCGACGGTGACCGCCTCCCATCCCTCGGGGAGCTCGGGGGCCAGCGGCATGGTGTCCGGAAGGATGATCTTCATGGACGAAAGGCTACGCGGGACCCGCTGACCGGCGCGCTCGCGCTCACGTCGGATAGCCTCGCAGCATGCGATCGCTCCTGCGCAGCGCGGCCGCCCACGCGGTCTCCATGGCCTCCGTCCTGACCCGCACCACCCGTCTGACCCGGTACAGCCGACGTCACGAGGTCCGCCGCTCCCTGGACACCGGCGGCTTCCTCGGCGCGAGCGTCGCCAGCTGGATCGCGACGTCCCCCAGCCTGCTGCCGCGCACCTGGTGGATGTGGTCGGCCAACATCGGCCTGTCGCAGATGTACGGCTACGCCTCCGGCGTCGTCGCCGAGCGCGTGGCGGTGCGGATCGCCGAGGCGCTCGGCCTGCAGATCAGCATCGGCCCCGAGCATCACCGGCGGGCCCGACTGATCGGGGCGGCGGCGCTGACCGGCATCACCGTCTACAGCTGGACGCGCGGGGTGCTGCGCCAGCGGGAGATCAGCATGCTGGTGCGCCGCGAGCCGAAGAACGTGCGCACCGCGGCGGTCGGCGCCGTCGGCGGCCTGGCCCTCGCCCTGGGGGCGCTGGCGGCCGTGCGCGCGGCCATCGGCACCGCCCGCATGTACCGGGCGATCCTCAAGCCGTACCTGCCGGCGCGGATCCTGGGTACGGCCTCGGCGGCGCTGGCGGCGGCGACCGTCGTGCTCCTGGCCGACCGGGTGATCCGCGGCGAGCTGCTGGAGAAGGCGATCGAGCACGGCGAGGCGGCCAACCGCCTGCTCTCCCCCGAGATCCGGCAGCCGCGCTCGGCGCTGCGCTCGGGCTCCCCCGCCTCGTTCGAGTCGTGGGAGTCGCTCGGCGCCCCGGGACGCAAGATCGTCGCCGGCGGCGCACGACCGGAGGCGATCGCCGATGCCACGGGCGCCGAGGCGCTCGAGCCGATCCGCGTGTACGCCGGCAAGTCCTCCAGCCGCGGCCTCCCGGAGACGGTCGACGCCGTGCTCGCGGAGCTGGACCGCACCGGCGCGTGGGACCGGGAGGTGCTGGTGCTGTTCACGGGGACGGGCACCGGCTGGCTGCAGGAGTGGTCGCTCTCGGCGATCGAGTTCCTCACCGGCGGGAACTGCGCGACCGCGTCCCTGCAGTACTCGGTGTACACCAGCGCCCTGAGCTATGTGCTGGACCGTCGCAGCCCGCGGCAGGCCGGCCGCCTGCTCTTCCAGGCGGTGCGGGAGCGCCTGGACCGGATGGATCCTGCCGCGCGGCCGAGGCTGTTCGTGGCCGGGGAGTCGTTGGGCTCGTACGGGGGCCACGCGGCGTTCCGCGACGCGGCGGAGATGCTGCGGGGCGTCGACGGTGCGGTGTGGACGGGCACTCCCGGCATCACGCCGATCTGGCGCGAGCTCACCGCAGCGCGCCGCGCCGGGTCCCCGGCGATCGCCCCGGTGATCGAGCACGGCCGTCATTTCCGCTTCGTGACGACCCCGTCGGAGCTCGAGCAGAACTTCTACGGCGGCCTCTACGTGCCGTGGGAGTCGCCTCGTATCGTCTACGCCCAGCACGCCTCCGACCCCGTGGTGTGGTGGCAGCCCTCGCTGCTGTGGGAGGAGCCGGAGTGGCTGCGCGAGCGCGCCGGCCGTGACGTCACCCCCGCCATGCGCTGGGTCCCGTGGATCACGTTCTGGCAGGTCGCGGCCGATATGCCGCTGTCGATCACGATGCCCGGCGGGCACGGCCACGCCTATCACGAGGAGATGGTCCCGATCTGGGCCGGGGTCCTGGGCTGCGACGGCGTGGACCATCAGCGCATCATCGCGGCCATCCGCGAGCACGTGGACCTCGGCACCGCCGGCCAGGGCTGATCGGACCGTCGGCCCCGGGGACACGTGCCGGCCCGTTCCAGGAATTGCAGGCGCCCGTACCGCTCTGCTCCGAGAAGCGGTACGCCGGCCTGCAGTTCCTGGAGCGCCGCGGCCACGTGTCCCCGGTGCAGCAGGCCGGATCTCATCCTGATGGCAGGGCCGGCTCCGGGCCGGGCCGGAACCGGCGGTCTAAAGCCCTGGTCGGGCTCAGCGGGCCGGGACGTCCTGGTGCGGGAGTCGGGTCAGGGCTGGGGGCCGGTGGCCACGGGGCGCGCAGGATCGGCGCTCCAGCGGGACCAGGAGCCGGGGAACAGGCGGGTGCGCCGGTAGCCGGCCCGCTCGAGGGCGAGCAGGTCGTGGGTGGCGGTGACGCCGGAGCCGCAGTAGACGATGACCTCGTCCTCGGGATCCAGCCCGGCCTTGGCGAAGCGCTGCGCCAGCTGGTCCGCGTCGAGGAAGCGGCCGTCCGCGTCGACGTTGCCGGGGAAGGGCACGTTGACGGCCCCGGGGATGTGCCCGGCGCGAGGGTCGATGGGCTCGACCTCTCCGCGGTAGCGCTCGGGGGCGCGGGCGTCGACGACCGCGACGTCCCCGGAGGCGACCTCGTCGATGCTCGCGATCGCCGCGGCGGGCCAGGGGCGGTCGCCCAGGTCGCCGGGCGGCGGGGTGACATCGGCCGTGGAGAGCTCGCCGTCCCACACGGCGAGCCCGCCGTTGAGCAGGGCGGCCTCGATGCCCAGGGCGCGCAGCATCCACACCAGGCGGGAGGCCTGGGATCCGTCGGAGTCGTCGTATCCGATCACGATCGTGCCGTCGTCCACGCCCGCGCCGCGCAGCACGGCGGTGAGATCCTCGGCCGCGGGCAGCGGGTGGCGACCCTCGGCGGCCGATGCCGGGCCGGCCAGCTGGGTGCCCAGGTCGACGTAGACGGCGCCGGGGATGTGCCCGGCGAGATACGTGTCCCGGCCCTTGGAGCCGTCCAGGGCCCAGCGCACGTCCAGCAGCCGCACCGGGGCCGCGTCGGCGCGGTCCGCGAGCAGCGCACGCAGCTCGGGCAGGTCGATGATCGGGGAGATCGCAGGAGCCATGGATCGAGACTACGCGTCCAGACGCAGGTCCAGGCGCACCAGGCGGTGGTCGGAGGTGCGCGGGGACTTCGCCGCATCGGGCCCGATGAGCGCGCCGCCCGGCTCGGAGGTCCGCGGCCAGAACACGCCGGAGCCCACGACGGTCAGCTGCGAGGCCGGCAGCACGTAGTCCACCCGCAGCGGGCCGGGGCCGTCCGGGGCCGGGGTGAACGAGGCGGTGCGCTCCTCGTGGGCGGAGCCCGTCGGATGCGTGTCGCGCAGGCGGGGGTGGGTGAGCAGCTGGTCGATCGCGCCGGGCCAGGAGTCGCCGTCCGCGGGATCGGCGTTGAGGTCGCCGAGCACGACAGCGGCCTTGCCCACGGGCAGGCCGCCGGCCACGCCCGCGTCGTCGACGATCCAGGAGGCCGCGGAGCCGCCGGTGAGGTAGTCGGCCCACAGCCGGATCTCGTCGTGGTTGCGCCGGGCGTTGCGCCGCTCGGGCCCGTCGAAGGACGGCGGGGTGGGGTGCGAGGCCAGCACGTGCAGCACGCTGGAGCCCACCGAGACGGGCACGTCCCAGTGGGACTTCGAGGACAGGCGCAGGGCGGCGATCTTCTCCGCCGAGTAGAAGCTCTCGGGGATGAGGTTGCTGGGCATCGACGCCCAGGGGAGGTTCTGGAAGGTGCGCACCTCGTCGGTGCGGATCGGGTAGCGCGAGAGGATCGCCATGCCGTACTGGCCTGGGAAGGCGCCGTAGCCGTACGCGTCGCCCGGACCGCCGAGGGCGCCGTCGCCGTCGAGGTCCAGGCCGCTGGGCTCGCCCGTGTTCACCGGGGCCGTGTACACGTACGGGTAGTGCACCGGCGTCGCGCCGCCCTGGGAGACCTCCAGGTAGTTGCGGCGCAGCAGGTCCACCGCCTCCCCGGCCTCGTCGTGGTCGATCTCGTTCAGCAGCAGGATGTCGGGGTTGTTGATCTGGATGACCTGCGCGATCGCCTTGGCCTGCGCGTCCGTGCGGCGCGACAGGTCGGCGACCAGGTCCCCGGCCTTCTCGCGGAACAGGGACACGTTGTAGGTCGCCACGCGCACGTCCGTCTGCCGGCCCCAGCCGCCCAGGGCGGGCTGCGCGAGGGCTTCGACGGAGGTGAGCGCCAGGCCGGTGGCGCCGGTGGCGGCGGCCGCGAGGGCATGACGGCGGCTGATCCGAGGCGACATGCCTCCATTGTGCACATGCCATCGCGCTGCGGGAAAGCGTCGGTCCACCCCGTGGCCCGCCGCTGCCCCGCGAGCGGTCGGCCCGATGGCAGACTGGCGGGCATGAGAATCGCCGTCCTGGGCACCGGTCGCATGGGGACCGAGCTCGCCCTCCACCTGCTCGAGAACCACGACCTGCGCGTCTGGAACCGGACGCCGGAGCGCACCGCGCGCCTGGCCGCGGCGGGCGCCGAGGTCGCCGCGAGCCCGGCCGAGGCCGTCGCCGGGGCGGAGGTCGTGGTCACCTCCCTGTTCGGGCCCGATGCCGTCCGCGAGGCCGTGCTGGAGCCCGCGCTGATCCCCGCGGGGGTGCCCTGGGTCGACACCACCACCGTCTCCCCGGCCGATGCCGAGGAGTTCGCCGCCGCCGTGCCGACCTACGTGGCCGTGCCGGTGGTCGGATCCCTGGGGCCGGCCCGCGCCGGGATGCTCGGCGTGTACGTCGGCACCGCCGATGCGGCCCTGCGGGACCGGATCCTGGAGCTGGTCTCCCCGTGGGCGGATCCGGAGCGTCTGCGCGGCGTGGACAGCGCCCCGCGAGCGGCGGTCGGCAAGCTGCTGGCGAACCTCGCCCTGGCCGTGAGCGCCCAGGGCCTGCGCGAGGCCCTCTCCCTCGGCGATGCAACAGGGCTGGACCCCGAGGAGGTCCTCGACATGCTCGGCGGCACCGGCCTCGCCTTCATCGCCGGCATGAAGGGCCCGTTCGTGCGCGGCGAGCGCGGCACCGAGGGCGGGGACTTCAGCGTCAATGCGATCGCGAAGGACGCCCGGCTGCTGCTGGGCACCGCGGGGGAGCTGCCCGGGGTGCGCGCCGCGCTGGCCAGCCTCGAGCAGCAGCAGGACGCCGGCCGCGGGGAGCACGACTTCTCCGCGATCCTCACCGACCGCTCCTCCCCCGCTGCCGGGTCCTCCGCCCGACCCGGGGCCTGACGCCCCCGCCCTCCACCCGGCTCGGGACCCGCGACCTCGCCGACGGGGAGGTCGCTCAGCCCTCGATCTGCATGCGCCGCACCCGCTCGAGGTGCCGGGACTCGTTGGCCCCTCCCATGCGGCTGCCGCTGACCCGGCGGCGGTGCTGGATCTTCGCGTCCCGGGTCATCATGTTGCCGACCTCCACCTTGGACTCGCTCTCGAAGCGGTAGCGCTTGTCCTTGTTGCGGTAGCGCGAATAGATCCCCAGGTACACGAGGATCCCGGCGACGGGGCCCGCCGCCAGGATCGCGAAGGGATAGTCGCCGTCCGAGCCGCCGGCCAGCAGCATCGGATCGGCCAGGATCATCAGGTCCGTGATCATCGGGGTCTCCTCCTCACGCGAACATCGACAGGATGCCGCCGCCGACCGCGAGCACGGTGACGATGGTGGCGACCAGGCACGAGGCCCCGATCGCCCGCGGCTGGCTGATGGGGATCGACCCCATGGTCCTCCCCGTGCGCCCGTTCACGGCGACGTAGTGGGACAGCGTGCCGTCGTACTGGCTGTACAGCCAGACCGGCAGGAGCACGGCGACCCAGCGCGCACCGCGCACGGAGACGCCCTCGGCCTCCCACTTCACGCCGCGGTCGTACTTCCCCAGGGTCGGCTGCGCCCGGGCGCGGGCGATCGCCAGGAACTTCTCCACGACCTCCTGATCGATGTCGCCGATGTCGAGATCGCGGCGCTCCGAGGTGTGCCCGGTGAGGTAGTTGCTGTTGTAGACGAGGGCGTCCTCGACGTCGAACGGCTGGATGGCCCGCAGCACGTAGTTGGTCGCCGACTCGTTGCGGTCGCGGTGGTACCGGGTCGAGGACTGGGTGGCGAGATCGTCGACCAGCAGGTCGAACTTGCGCGCCACCTGGTACACGTCCACGTCGTAGTAGGTGCGGGTCTCCTCGCGGTCGCCCACCTTCACGCGTTCGGTGTAGGTGCGCACCGTGTCCTCGCCGGTGCCGGCGAGCTCGGCATGGATGTTCGCGTCGACCATGAGGTAGGGCATGTACACGCCCAGCACGTTCTCCGGCGTGAACTCCCGCAGGAACCGGCGGTCGGCGAAGGTGCGTCGGGCCCCCACGAACTCCTTCACCTTCTCGACGGCCTGCTCGCGGCTGAGCGCGAAGGGCAGCACCGCATCGGGCACCGCCCCGTTGGGGACCTGCGTGTTGATCGACAGGGTCTGGCGGCACCAGTGGCAGCGGGACTGCAGCTGCTCCTCGAGCTTGATCACGACGTCGGCCCCGCAGCCCTGGCACTTCAGGGTGACGACGTCCTGATCCTCGACGATGTCCTCGCTGCCGGCGCCGATGGTGGTGCCGCGCAGGTCCTGGATGGGCGAGGTGAAGCCGAAGGCCTCGTGGGCGTTGGGCTCGTTGAAGGAGTAGCGGCAGTAGGAGCAGACCAGGGCGCGCTGCGGGATGTCGTACGCGATGTCGCTCGACCCGCAGCGGGGGCACTTGTCCAGCCCGTGCTCCTTGCGGATGCGGGTGCGCTCCTCGAGGGTCGGCCCCGAGGGGCGGGCCGCCTCCTCGACCTGCGCGAGCAGCTCCTCGGCCGATGCCGCCGGCTCCGGCCCCGCCGCGGGTCCTCCGGCGCCCGCCGGCTCCCCGGGCCCCGGGCCCATCGGACCGCCGGGGCCCGGGCCCACCGGTCTGCCGGGGCCCGGGCCCACCAGGCCACCGGCACCCGCTCCCCCGGGGCCGCCGGAGCCCGCACCCATCGGCCCTGCGCCCGGAGCGCCGGGGGTCGCCGGCCGCTCCCCCTGCGGACCCGGCCCGTTCGCGTCGTGGCTCATCGTCGCCTCACTGCTCCCCTTCGTACCCGCTGGACGGTCCTGCGCCGGCGGCCTCCCGCGGCGGCGTCATCGGACCAGGATCGGTCATCGGACCAGGATCTTCTGCACGCGCGCCAGATGCTGGCTCGAGTTCGCGCCCACCATGCGGTCCTCGCGCTGGCGGTTGTTCTCCCCGAGGCGGACGTCGCGGCTGCGCAGATTCGCCACCTCGGTCCGGGTGCCGGATTCGAAGACGAAGCGCAGGGGCACGTTGCGGTGGCGCCGGGAGAGCACCAGGTAGATCACCAGCACCGTGACCGGCCCTATCACCATGCCGGCGAGGATCAGAAGGAGGCCGAGGGCGCTCATACCAGCGCCTCCCCGATCATCAGGAGCAGCCCCAGCAGGCCGAGCGCCCCGCCGACCAGCGCGCCGGGCACGCAGGAGGCCAGCCACAGCTTCCCCTGCGAGACCGGCACCGACCCCTGGGTCAGCCCCGAGCGGCCGTTCACCGCGATGTAGTGGACCTCGTCGCCCTCCGGCGGGCTGTAGCTGTACAGCCACACCGGCACCAGCACCGTCAGCCAGCGGGTGCCGCGCACGGCCACCCCCTCGTGCTCCCAGCGGACCCCGCGGTCGTAGCCGACGACGGTCGGCTCGAGCCGGGCGCGGGCGATCGCCAGGAACCGGTCCTCGACGTCCTGGTCGACGTCGGTGACGTCGAGGTCGCGCCGCTGCGAGGAGAACCCGGCGAGGTAGTTGCTCGAGAACGCCACCGCCTGGTCCGTGTCGTACGGAGCCAGGGACTGGACCACGTGGTTCGTCGCCCGGGCGACGTTCCCGGCGAAGCTGCGCGAGGAGACCACGGCGAGGTCGTCGATGAGCAGGTCGAAGGACCGGTCGACCTGGTGGACGTCGGCGTCGTGGTAGGTGACGTAGTTGTCGCCGCGCTTGACCTGGTAGGTGCGGGTGGTGACCTCGCCCTTGCCGTGCAGCTCGGCGTGCACGTTGCCGTCCACCACCAGGTACGGGATGTACACCCCGAAGACGTTCTCGGGGCGGAAGCCCTCGGTCACGTACGTCTTCGCGAAGCGACGCCGGCTGCCGATGAAGTCGCCGATGCGCCGCACCGCCTCCTCCCGCGGCAGGGCGAAGGGCAGCACCGCATCGGGCACCGCACCGGTGGCGACCTGCGAGGAGACCGAGAGCTTCTGGCGGCACCAGTGGCATCGGGCCTGCAGCTGGTCGCTCACGCGCAGCATGACATCGGCCCCGCAGCCCTGGCAGTGCAGGGTCATGAGGCTGGCGTCCTCGCGCACGTCCATCGTCGCCGAGCCCAGCTGATGGCCGCGCAGCAGGGCGATCGGCGCGTCGAGGCCGAAGCTGCGCTCCGCGTTGGGCTCGTTCCACCGGCTGCGGCAGTGGCTGCAGTACAGCGCCCGCAGCGTGATGCTGTAGCCGATCTCCGTGGAGCCGCAGCGCGGGCACTTGTCCAGACCGTCCGCGACCGGGCGCCGGGTGTCGAGCACCGCGGTGCGGGCCATCGCCCGCCGCGTGGCCTCGCCGAGCGCCGGGAGACCGGGCGGGCCCTCCCCGGCGGCCTGTCCCGGCGTCGCGACCTGTCCCGGCGCCGTGCCCGGCCCCGGGGCTGCGGCCGCGCTCTGCCCCGGGAGGCCGACGGCCGGCCGCCCCGGCATGCCCCCGGCCGCCTGCTGCCCCGGTCCCGGGACGCCCGGGCGCTGCCCGGGTGCCGGCCAGGGCTGCGGCCGCGCCCACGACTGCTCCGCCATGCTCAGAGACCGAGCGCCTTCTTCTTCGCCGCGTCGTAGTCCTCCTGCGTGATGAGGCCCTGGTCGAGCATCTGCTTGTACTGCGCCAGCTGCGCGACCGGATCCGCCGGCGCGGCGGCCGGAGCCGCCGCCGCAGGCTGCGCCGCCGGGGCCGCGGGAGCGGCCGGGGCCGGCTGCTGGTCGACCGGTCGCACCATGCCGCCGGCGGCGCCCATGCCCGCACCGAACATCGCCAGCCCCGCCCCGCCGCCGGTCTCCCCGGCGGCCTGCACGCCGCGCGCCGCGGCCTGGTTGACGAAGGACTGCGAGCGGGCGCCGGAGAGCGCATCGGCCTTCTGCACATCGGCCAGCAGCTCCCGGGTGCGCTGGTCGTACTCGATCGCGGCGATGGCGACCTTGACGATCGCGAGGCCGCGGTCGCTGGCCCAGCGGTACTCCTCCTCCACCACGGCGGAGAGGGACTGCGCGAAGCCCACCGCATCGGACTGGATGCGGGTGATCCGGTTGCCCTTGTCGGGGTCGTTCACGTAGCGGGAGAACGCGGCCGAGAGCGAGGAGACGACCTCCCGGAACAGCTGTCCCCCGGCGGGGTTGTTCACGTCGGAGAAGTCGAAGACCCCCGCGCCGGCGGTGATGAAGGAGGCAGGCACGTAGTTGTGCACGAACAGCAGCGGGTCCAGGATCCGCAGCGTGTACGAGCCGCGGGTCAGCGCACCGACCTGGGTGTTGAGGTAGGCGTCGTCCCAGTAGATCTCCGACTGGGTCCCGAAGCGGTTGTCGGGGATCTCCTTGAGGTTCACGAAGAACGCGAGCTGCTGCGAGGAGGGGCGGCCGCCGAACTTGAAGCGCTCCCAGGAGGTGCCCACCGTCGAGCCGACCAGGTCGTCCCCGGCGAACACGGAGCGGGAGTCCGCCGAATCGGCCCGGAACTCGTAGCCGCCGGCCTCGGTGATGAAGCCCGTCGCCCGCCCGTCGACGATGGTGATCAGGCCGTAGCCCTCCGGCACCAGGATCTTCGAGCCGTTGGAGATGATGTTCTCGCTGCCGCGGGTGTTCGCGCCGCGCCCCGCGTTCTGGCCCTGGGGCACGGAGGGGAACAGCGCCGCCGTCGCCGGCAGACCCCGCGGCACCGTGTGGAAGTCCTTCCACTGATCCGCGAACATCCCCGAGATCGCGCCCTTGAACGCCTGGATGAAGCCCATGTCCTACCCCTTCGATCGGTGTGTGCTCGGGCACATCGTATCGGGGCGGTCTGCGTTCACCCCGTGATGTCGAACTTCGCGAGCGCCCGGGTGCGGCCGGAGTTCTGCAGCTCCAGCAGTTGGGCGTAGATCCCGCCGGACGCGGCGAGCTCGGTGGGGGTGCCGATCTCGTCGATGTGCCCCTCGCGCAGGGTGATGATGCGGTCCACCCCGGCGATGGTCGAGAGCCGATGCGCGATGATCAGCGAGGTCCGCCCGCTCATCAGCTCGTCCAGCCCCTTCTGCACCTGCCGCTCGGCGCGGGTGTCCAGGGCCGAGGTCGCCTCATCCAGCACGAGGATCGGGGCGTCCTTGAGGATGGCGCGGGCCACGGCGATGCGCTGGCGCTGGCCGCCGGAGAGCTTCAGGCCCCTCTCGCCGATGAGCTGGTCGTAGCCGCCGGGGAAGCGGCGGATGAAGCCGTCGGCGTTGGCCCGCACGGCGGCGGCGCGGACCTCCTCCTCGCTCGCATCGGGCCGGCCGTAGGCGATGTTCTCGCGGATCGTGCCGGAGAACAGGCTCGCATCCTGGAAGACGACGCCGATGCCCGAGCGCAGCTGCTCGAGCGGGATGGTGCGCCCGTCGTGCCCGGCCACGTCGATGCTCCCCCGGCCGGGCTCGTACAGACCCAGCAGCAGGTTGACGATCGTGGACTTGCCGCCGCCGGACTCGCCCACCAGGGCGATCCGCTCCCCGTGCTCGAGCCGGAAGTCGACGTCGTGCAGGACGTCCTCGTCGCTCTCGTAGGCGAAGTCGACGTGATGGAACTGCAGGGCGGGGGCGCCGGGCACGGGCTCGAGGCGCGCGGCGGTATCGGGCAGGACCTCGGTGCGCGGGTCGTCGGCCGTGGCCATCACCCGGAAGTAGTCGCGGGACCCGGCGATCGCGCGCTGGGACGCGTCGATCACCCAGCTCATCGACTCCACCGGGGACTTGGCCATGTTCATCAGCTGCACCAGCAGCACCATCTCGCCGAGGGTGAAGTGGCCCTGCACCGTGCGCACGAAGATGATCGCGTAGATCGCGAAGAAGACGACGTTCAGCACCGAGCGGCGCAGCACGTCCATCCGGTGCCAGTGGGAGGACTGCTCGCGGGTGGTCGCGTCGGTCGAGCCGAAGCGGCGGGAGAAGTCCTCCAGCTCGCTGCGCTCGCGCACGAACGACTTCACCACCCGGATCTGGCCGATGACCTCCGCGAAGCGCCCGGAGGCGATGTCGACCTGCTCGTTCTTCTCCCCCTCCAGCCGCTGCCACGTCTTGGAGGTCAGGGCCGTCAGCCACACGTAGACCGGGAAGATCACCAGCAGCAGAACCGCCAGCGGCCATGCGTACCAGGCGCTGATCACGAGCACGGCGGCAGTCGTGATGAGCATCGAGGCGAAGGCGTTGGACATCGTCTTGGCGAAGCCCGTGACCTCGGCGATCGAACGGTTCAGCCGGGCGACGATGGTCCCGGTGATCTCGGTGTCGAACCAGCGCTGCGGCAGGTGGAGCAGCTTGTCGTAGTACCGCACCGAGAGGATCGTGCGCATGCGGTTGCTCATCACGTCGCCGAACCAGCCGCCGACGTTCGAGATCAGGGTGGTGGCGAGCTCCGCCACGAGGACCGCCAGGGCCAGCACGATCACCGTGCGC
>Ga0302349_1002250_pt1 | contig 12697 bp, 12 predicted proteins | sample PhyAR1_FD_202176 | JGI IMG/M metagenome (GOLD analysis project Ga0302349, IMG submission 202176) | Leaf surface microbial communities from alfalfa plants in UC Gill Tract Community Farm, Albany, California, United States - DLSL A.R1... | ecosystem: Host-associated > Plants > Phyllosphere >...
GGCAGGGTTGCCCCGACCACACGGGACACGGCGTCTTCCAGAGGCATGTCGAGGTAGCGCTCCAGAAATAGGGCGCCGTCATTGGCTGGGCGAATGCCCGCGGCGGCTGTCAACCGGCCTTGGCTGTCGTGAAACGCCAGTAACTGCGGCAGGAAATGCTGAATGTCGGCCTGATGGCTAAGCGCAAAGCACTGATGGATGAACCGCTCGAGGGCCATTCGCCCCGGGTCGTCTGCCAGGTGTAGCGACAATGTTGCCTGACGATCGGCCTGGCTGCCGATGGCCAGTGGAAGCAGGTGGCTCCAGTCACGGTGGGTCATGAAACGTCTCCCAGCAGGTTCGATGGGAGACAGTGTCGAGTGCTTATCTGAAGGGAATCTGAAGTCAGGCTGTTTCAGGTTCTATTTCAACGAATGCCATTGCGATGTTTCTCCGGGGCCTACATGGCATCGCCAGCCGTTGCCGACGAGCGCCCCCTTGATGGCCACCGTCCGATTTACCGCAGACCTGGCCTGTGACCTGCTCCGCACCCTTGCCGTCAACCTGTGCATGGAACGGCACCGCTTGTGCCGACGTGGAAAGCAGGAGCATTCATGGCCAAAAAAAGACCGTTATCCCCAGGCCCGTCCTGGAACGAAAATTTCGTGGTGTTGGGAGAGATTCTTTTCTGGGGTTTTTGGGCGCCAGTCCTGTTCTTGATCGCTGCACCCTGGTTGAGCCTGGCCATCGTCAGCTACTGGCCCAAGCCTGTGCTTGCCGGATTTTTCAGCGCCATGGCATCCACCGGTTGGCTGGTCGCCTCGGTGGTGATTCTGGCAGTGATTGCCTACCAGGCGGGCATGGGTTACTACCGTCAGCACCGTAGCCGCAAGCGTACTGCCGCTGAGCTGGCTGCCAAAAGGGCCCAGGGCGACAAGCGTCTTTGATCGATCCGGCCGGCTGATTGGCCTGTGTGGGTGGCCGGCGCTAGCGGCCCGCGCGGGGCTTGCTTGGCACCCTCACATAACTGATATCGTAATGATGTCATTGCCGCGCAACCTTTGTCGTTGTGCTGCTGTCGTAGTACGCACTACCGGTCAGGCAGCAGTGATCGCGACCTGCGATTGCTGTGCGTGACCCAGTATTGAAGCCAGGGATTGGTCTTTTTCGTCTTCCTCCGAGTACCGACCCATGCTTCATCTTTTTCGTAACCGCGGCGAGCGTCAGGCGCTCACGCAGCTGGCTGCGTCCCTCCCGCAAACCCACACTGACGGTGGCCGCACTGCCCCCAGATGGACAGACGTGCAACGTGAGTGGACCTCGCGTGAGTTGCATGCCACTGCGCGTGAAGGCCGTATTGCCGAGCTCGAGCGCGAGCTGGAAAACGCCCGGCTGATGCTGGCCGAGGCCGACGCCAATGCGCGCGCCTCGGAAACCCGTTTTGACCTGGTCAACCGTGCCTCCAGCGAAGGCCTGTGGGACATGGAAGTGGTGGCAGGTGATCCGGTCAACCCGCGCAACCGCTTCTGGTGGTCGCAGCAATTTCGCGAAATGCTGGGGTTTCGCGACGAGCGCGATTTTCCCAATGTCCTGGCCAGCTGGGCTGATCGCCTGCACCCGGAAGACAAGGCCGCCACGTTGGACGCCTTTGCCCGCCACCTGAACGACAAATCAGGCATGACCCCCTACCGGGTGCGCAACCGCCTGGCCATGAAAGACGGCAGCTACCGCTGGTTCTTCGCCCAGGGCGAAACCCTGCGCGATGCACGTGGCGTGCCTTTGCGCGTTGCTGGCGCCTTGCGCGACATCCACGATGAGTTGCAACGTGAACAAGAGCACGACGTGATCATCACCCGTTTCGAACTGGCGCGGGAAATGCTCTCCGACGGGCTCTGGGACATGGAAGTGATCGCCGGTGACCCGGTCAACCCCAAGAACCCCTTCTGGTGGTCGCCCCAGTTTCGGCGTTTGCTGGGTTTCGAAACCGTCGAGGAATTTCCGGATGTGTTGGACAGCTGGGCCTCACGCCTGCACCCGGAGGACAAGGCCTACAGCCTGGAAGCCTTCCAGGCGCACCTGAACGACCGTACAGGCAAGACGCCGTTCGATATCGAGTACCGACTCAAGATGAAAAGCGGGGAGTACCGCTGGTTCCGCGCCCGTGGCCAGACCAAGCGCGACCCTTATGGCGCGCCATTACGTGTGGTCGGGGCATTGGTGGACGTGGACCTGGAGCATCAGCAGTCGGCCATGCGCGAGACGGAGGCTGCGCACCAGCGCACCCTGGAATCCAACATCACCAAGCTCACCCAGATCGTCGGCACCATTCAGAGCATTGCCAGCCAGACCAACCTGCTGGCACTCAACGCGGCCATTGAAGCAGCACGTGCCGGGGAAGCGGGCAGGGGGTTTGCAGTGGTGGCCGATGAAGTACGCAAGCTGGCCACGCGCACGACGGAGGCCACTGAACAGGCGGCCGACATGATGCGCGGCTGACAGCTGGCAGGCCAGGTGCCCAAGCTACGTCTACAGGTCCGTTGCACCCGCTCTTTTGACACTGTTGTTTTCTCTCACTTCGTTCAGGTTTCAACTCATGAATTGGTTCTACGATGCCAGGTTGTCGGTCAAGCTGTACCTCGCTTTCGCGCTGTGCGCACTGATCACCTTGAGTGTTGGAGTTGTCGGTAGCCAAGGAATCGGCTCGCTCTCGTCCAGCTTGCAACAGGTGTTTTCCAATAACCTCGTGTCCGTGGCACAAGTTGCAGAGGCACGCTCCAGTGCCATTGCCCAGAGCCGCGACCTTTACCGACTCGTGGCGGCCACCGCCATCAATGCGCCGCAAGCTGAACGCGCTGCCATTCTTGCGTCGATGAAAGAAAACCGGCAGAGCAGCGAGCAGGCATTTGCAGTCTACCGAGCCACGCCCCTGGCCGATGATGAACGCCTTGCCGGCGATCGCATGGAAAAGGACTGGCCAGCCTACCAGGCCATCATGGATCGGACGGTAGCCACCATCGCACGAGGTGATCTGGCTGAAGCCAGGCAATTGATGGCCGGCGAATTGCATCAGGCGTTTCGTACCGTGCTCGACGAATTGAACACAATGGTCGAGTCCAATAACCGGCAGATCGATGAAGGCGCGCGAGCGGCAAAACACAACGAGGCGGCGGCCAAGCTCAACCTGTACCTGGGCATCGGTGCGGCGTTCGTGGCGGCCATTTTGCTTGGCATGTTCATCAGCCGTGTCATCAGCAAACCGATCGCGCTGGCGGTGAACACGGCCGAGCGCATTGCAGGCGGCGACCTGAGTAAACCCGTGGCCACAGGTCACGCCGACGAAACCGGGCAACTGCTAAATGCCCTGGGGGGCATGCAGCAAGGCCTCAAACGCACCCTGGAGCAAATCGCCAATGCAGCGGATCAGCTCGCCTCTGCGGCCGAAGAACTCAACGCCGTCACAGATGAGAGCACCCGCGGGCTCACGCGCCAGAATGATGAAATTCAGCTCGCCGCCACGGCGGTCACGCAAATGAGTGCGGCAGTCGAGGAAGTGGCTCGCAACGCCACCTCCACTTCCGAAGCCTCCCGGCAGACGTCCGAGGAAGCGGCCAGTGGCCGCGACCAGGCCCGGGAAGCCGTGCAGGCCATCACCAGCGTGAACAGCGAAATCGGGCAGTCCACGGTCATCGTGGGGGAATTGGCCGGTAGCGTGCGCGAAATCGCCAAGGTGGTCGATGTGATCCGGGGCATTGCCGAACAGACCAATCTACTGGCGCTCAACGCGGCCATCGAGGCGGCACGCGCTGGCGAGCAGGGCCGAGGTTTTGCGGTGGTGGCAGACGAAGTACGGGCACTGGCGGCGCGTACCCAGGCCTCGACGGGTGAGATCGAAGCCATGATCACAGGCGTTCAGTCGCGTGCCGACGATGCGGTCAAGGCCATGGGCAACAGCCGAAACCTGGCCGACAGCACCCAGGCCTTGGCCCAGGCGACCGGCGAATCGCTGGAGCGGATCGCCCGGAACATCGCCCAGATCAACGATCGCAACCTGCTGATCGCCACGGCGTCCGAAGAGCAGGCCCATGTGGCCCGCGAGGTGGACCGCAACCTGATCAACATCCAGGACTTGTCGACCCAGACCTCGGCCGGTGCGCATCAAACCAGCGCATCCAGCCAGGAATTGTCGCGCCTGGCCATCTCGTTCAACGACATGGTCAGCACCTTCAAGCTCTGAGCAGGGCGTAGACGATCTGTAGCGTGGCATGCCCCGCCCACCGCCGTAATGCACTTATCGGCGGTGGGCGGGGCGCAGGCTTTTTAGTCGACGCGCACGAAGACGTTCTTGGCCATGTCGCTACCGCCGACGGCCTCCAGGCGCTTGCCGCCGTCGAGCACGCGTACGTTGATCAACGCCATGCCATCCTTGTTGCGGGCGGTGACCATGTCATCCTTGCGCTCCCATTCATCCACCTTCAGCTTGTTGCCGTTGGTGATGATGTAGTCCTTGGAAAACTCCCACGTCTGTTTCGGGCTCTGGATACCCATCACGGTCGTGGTTTGCTCATAGGTGCCTTCCAGGGCGTCATTGCCGCAACCGGCGATGACGAAGAACGGCAGGGCGGCGAGGGCGAGTTTGAGTTTACGCATTGGGCTTCCTTTTCAGTGGGTCGATCTCAGACCGGGTCGATGGCAGGTGCCATGGCGCCGCGGCGTCGAGATGCAGGTGGGTATCACGTGTCGGTATGAAGGGGGTATCGAGGGTGCCAAGGGCGATCGAGATCCAATCGGCGTATTGGCCTGCACTGCGTGACCAGAACAGGCTCGAGCCGCAGGATGAACAGAATTGGCGCAGGATTGTGGGCGACGAGGCGTAAGCCGCAAGCCGGTCAGCGCCGCGCAGCATGCGCAGCGCCTCACGCGGCACACTACCGTATGAGGCATATGCAGCACCGTGGCCTTTGCGGCACTGGCTGCAATGACAGTGGCTGATGGCCCTGGGCGGGCCAAGCAGCTCATAACCTATTGCCGCGCAAAGGCAGCTTCCTTGGTATGTGCTGGACAAACGCGATTCCATGCGTACGAAAAGGCGCCAGCTTAAACGCAGCGCCAAGGGTAGTCGAGCCGGTTCTGGCCACGCGTGTCGGTAGCAGGTACCCGGGAAGCGGTTCTTGCACCCGCTGGACCGTCAGGGTGCACAGCCCTGTGCTGCGCCGTCCGACGATCGCACCGTCAGTGAAGGAACCGGACGTCGGTTTCAGAATGTGCCTGGTCGTTCGCGCGCAACCTTCTGGCGCTGCAAGTGCCATGCTTGCAGGATGCCGTCGGACCCGCGCGCAGACGCACGGTCGATGGCAAGGAGGCCGTCAGCACCACGCCACCGTGACGTGGCTGATGCGCCGCAGCAGAACACGCCGGAACCCGCCAATACAACAACAGGGGCGGGCCGTGATGCCGAGGTCCGCTGTATGCCTGATCAAATGTTCCACCTGCCCGCTGTCCAACGTATCGTGGCCGATCACCAGCAAACGCCTGGTGCGCTGCTACCGATCCTGCACGCCATTCAGCATGCCGTCGGCTACATTCCCGATGCCGCCATCGGTGAGATCGCCCATGCACTCAACCTGAGCCGGGCCGAGGTCCAGGGCGTCATCAGCTTCTACCATGATTTCCGTACCGCTGCGCCTGCCCGGCACACCCTGCGCCTGTGCCGGGCCGAGTCGTGCCAGAGCCGTGGCGCCGAGGCCCTGGCCGCACAGCTGCGCGAGCAGTTGGCGCTCGATGACCATGGCACCAGCGCCGACGGTGCCATCAGCCTGCGCCCGGTCTATTGCCTGGGCGCCTGTGCCTGTTCGCCGGCCCTTGAGCTGGACGGTCAGGTGCACGCCCGGCTCACGCCCGAGCGGCTACGCGAGTTGGTCAAGGGTTGCCAGGAGGGCGCCACATGCTGAAGGTCCATGTACCCGGTGATTCGGTGGCCCGTGCCGTCGGCGCAGACCAAGTGGTCGAGGCGTTGCAGCGCGAGGCCGAGCGGCGCAATGTGCAGTTGGACATTCGGCGCACCAGTTCTCGTGGGCTTTATTGGCTCGAACCGCTGCTTGAGTGCGACAGTGAGCAGGGGCGCCAGGGTTTCGGGCCGGTGACGCCACAGGACGTGCCCGGCCTGCTGGATGCCATGATCGGTGCAGAGGCAGACCACCGGCTGGCGCTGGGGGCTGTCGAAGACATGCCTTATCTCAAGACCCAGCAGCGCCTGCTGTTCGCGCGCGCCGGCATCACCCGACCCTTGTCCTTGGATGATTACCGCGCCCATGGCGGCTTTGCCGGGCTGGAAGCGGCCGTTGCCCTGGACGGCGCTGAGGTGGTAGCTGCCGTGCTCGATTCCGGCCTGCGTGGTCGTGGCGGGGCTGCGTTTCCTGCCGGCATCAAGTGGCGCACCGTGCGCGACGCCAAGCCTGCCCAAAAGTATGTGGTGTGCAACGCCGACGAAGGCGACTCCGGCACGTTTGCCGACCGCATGCTGATGGAAGGCGACCCGTACCTGTTGATCGAGGGCATGATCATCGCGGGCCTCGCGGTGGGTGCCGACAAGGGCTACATCTACGTGCGCTCGGAATACCCCGACGCCATCCGCACACTTGATCAGGCATTCGTCATCGCACGCCAGGCGGGCTACCTGGGCACCAATGTGGCCGGTAGCGGCAAGGCGTTCGACCTGGAAGTGCGCGTGGGCGCAGGTGCCTACATCTGCGGTGAAGAAACCGCGCTGCTCGAATCCATCGAAGGCAAGCGCGGCATCGTCCGCGCCAAGCCGCCGCTCCCGGCCCTCGAAGGCCTGTTCGGCCTGCCGACCTTGGTGCACAACGTGCTGACCCTGGCCTCGGTGCCTATCATCCTGGCCAAGGGAGCGCCGTTCTACCGCGATTTCGGCATGGGCCGCTCGCTGGGCACCATGCCGTTCCAGTTGGCGGGCAATGTTCGCCATGGCGGCCTGGTGGAACGTGCCTTCGGCTTGACGCTGCGTGAACTGGTGGAGGACTACGGCGGTGGCACGGCCAGTGGCCTGCCGCTGAAGGCCGCACAGGTGGGTGGGCCGTTGGGCGCCTGGGTACCTCCCAGCCATTTCGACACACCGCTGGACTACGAGGCCTTCGCGGCCGTGGGCGCCATGCTCGGCCACGGCGGCGTGGTGGTTGCCGACGACACCTTGAACATGGCCAGCATGGCCCGCTTCGCCTTGCAGTTCTGTGCCGAGGAGTCCTGCGGCAAGTGCACCCCGTGCCGTATCGGCTCGACCCGTGGCATGGAAGTGGTGGACCGGCTGATCGCCAGTGATGACATCACCGAGCGCCATGACCATGCACTGCTGCTTCGCGATTTGTGCGACACCATGCAATACGGCTCGCTGTGCGCCATGGGCGGCATGACCGCTTACCCAGTCGCCAGCGCCCTCAAGTATTTCCCTGCCGATTTCGGGCTGACCCAAGCGGAGGCCGCGCAATGATCCATATCTTCGATCCGCAAACTGACCTGGGCACCCCCGCCCGCGACAGCGAGGTGCAGGTCAGCCTGAACATCGACGGCCGCGCGATCAGCGTTCCGGCTGGCACGTCGGTGATGCGTGCGGCAGCCATGCTCGGCACGACCATCCCGAAGCTGTGCGCCACCGACAGCCTCGAAGCCTTCGGCTCCTGCCGCATGTGCATGGTGGAAATCGAGGGCATGCGCGGTTACCCGGCCTCCTGCACCACGCCGGTCACCGAAGGCATGGTCGTGCGCACCGAAACGCCGCGCCTGGCGGGCCTGCGCCGTAACGTGATGGAACTCTACATCTCCGACCACCCCCTCGATTGCCTGACCTGTTCGGCCAACGGTAACTGCGAACTGCAGACCGTGGCGGGGCAGGTGGGGCTGCGCGAGGTGCGCTACGGCTATGACGGTGCGAACCATCTGACCGAAAAGAAGGACATTTCCAACCCGTACTTCGACTACGAACCCAGCAAGTGCATCGTCTGCAGCCGATGCGTGCGTGCCTGCGAAGATATCCAGGGCACCTTTGCCTTGACCATCACCGGGCGCGGCTTCGAATCCCGGGTGGCGGCGGCCGGCGGCGACAATTTCCTGACCTCCGAGTGCGTGTCTTGCGGCGCCTGCGTGCAGGCCTGTCCGACCGCGACGCTGACGGAGAAAAGCCTGGTGCAACTGGGCCAGCCGGAACGTGCGGTGATCACCACCTGCGCCTATTGCGGCGTTGGCTGCTCGTTCCGTGCCGAAATGAAGGGCGACCAACTGGTGCGCATGGTCCCGGACAAGAACGGCGGGGCCAACCACGGCCATGCCTGTGTCAAAGGCCGCTTTGCCTGGGGCTACGCCACGCACCCGGACCGCATCACCAAGCCCATGATTCGCAAGCGCCTGGAAGATCCGTGGCAGGAGGTGAGCTGGGACGAGGCGGTGGCCTATGCCGCCAGCGAGTTGCGCCGTATTCAGCTCAAGTATGGCCGGGACTCCATCGGCGGTATCACCTCCAGTCGCTGCACCAACGAGGAGGCCTATCTGGTTCAGAAACTGGTGCGCACGGCCTTCGGCAACAACAACGTCGACACCTGCGCGCGAGTCTGCCATTCCCCCACCGGCTACGGCCTGAAACAGACACTGGGCGAGTCGGCTGGTACCCAGAGCTTCGATTCGGTGATGAAGGCCGATGTGGTGCTGGTCATTGGCGCCAACCCGACCGATGCGCACCCGGTGTTCGGCTCACAGCTCAAGCGCCGCCTGCGTGAAGGCGCGCGCCTGATCGTGATCGACCCTCGCCGCATCGACCTGGTGGACTCGCCCCATGCCCGGGCCGAGCTGCACCTGCAACTTCGTCCCGGCACCAACGTGGCCATGCTCAACGCCTTGGCCCACGTGATCGTGACTGAGGGACTACTGGCCCAGCGCTTTATCGACGAGCGCTGCGAAACCGCAGAATTCGCCCGCTGGCGCGACTTCGTCAGCCTGCCGGAAAATGCCCCTGAAGTGCTGGGCGAGGTGTGTGGCGTTGCAGCGCAACAGATACGCGCCGCGGCCCGGCTGTATGCCACTGGCGGCAACGCGGCCATCTACTATGGCTTGGGCGTGACCGAGCACAGCCAGGGCAGCACTGCGGTGATGGGCATTGCCAACCTGGCCATGGCCACCGGCAACATCGGGCGTGAAGGGGTAGGGGTCAACCCGCTGCGCGGCCAGAACAACGTCCAGGGTTCCTGTGACATGGGCTCGTTCCCTCACGAGCTGCCGGGTTACCGGCACATTTCCAACGAAGGTGTACGGGCCGAGTTCGAGCAGGCATGGGGTGTGACGCTGCACCCTGATCCGGGGCTGCGCATCCCCAACATGTTCGAAGCAGCCCTCGATGGCAGCTTCAAGGCCTTGTACTGCCAAGGCGAGGATATCGCCCAGAGCGATCCGAATACCCAGCACGTCACCGCCGCCCTGCTGGCCATGGAGTGCGTGGTGGTGCAGGACATTTTCCTCAACGAAACCGCCAAGTTTGCCCATGTGTTCCTGCCGGGCAGTTCGTTCCTGGAAAAGGACGGCACGTTCACCAACGCCGAGCGCCGGATCTCCCGGGTTCGCAAGGTCATGGAGCCACTGGCGGGCAAGGCCGACTGGGAGGCGACCGTGGCATTGGCCAATGCGCTGGGCTACCCGATGAACTACCGGCACCCCTCCGAGATCATGGATGAGATCGCGCGCCTGACGCCGACCTTCCGCCGGGTGAGCTATGCCGAAATCGAGCGCCACGGCAGCCTGCAGTGGCCGTGCAACGATGCAGCGCCCGATGGTACTCCTACCATGCACATCGACCAGTTCGTCAGGGGCAAGGGGCGGTTCATGCTGACCGGGTACGTACCGACCGACGAGAAGGTCAACAGCCGCTATCCGCTGCTGCTGACCACCGGGCGCATCCTCAGCCAGTATAACGTCGGCGCCCAGACCCGGCGCACAGGCAACGTCGCCTGGCACGATGCCGATCGCCTCGAGATCCATCCGACCGATGCCGAAAGCCGTGGCATCCAGGACGGTGACTGGGTCGGTATCGGCAGCCGTGCCGGGCAGACCGTGCTGCGCGCCAAGGTCAGCAGCCGCGTGGCGCCAGGTGTCGTCTACACCACCTTCCACTTCCCGGAGTCGGGTGCGAACGTGATCACCACGGACAACTCGGACTGGGCGACCAACTGCCCGGAATACAAGGTCACGGCAGTGGAGGTGGTCAAGGTGTTCCAGCCATCCCAGTGGCAGAAGCGCTACCAGGACTTCAGCGACGAGCAGCGTCGGCTGTTGCAGGAACGCCGAACCGCCGAGAAAGCCGAGGTGCGCCAATGAGCCAGGACAGTTTGGTGAAGATGGCCAACCAGATTGCCCATTACTTCGACAGCGAGCCGAATCGGGACCTGGCTGTGCAGGGCGTTCGCCAGCATCTACACAACTTCTGGACGCCGGCCATGCGCCGGCAGTTGGGAGAATGGATCGAGGCCAATAAGGCGGGGGAGGGGTTGGATCCCAAGGTGAAGGAGGCGCTGGGCTGAAAGGTGCTAGCTGCCGTTGCAGTTAGCATATACAGCTCTCTGACGCCGCCTCCGGCAGCTAGCGAGGTCCCCGTGTAGATACCCTCTTGACCCTCACCTCGCAAGCGCGATTTGAGGGTCGAGACGGCACAACAGGGACTGCATACGGTTCACCCCCGCGCCGAACCCACCAGATGCGCTATCGCCTCTTCACTCTTCAATACCAGTACATCCCCCTCCAACGCATCGAGTACCACCTCGGAAGTATTGCCGATCAATGCGCCGGTAAGCCCTGTGCGGCACACGGTACCGATCACCGTCACCACCGCATCCAGCTGTTTTTCGGTATGGGGAATCAGCACATCGGCCGGGCCTTCGGCCACGTGCAAGCACTCGTCGGTGATACCGTACTGTGCCTGGAAAGCAGCGCACGCCTGGCGATATCGCTGTTCGATGGTGTCGCTCAGCTGATAGACAGGGTCGGCCGCCGACAGCATGGGCGAAGGGTGGGCACTGATCACATGCAGCGCCCCCTTGGCCAGCCTGGCAATCTCGTAGCCATGGTCGACGATGCTGGCATGCAGGCGCTGGTGATCCTCGTCCTGGTTGCCCACATCCACCGCTGCCAGAACATTGCCGCCCGTCCATGGTCGCTCGCTCTTGACCATCAGCACCGCGCACGGGCAAGCGCGCAGCAGCTTCCAGTCGCCAGGGGTGAGCAAAGCCCTCTTCAGTGGATTGTCGGGACGATGCTCCTTGATCACCAACTCGCAGCCTTCGCGCTGCTGCACGTGGATGATGGTGTCATGCAGGTTGTCTCGCCACGCCGCTTCGTGGGTGACGTGGTCAAAACCGTCTTCCTGCAACTGGTTGCCCAGCAGGCTCAACAGCGCACTGTGATCGTGCCGCTTGTCATACATCAACAAGTGCAGGCGTGCGCCCGTGACGCTGGCGATCAGCTTGGCGCGCGTCAGCGCCCGGCTGTGGGCGTGCTCGGGGTCGAGGACGACGAGAATGCTGCGAACGGCTTGCATGGGCGTGTACTCCCTGGAAGGTGGGCAGGCGGTGCCAGACTATAGGCCGCGCGCGTTGCGCTGACGCTTGATGCACATCAAGCATAGCCACTGACGCCGCTGGCTGCCGCCGCTATAATCGCCGCCCCTGCCTGTCTCCGTATGGTCGTATCGCTTATGTCCCTGATCCCTGAAATCGACGCCTTCCTGGGCTGCCACACACCCGATGCCTGGATCGAGGCGGCGCTGGCCGATCAGGAAACGCTGCTGATCGATCACAAGAATTGCGAGTTCAAGGCGGCCAGCACGGCATTGAGCCTGATCGCCAAGTACAACACCCATCTTGACCTGATCAACATGATGTCGCGCCTGGCGCGCGAAGAGCTGGTTCATCACGAGCAGGTCTTGCGGCTGATGAAGCGTCGAGGCGTACCGCTGCGCCCTGTGTCGGCCGGTCGCTACGCCTCGGGCCTGCGTCGTCTGGTGCGCGCCCACGAGCCGGTCAAGTTGGTGGATACGCTGGTGGTCGGGGCATTCATCGAGGCACGCAGCTGCGAACGTTTTGCGGCCCTGGCGCCGCACCTGGATGAAGAGCTGGGCCGTTTCTATCACGGCCTGCTCAAAAGTGAAGCGCGCCACTATCAGGGCTACCTCAAGTTGGCGCATCACTATGGCGATGAGGCGGACATCGCGCGTCGGGTTGAACTGGTACGCGCCGCAGAAGCGGAACTCATCGCCTCAGCGGATCAAGAGCTGCGTTTTCACAGCGGCATACCGCTGGCACAGGCCGCCTGAGCTCAGCAGGCGGCAGGGTGGGTGTCAGTCGCGTCGACCCAGCAGCAGGCCCACCACCAGGCCGACGCCCGCTGAAAGAGCCACGGTCTGCCAAGGGTGGCCGCCAATGTAATCCTGGGTGGCCGCGACCATGGGCTTTGCCTTGTCACGCAGGTTACCGGCGGCTTCGCGGGCCTGACGTAGCTTGAGGCTGATCTGGGTGCGCAGGGTTTCGGCTTCTTCGCCCACCAGCGCGGCGCTGTCGTTGAGCAACCGCTCGGATTCCTCGATCAGCGCCTGTAGCTCGCTGAATACCTGGTCCTTGATCTGGTCGCTGTCGGGTACTGCGGCATTTTTACGGGCCATGCCATGCTCCTCCTG